>Ga0114962_10002740_pt1 | contig 14497 bp, 16 predicted proteins | sample C_130820_MF_Meta_FD_87017 | JGI IMG/M metagenome (GOLD analysis project Ga0114962, IMG submission 87017) | Freshwater microbial communities from Lake Croche, Canada to study carbon cycling - C_130820_MF_MetaG | ecosystem: Environmental > Aquatic > Freshwater > Lake | place: Lake Croche, Canada...
AATTCTGAAATCAATAAGGCCAACAGAGGCTAATAATACGCAAGTAGTGCAAATCCCAATAAACGAACTAGTCCAACTGCCTCAAGAACAACCAATCACAAATATAACGAAACCATTCTTAAAATGGGTCGGCGGAAAGACGCAAATCCTCGACAAGGTTCTCCATCACTTTCCCAAGGAAATGCATTCCTATCACGAACCCTTCCTCGGTGGCGGCAGCATCCTGCTCGCTCTCTTATCTCAGATTAAATCCAAGAAAATTAAGCTGCATCCTAATGGTAAAATTTACGCCAGTGATTTGAATTCAAATCTCATCGGCCTCTATCAAGCGATTCAATCTGACCTCAATGCGTTTCTAGCAGAAATGAAGGTCTTATCTGATACCTATGATTCCATTGAAGGCACTGAGGTGAATCGCGAGGCAACAACACTCGAGGAAGCTCTCACATCCCAGGAATCCTACTATTACTGGATTCGCAGACGTTTCAATAGTCTCAGAAAAGAGAAGGCTACGCCCTTATCTTCTGCACTCTTTCTCTTCATGAATAAGACTTGCTTCCGCGGTGTATATAGAGAAGGTCCTAATGGATTCAATGTGCCCTTTGGTCATTATAAGAATCCTGGATTCTTAGATGAACACCATATGAGACAGGTTGCCACATTGATTAAGGATGTAATCTTCACATGTCAGCCATTTGCAGCCTCACTGGAAAAGGTGCAAGCCACCGATTTCGTTTACTTGGACCCACCCTACGCCCCTGAGAATGAGAAATCCTTTGTCACCTATAATGCCGACGGGTTTGACTTGGCGCAACACCAGGAGCTATTTAAAATTGCAAAGCATGTCTGTGCAAAGGGCGCTAAGATACTCATGAGTAATGCGGATGTGAATCTAGTAAAAAATGCGTTCCCAGCACCCACATTTCACGCTGAAATCGTATCATGTCGTCGTGCAATTAATTCCAAGGACCCTGCAGCCAAGGCAAACGAGGTTCTTATTAGAAACTAATGTATTCTTTGGCAAATTCCTTTTTGAGATAAAATGCTCGGCTAGTTGAACCATGGCCGGCGCCCTTAGTTCGATTCTGTAAAAGTAGACCATCCTTCGAACTTAGTTTACCCCCCTCAATATACTTTGCTCGAATTACATCATAATCTGAGCAAAGTTTAGAATATAGCGCCACATTTTTTTCTACGCCCATATCAATGAGTGTGGGTGTCATATAGCATACCTCATCACCAGTTCTCTCATATGGAACAAAGAGTGCTCTAGTTAGTTTTGCACATACGCGGGACCCTTTGAATTCGCTAGATTTTAACTCATCCTTATCAAGCATTGTTATGGCAATCGTCTCCTTTGGAATAAGTTGCCCATCGCCGTTTCTTTTTACAGGAAATACCTTGAGCTCACCATCAGTGCAATCAAGGCAGGCTGAAGTCTGAGGAATCCCTGTTAGCTGCTCAAGAAGAATTCCAACTTCTCCCTTATTTTTTGTGCGCGGCTTTCTGAACTTTTGTCCGATAAACGGCTTAATCTTTTCCTCGAGTTCTGCAATAGTCATTCTTACGCAGGTTGTCATGGGGAACTATAATATGATATATAATATACTTGTTCAATTTTATCATTATATAATAGATGTATGCATTTCTCTATACTACGGTAATGGCATTAATTGACGTGGTAATAATGACACTTTTAAAACTCAAAAGCACATCTGCACTAACAAGTCCGTATATTCTACCTCTAACAATGGCTATTTACTCTCTAGAGCCTCTAATATTTTTCAAGGCCATGTCGGTTAAAGGAATGGCAATTCTAAATGTTCTCTGGGATGCCACAAGCTCGGTATTAATTGCTCTTGTGGGAGCATTTATCTTTGGTGAAAAATTAAGCCTAATGAATTGGCTTGGTATTTTTCTATGTACGGCTGGTATTGTGTTAGTAGGATTATAATATGGGTATAGGTTGCTGAAAAAATTGAAAAAATATGTTCAAGTTAAATGTAACTAAAATGAACATCTTTATTCTCAGTATAAATCCCAAGGAGGCTGCTCAGGCACACGGGGACAAGCATGTAGTTAAGATGATTCTTGAGTCTTGTCAAATGCTTTATTCTGCGCATTGGACAGCAGTGCACCCTGAGCTCTTGAAAGAGAAGGCTGCCATAAGACTTGCAAAGGCCCAGAAAGCCTTGGCCGTTCCTGAGCACATGTTGACTGCTCCTAAGCGCAAGTCCTCAAATAACCAAGAGTCTGGCTATCGTCCTGTTCATCTGCATCACCCTTGCACCATCTGGGTTCGCCAGTGCACAGGTAATTATTTGTGGCTTGTAGAGTTAGCTTTGGCTCTTGCAGAAGAGTATGAGTTTCGCTGGCCTGGTCGTATTCACTCGTGCAAGGCCCATGCAGCATGGTTGAAGGCAAATCTGCCAGCAATTCCAGATGGTCCTAGAAACGGATTTGCAGTGGCCATGGACCCTGTGTATAGGGTACCAAATGATCCTCTGAACTCTTATATTAATTTCTATAAGGGGTCAAAAAAAGATAGGAATCTGACAAACTATACTCGCCGTCAGCCTCCAGCATTTCTTTAGATATTTTTTATTTACCAAACCCAGAAATAAACTCAGTATAGCCATTGTCATATGACTCTACAGAAATTACATCACGTGCCCATGTGCCACAGAGCTCTTTATCTGAGCCGTGATAATCACCGCCACCGCGACCATTTCCCTCTGCAGTTAGGACTGCAAGTGGGTGAATATCTCCCAGGGTATCCTTGTTGATAAAGAGCTTTTTTGTGTGATTAAGAATAAATCTGCACTCTGTTTTCTTTTCAAGAAACATCATCTTATCCTCTGCCTGCAGCGCCATTGTATACAGATTATCGCCAGAGTTCTCTGGGTCTGCATAATCACCTGCCCAAACTACTCTCGACTTGTAGAACATTCCACTCGGGCTCAGCATGAACTCGACGGCATCCATGAATGGATTGCCCATATAAGAATGCTCTACAAGCTTTGCACCGTTATTGTAGTTGTGGGGGTTTACAAAGGTGCGAATGTATTTACCATCCTCGGCAAGAAAGATACAGATATAATATTGTCCCATGATACGGATAATCTGGAGGCATTGAGGTTCAATTTTACGATATTGTATAATTAAAGTAGTGCTAGCAGTTTTTTTTCTGCTCTTCCAAAAAATTCAGTATAATCTTTTACTCCTTCCTCAATATCACTCTTGCTAGGTCGTTGCTTTGCAAAAAAAGGCGCAGTAGTCCATATACGTAATGTTTCTCCATAATATACATCAATTGGATCCTTATAGTCGTCTATAGACTGTGGATGATTATTTAATATCTTTGTATAAGATGCATTATGAATTAGGCAAAAGTGTGCTGCATAGCATTTTACTTCGAATATTGCTGGAGAATCTGAAATAATCTTGTATTTCTTTACAGCAGTTACACCTCCGTAAAAAATATCCCAATGTTCCCTATTCTGCCATAAATATGGAAGTATCGCCTGGAATTGTTCAGAAGCGTTTGGCATAAGTATGCAATCATCTTCTGTAATTAGGACCCAGGGGTAATTACGTTCTTTGGCTAGTTTAACGCATTTTAAGTGTGATGCAGAGCATCCTTTCCAGCCCGGGCTATATTTGACACCTGCTACGCGCTCGACTGAGATAGGCCACTTACGAAATTCTTGAGTAAATTCGCTCATGCGATCTTGCCGCGAATCCAAATTAATTACGAGTGTTGGTGGAAATTGCGCTCCTGCTGTTCCGCTTTGCATGGTTGCTCCGCTTTGCATGGCTGCTCCTGTGCTTTGCATGGATCGTATAAGAAAGGCTAGACCAATTATAATAGCAAGCATAATAAACATAAATTGCCATTTTATCGCTGGAAATAATCGTATAAATACTTTAGGAAGCATTCTTACTAGTGGTTTATAAAAAATCTTTAGTAACACTGCTGCCCCCTGTAATTTAGTCTAGTCTTCTTAGAATGACACCTTCTACATAGCATTTGGAGAAAATCAATCATATCTCTTCCTCCCCACCGGATTTCAATAATGTGATCACATTCTAGTGCCCTACGATTACAAGATACATAGCGCCCACTAGGTAGTAAGAGACCTCTACAAATACCTCCTTGTTCATTAAGAAGAATCTTTCGATTAGTTGATGATGAAGAGGCATTTCTTGAGTCTCTAGTATATGTTGCTCTATTAATATAGACTTCACGATTATTTATAAAGGATGCCTTAGTGGCCCTCTTTATTTCTTCAGAGTATTCATCCATTTTGTGTGGCTACCACGTAAGCTGCTATTTTTTCAATTTTATCACGTATGCTAAAAAATGATATTTACAGAACTCATACTTAGCTTACATCTATGAGTATTTTATTCTAAGTCATCGTGCAGTATTTAAGATTGAAGATCATTCAGATGCACTTTATCACCTTTAATTCCGTTGCATCTTTCATGCGTAACCTGGCAATTAGATGTCTCAGAGGTGCCTCCTAGAGCCCAGGGTATAATATGGTCTCCAACATACTTTTGCGTTTTTACATTGATTGCCTCTTTACACAATCCACAGACACCCTTTTGCTCTGCAAATTTCTCGGAAATCTGTGCCTTAGTGAATGCTCTGGGTGCTTTCAGTTTGGTGAATTCAATAATTATAGCATCAATATCTTTTAAAATGCGCCGCTGTGTTCCGCCATTTCTTCCAGCTTCATCACGCACAATGATTATTTTCTTATCCTTATTCCAGAAATACTCCTCTTTCATTTTCTTAGCTAGGCCTGGTGCAATTCTACGGAATTCCTCTGGCTTAGGGAAGTGGGTTAGTAGACGACCGAGAAGAAAGACTAGTTCGGTTCCACGATGGGCAGTTTGAAGAATTGGTTTTCCTTCATCGTCTATAAAACAATTATGCCCAGATAATACTTTCAAGTAGTCACATGCTCGCTTCAAATACTCAATCCATTTCTCCTTATTTTCTGCCGTATTTTTCTTAATATCGTCGTTTTTCTTACCTAGACGAACTGCTTGCCAGAGATTAATCAGCTGTCGCCTGGAATTAAATTGTGTGGCATAATCCGCCATATTTGATTCGGCAACTGCAATAATCATCTGAAGAAGTTTCTCCAGAGCACCGCGATTAGATACTTCCTTCTTATAAATATCAGTGGCAAAGAATTGTATAGAAGATGGCTCTAGAACGGTTTTAACGAGTTCATGGATAACTGGAAGGGCGAGCTCATAGTCATTCAGCTTCTTGCCACCCTTATTAAGCCTCTCCCACAGGGTTTTTAGAGCATTCGCGTCGTGTGCAGTGTCATAATCAATGATATTTATTATGAATTCATAATTCAAAATTTTATCGCGAATTTGTCTAGGAAGCTCATTAAATACCTTGCCTACGTAGTCCTTGAGTGGGCTAATATCCTCGACTTTATCAATCTTATATTTTCCATTGATAAAGTCGATTACTGCTTCAACCTTGTGTGCTCCATCGAAGATATGGTCTTCGAGATCATCATCGTCTTCTGCACCTTCCTTTTCCTTTTGCATGATATAGATTGGGGGACTATGCCATCCATGCACTACAGTATCAATGAAGGCGGTATTCTCCTTGAGAGTCCAGCAATTCTTTCTTTGCATTGGACCACGGGGAATAAGGCAATTTACATTGCACTGTTTGGCTTGGTGGGGGTCAGTGCGATTTTTCAGATGAACAGCTGATTCTACGGGCATACGAGTCAGTTTGGGGTAGCGCTTATCAATTTTTACACTATTAATCATATTCATCGTGGCATTGAATTAAATATTAATATCTTTAACTTATAGTTATGACTTCTCTTCTGACCTCAATAAGTCAGATTGACACCTCGGTAAAATATCTAAAAGCTTTAGGAACAACAACTGTATATACACCCGCTACTACTACTTCTGTTACTGCTGTTATGACAACTGCTGCTTTTACGGCAGCTACAACTACCTCAACATATGCTTCTGGAACACTATTCCGTGATATGGGTAAGACTACTGTAACATATGGAACAAATGGTCAAGTAATAGGAAAATATATATTAGTGCAGCCTCAGTTGGGTGGAGCAAGTGAGGGTGTTCCTTCTAATTATTCAATTCTAAAGTTCTATGTTCAAGTGTGGGCTGCAGCAACTGCTTCTACGGCAGTTACAGTTGGTCGTGTAGGATAAATGTAGTGACGATGTAGATAATGAGACGCAACTACTCTCAAATAAAGCCGCGTCATACTAATTTTGTAACTGTTATTGATACAACGTGGCTCTATCCTGAAGTGAATATAGCTGCAGCTCTAGCTACAACCACATATAAATATACGTATGATGGTGACTTTATAACTTGCCCTGATATCGCAAGTATAGCAGGTATATATGGTGATATTTTTAATAGTACAGCAGTTTCACAACCAACTCCTAATATTGGCTATAGTCTAGGTGTGGGAACTCTTCTTGAGAATTTAGGTAAAGATTTACGATTCAGATTAACCAGTGGGCAAGTAATTATTGTCTGGCGTCTCGTAAAACAACTTACACCTCAAAAACCAGCAAGTGTAATTCCATCAGCTGGTAATTCTCCAAATGGGACAATCGGATTTGTAACAACATATTTATCATACGGGACAGCAGCTCTTTCTCCTTATGCTGGAACATTTGATGATGTAAATGTTGTGACTACTGGTTAATCCTTTTAAATTTCACCAGCAAAAAATTGAAGTGAAAAGCCTCGCATAATGTATTACCCACAATGAATCTCTTTGTTCTCAGTGCAAATTCTAAGAAGGCAGCTGAGGCACATGGTGATAAGCATGTTGTTAAGATGATTCTGGAGGCTTGTCAGATGCTTTACACGGCTCATTGGACTGCTACTTACCCTGATCTTCTGAAAGAGCGATCGGCTGTAAAGATTGCGAAGGCGCATAAGGCTCTGGCAATTCCTCAGCATATGGCCTCTGCGCCGAAGCGCAAGTGTGCGGATGAGCAAGGCTTTCGCCCTGTTCATCTTCATCATCCTTGCACCATTTGGATTCGCCAATCAACTGGAAACTACATGTGGGCGGTCGAACTTGCTCTAGCTATTGCAGACGAATACGAGTATCGCTGGCCTGGTCGTGTGCACTCGTGTAAGGCTCATGCTCTCTGGCTGAAGGCTAATGTTCCTGCCATTCCTAAGGGTGACCTACAAGTCTTTGCAGTAGCCATGGATGATATTTACAGAGTTCCTGGGGACCCTATTGCCTCTTATATTAAGTATTATAAGGGGTCCAAGCAGGATAGGAATCTGACGGTTTATACACGCCGTGAGAAACCTGGGTTCCTTTAGAAGATTATTCATTCTCACTAATATTGCTTAATACAACTTCACCCTCTAAATTCATCATTCGAATATGCTCATCATACATTTCACAAATTGAAGATATAAATACATTATTTCTATCTTTATCTTTTATTTCGGGTAAAAGATGTTTATCTAACCATTTACTATCATTATTATATACATCCTCTTGAAATATACGGATGACCTTATAACCTTCTTTATTTGCTTTTTGCATCTTAAATACATCTCGTTTAATGGCATCTTCAGGTGTTGCCCAATTTCTTACTTGTTTAAAATGTTGACCACCGTCTAGTTCAATAATAACTTTTAGATTAGGAATATAGAAATCAAAGGGTAGATGTTTTTTTAACTTACAATTATCTAGTTTTAACTGCTGTTTAATATCTGGATATAATATTTTAAGATAATCATAAAGTTTTAATTCTGTTTTATGTGTGCAGTGAGGACATCCCTGACCTCTATAACAGCGTTTATATATTCTTGTTTGAAAGTCGTGACCTTTTTTACATATCCACCAGATTTTTTCTTGACTAGATTTCATAAAGTCACTAGGTTTCAGATTTCCATTTTTAGTTGGATTCCATTCTTTTACTATTTCGGGATTGGTATACATAATTGATACATGTTCACAAGTTTGTTTTCTATTAGAACAATGAGGACAACCACAACCTTGTGAAGTTCTACTATATACAGCTGTCTCCCATTCATGCATACATCCATTAGGGCATGTTTTTTTACAGAGCCACCATATTTTCTTACAGTCAGAACCAGCTCTAAAATCAGAAGGCTTTAAAATTCCATTTTTTGTAGGATGCCATTGGCTTGCAATTTCTGGATGGGTATATACAATAGAATTATGTATACAAGTTTGCTGTAATCTACAAAATGGGCAACCAGTATGTAATCTAGTCCTACTAGATATACTAGTAATATATTCATGCTTGCATCCCTCTTTGCACGTATTAGGACAAAGCCACCAGACCTTCCTAGCTGAGCCTGGAATGCATTTATCAGGAGTTATATCTGTATTTTTTGTTGGATGCCATTCTTTCACAAGATCCTTATGTGTATAACTAATACACATGTGTTCACATGCTTTTTTATTTGGAATAGAGCAATATGGGCAGCCTTGCCCTCTAGTCCTATCACAAAATGGTGCTAACCACTCATGCGGGCATCCTTCAGGGCATGTTTTTTTACAAAGCCACCATATTTTCTTTTCAGATGCATATGATACCTTATCAGGAGTTAAATCAACATTTTTTGTAGGATGCCATTCTTTTAATATATTAGGGTGAGTATAGACCACGGAATTATGAATACAGAAATTATAAGAATTTTTTTTACATACAGTACAACCATCATTTCTTCCAGTTCTATTATTAATATGTGACTGGAATTCATGCGGACATCCCTCCGTGCAATTAGTTTCAGGACATAACCACCACACTTTTTTATCTGAATTTGGATTTACAGTGTCTGGTGCTAAATCACCATTTTTAGTGGGGTGCCATTGTTTTGCAATGTCAGGGTGAGTATATAGAAGTGAATTGTGAATACATATCTTCTTTTTTGGAATAGAACAATATGGACATCCACTTTCCCTAGAAGTCCTTGTAATAATATTCGATTCATACTCGTGAATACATCCACTCTCGCATGTATTAGGACATAGCCACCAGACTTTTTTATTAGAGCCTGATATGAATTCTTCTGGCTTCATTGATCCATTTTTTGTTGGATGCCATTGTTTTACAACTTCAGGATGTGTATAAACTATACTATTATGAACGCAAATACAATTATTTGAACAGTATGGACACCCATATCTATTTTTATCAAACATTACTGATTCCCATTCATGTTTACATCCATGTGAACATGAACGGGGACATAACCACCAAACTTTTTGTCTAGGGTTTGCAGTAATCTCAGTTAAACTTCCATTTTTTGTTGGATGCCATTGTTTTACAACTTCAGGATGTGTTATATCTAATGTAGTCATTAACTATAATAAATAACTACAAAATATCAATTTTTACCCTTTTGGTCAACTTCATGACTTTGCCAATTAAAAAGTAGCATCTAAGCACATACATAGAGTATCTGCCAAGTCATCCTTCTTATGCTGTCCTTGCCACCACACGAGCCACTTGTGTTGCTCAGATCCAAAGGGAAATTTTCCCAAATACAACTTTGCTCTATCTTCTCCTCCAGCCTTTCTGTCCTTGTAGCCTGCATCACCGACTTCGGCGCCCTTTACTTTCTTGCCTGCGTGGACAAAATGGAACTTTACATCTTGTCCCGAAGTCAAATATCTCTCTCTTAAAGATGCGAAGATTAGAAGTTGAACAGTCTTCATCACTGGATTTTTTAGAACCGGTTGGTGCTCAATATAGACATCCTTGACTGAAGCCAAGTGAGCCCAGTCGCGAGTAATCCAGCCACGAATAGCATCATGTAGATTTGTAGTGTTATCTGCAAATGACGCAGTGCTCTTCTGCTTCACTAGAGGCATCACTGCAATTGTCTCAGCGCGTGCTAAAAGAGCAGGTCTCTGCCCCTTGGTATCTAGACCCTTGGCCTTCAGGAACGCCTGTAACTGTCCAATGGTTGGTGCTTTCTTAATGGGCTCGCCAGTGGTCTCATCAAAAATCTGTGCATCCTTCTTCAGATGCCTACCACAAACTAGGCCTTCAGGAGCCCTAGCCTTTGGAGGCTTCGGACACAAATGACAAGTAGGCTTAGGAGTATCATTTAAATCTTGTAGATTTACTAGAGCCCAGTGTTTTATATGGGGCAGCTTTGTGTTTGCGTTAGCGTCAGATAAATCCACTTTAACATCGGCACAACAATACGCCAGATGTTTAATTCCTATATCTAGGGCCAGCATATCTACTCTCTAGACTCATAGGACTTTAAGTTCATTGTATTCACTATTCAATAGTATTTGTTCTCTCGTAAATAATTCCAGCATCATTCATGTTTTGTATAAGACGAGCCAAATCCTCCTTTTGTTTTAACTGAATACCTATAATTACTGGCCCAGTTTCCCTATTAATTAAACGAGTATATCTGAAATATATAATATCATCATCTTTTCCCATTACCTGCATGATAAATTCCTTGAGAGCTCCTGGTCTTTGGGGAAATTCAATGCGGAAATAGTGTTTCAGACCCTCATATACTAATGACCGCTCTAAGATGTCAGGCATACGAAATACGTCAGAATTACCCCCAGAAATTATGCAGACCAGGTTCTTATTCTTAATTTCAGGACCCATGGTATCTAAGGCGCATAGTGATAAGACGCCAGCAGGTTCAATAATGAATCCGTGCTCATTATACATTTGTAGGATTTTAGAGCAAACGTGACCCTCATCAATTAGAATGAGTTTATCTAAATTTTGCTTGCACACAGGAAAGTTAAGGTCGCCGACTTTTTTCACTGAGGCCCCATCAACGAAGGTAGTTATAGAATCTAAAATTACCACCTTATTCTGTTTAAACGCCTCAGTCATTGATGGGGCACCCAGAGGCTCTGTGCCAATGATTTTAGTGGAAGGTGACATAGCCTTGATATATGATGATACACCTGCAGCCAAGCCTCCACCACCAACTGGTAGAAATATGTAATCGATGGGAGTCTTTGATTGAGATAGAATCTCTAAACCAACGGTCCCCTGACCTTCAATGACTTTCTCATCGTCAAACGGATGAATAAATTCTCCGCCTTCTTTTTCTGAAAATTGTTTTGCTGCATAAAATGATTGGTCAAACGTAGAACCTTCGAGATGAATATTTATCAGATCTCCTCCGAATTGTTTTACTTTGTTTATTTTTTGCAGAGGTGTATTTGTAGGCATGAAGATATTTCCGTTAATTGACAGATGTTGGCAGCTTAATGCGACACCTTGTGCGTGATTCCCTGCTGAACATGATACAATTGTTTTTGATTTTATAGATGTTAATTTATTGTATGCTCCGCGAATTTTATAAGAGCGCACAGGAGTGAGATCTTCACGCTTCAGAAATATGTTGGCTGAATGTTGTTTTGATAATTGATTATTAAATTGCAGAGGTGTGGCCTTCAATATAGCTTGAATATTATGGTATGCGGCCTTAATGGCTTGCACGCTTGGAATATACATTATTTATTTACAGCATAAATAAATAATATATAGGTCAATTTTTATATTGGTTAAGTCTAGCCACTTGCACCATATCCCGCAGCTCTAGGATTTGCTAAACTAGTCCCAAGAGGTGTATATTTGCGTCCATGAGGTGTATTGCGCCCACCCTCGAACTTGTCAGTTAAGAATACGCGCTTCATAGGTGCATTATCCTTGGGTGCTGCAAACGTTCCAAAGAGTGCAGGAACATTTTCCTCCCGTTCTAGGCCAATTCCATCCTTCATATCAGTGCGACTAAATGTGCAATCAAACTGATCGCAGCGCTGTAATTGCTTGGGTGGAGGAGCATAGACTGCTGCGTGATAATAAGAGCCTGCTTGTTCAGCTTGTCTATGCCTGGAAACCTGGATGAATCCGTCGGCGTGATGTTGAAGCCATGAGCGAAAAGAATTACCATACTGAGATGGGACTACATTGTATTCGCATTTTGACTTGTAATCAGTAACTAGACGAGAATCTGCCATAATAGAAGCATATCCAGGATATCTGATATCTTCTACAGGTGCAGTTCGCTTATCAGGCATATCAAGTCGCTTTTCAGCATTTTGCAAAATATCCTGATTAGCCTTTGGCATGAAATCGGGATATGTTGGTTTTACAAATCGTTGAGAATCCATCTACCGTTGTAAATATAATTAAGAGCTTAGAGAATCTAATGCTGCTCCATTCCCCAGAGGTGCTCCACCTGAAAACTCAGGTCCATCCATGCTAGAAAGCAGAGTTCCCTGAACCTGAGCACTTCCAGTAGTCTCAGTATTCTTGAGTAAATCAATGATTGCCTTGCGACGAGAACCAGATGCCACAGTCAATCCCTTTTCCTTAGCAAGCTGCTGAAGCTCCTTTAAAGACATGGCTTCTAGGTCCGGAGATAGCTTTGTTACATTAATTGCATTTGTGGCAGTTAGAGGAACTCCAGCTAGCTCATCAATCTGAAGAGACTTTATAGGATGCTCCATTGGATGCTCCATAGGATGCTCCATAGCCTGCTCCATTGCCTGCTTGTATTCATCTTGAACATCCTCAACTTCTTCTTCCTTTAGAGGAAATGGGCCGGAAATAGCATTCAGGTATTCAGGAGTAGGTTCAAATTCATTCATTTGTTGCCCTTCAGAAGGAGGTCCAGATATGTAGGGTGCTGCATCCATCATTATTTTTAGGTCAGTTAGAATACCTTCAAAGAGGCCCATTTTTCTCTCAGTCATTGAGAGACGATTGTATAAGTAGAAAATTATAGCACCAAATACAAGTGTAAGGACAATGCCGACCATAAGGGAATCGTTCATTCTATGTCTGGAGCCTAAGATTTATGGCTTTGCCTGACGCACGGCATGAGATTTCTGCGGCGTTTATACGATAACCCCAGATTCTACCAGCAGTTCTCGAACACTGCTCGTTGTATTAATACCCTGAGTTACCTGGTATTTGTATAAAATCTGACCCGTAGCATCATCGACCCCAGAATCCACGCAAAGTCTCTGAACCTGTGCAGGTGCATCTTCAGCATGAGAAAACAAATGGGTGCTTACAATACTCGTCACCATATTACTTGACCAAAGTTGTCTTAAGAAAATCTGACTGGCCGTAGCTGCATCTGGGGGATTCGTGGTGTGAAAGAGTTCATCTATCACTACCCATCCTCTCGTCTTATTTGCTCGTATGAGCTTTACGATATCGCCTGCAACTGTCACCTCGCGTTCAAAGAGTGATGCCTGGCCAGGACGGTCCTCAAGACGCAAACTACTAATAATCCATTCTACTGGTGTCATTACACACTGCGCAGCAAAAGCAACACCCCATGTGTGCGCTAGAACTAGGTTTATCAGGGCAGACCTGAGAAATGTAGATTTTCCTCCTCTGTTTGGTCCGGTGCATATTGCGTGATGTTGGTCACGGCCCATAATTAGTGTGAATGGTACCCTCTTTTTCTCTTCTAAAAGTGGGTCTACTGAATTTACCATCTTGCACATTGGCACGGCTGATTCAGACCATTCCACTGGAACTAGGGCCTTGCTTTCACAGAAAGCGGCGGTCAGTTCAACTTGTCCAATGGCTTTGTAGATTTCAGGAAGAAGATTTGGGTCCTTAACTAGCCAGGCCAGAATCTGCCTCTCATCGCCTAGGGTCGAAGGGTCAGGAAAGGACCATGGCTTCTTCAGGCCCATTGAGACCCAGTTATCTGCAATATCACGGAGTCTGTTCAGAGTATCTACAACTGCCTTAGAGCCCTTAATCATTAGTTGGTCAATCTTGTAACAATGAACGGCATTCGTATAAGGCAAATACATTCCATGGGCATAAGAAACCAGCATGCTACCCCATTGTAGAAGAGTAGTAATTGTTATCTCTTGACCGGCGCGACCGAATATCATGGGACTCATTTGCTGCCAATACATTTCCCAGGTGATGGGTAACCGATAGACAAATTTCAGAGCAAAGAATGGCAATATAATGCTCATTAAGGGCATACTCCATGCAATCATTGGCGCAAGAAAAATCTTGGAAAGAGCAACATACATTAGAATAAAGGGCACAAAATTCATGGAATCCCATACTCCAGTAAAGAGAATCTGAGACCAATCTTCTTTCTGAGATTCAGAAGCGGTTGCTGGGTCAATGGAGCGTATGGTGAGCTCATGCTCTAGCAGAGCAGGTATGTGCTGGAGCCACGCAGTTGAGCCCGGACTGTCCTTCGGACGGTCCTTTAAAATTTTCCACGCATCTGACCTCGCACGAAGCCTCTTGAAATTCGATGACCAACGCTTGGATTGCTCGCTGAACAGATCCTTGGCAGACTGGCTTTTCACACCTATTGATTCCAGGACGGCTTCAATTCTGCATTCTTGTAGGACGTGTTCAATTTCCATTAAAGATTGGGGAGTTCTTATTGTGGGTTATTTAGACGCGAGTATATA
>Ga0114962_10002741_pt1 | contig 14493 bp, 22 predicted proteins | sample C_130820_MF_Meta_FD_87017 | JGI IMG/M metagenome (GOLD analysis project Ga0114962, IMG submission 87017) | Freshwater microbial communities from Lake Croche, Canada to study carbon cycling - C_130820_MF_MetaG | ecosystem: Environmental > Aquatic > Freshwater > Lake | place: Lake Croche, Canada...
ACAATAAATTATCAACCAAGTTAACGCCAGTAATTAAATTACTAGTGCTAAACTTCAAGTATTCAACCGGAGCTCTACCAACGCTTTCTATTAACAATATATATGTCTCTCCTGTTCCGTTTGTATTCTCATGGTATTTCACAACCATATTAAATATGCCCTTCACAAAATAGTATATATTATTGTTTGCTAGATCAACATACGAACCAATGGTTGTATATGTTCCCGGCAACGTGATACCCATAGCCAATGCAGCGGCTCTCAATCCAGACGCTTTGGTGTTACCCATTACGTTCTGTACGGAACCAACATTTGTTGCGTCAGATGTACCTACACGTATATTTCTGGCATCTCTATATTGGCCATTAGGTATAAGCCTCTCATCGAGGTCTTTGTTCATTATGCCAGCGGCAAAGTTTCTTTTTAATTCCATAGTTATTTAATCCACTTATCTCTACCACGAAGAACCATTAATAATCTTCCTGGCTTAAGGTTACTCAATCTAATTTTAGCATTTCTTAGCATCGCTGACTTCTCTTCTCTTGCGCGCCTTACAATGTACTCCTGAACACCAATTCTGTTGTTTAGAATGCACCATTTAATGTAAGAGTAGATAAACTCTTCAGCAAACTTGTGAACCTTTAATTGTGATGGATCTGTGCTCTCAAGACCATCAGAGATATACTCAAGCACAATCAATCTGCCTGATACAGCTGAAGAGAAGTTAATCACACCAGATGCTTTGTCAATTACAAACTTAGGGTTGACATTTGCTTCACTTGTCTCCATACCAAAGCGTCCGCCAATTCCATATCTAAAATACCAGTAGCCATCATAGAACCAACCCTCTCTTCCATAGTACCATCCATCAATGTAAGCAATTTCCATTGCTGTGTTCTTGATGCGTGAGATATCTAATTCAGATTGACCAGTAAGAATGTTACCGTCTTGGTCATAGATAAAATCATCTTTGCTGTCTTGCAAGTATGCGCTGGCATAATTAACAGTTGTGTTTTCTGTTAACTTGAACAACACACCATTCGCTTCTAAAGAAATTCTAATATAGTCAACATAGTCAGGAGGCAAGATGAACTTCAAATCATCCTTTACCTTCATCTCAAGAACCTTCTTGTTTCTTAATGCGTCATAGTTTAGCTCCTGCAATGCTCTCTTTGCATGGAACAACACATTATAACGCGTTGCATTGTCAATCAATTTGTCAGGCCCAACATACATAAGCATGAAGTTGTTGACAATATCAGCCAATGTTGTATTCTGCCCTTCACCCCAAAGGTTTGAGTCATTGTAATATTCTTGGTTTGTTGACATTATTGTTGTTGTTGATTATTTTGTTCCTCCGCAGTTGCTACAGCAACAATCTCATTCTCTCTAATAGTAACTCCAGCAAACTTCAATATCTTTATAATCAAGTCGTTCTGAAATATATCAGGCACTTCAAAGTCTTTATAATCTGGAGCCGCTTGGTCAAACAATGGCGCTTGCGTTGCTGGATCTGTGTAATAAGTCCACTTCGGATCTAATGGGTATCTATTGTAAACAATTGACACGTTAGTCTGAATCGTTGATGGATAGATAGTTATAGTTGTGCCAGCTTGTGAGTATGCCGGATAGTATGTCGTTGGAGCTGTGTGGTTAGAAAACAAAAAGTAAGGCAATTTGTTTTTCTCAATTCTTTCAACATCCTTAAAGCTATACAATACATTTGTTACGCTATATACATCTGTAGGCAAATTGTATATGCCGGCAGAATATGTTAATGCAGCGCTGGTAGAAAACTTATCAATACTCTCAGACAAAAATTTGGCAATGTCCGAGCTGCCACTATACGATACCCCTGTATTCCTCTTAACAAGCCACTTATTGTATTGATAGAACATATCTTCAAATACTTCTAATTGTGCTTGTCTGGCAAATGCATTAAACTCATCAGGAGTAAGATATCCATTGTTATCCTTGTTAAGGAAGAACATTACGGTATTTCTTACGTTATTTATCATTGTATCGCAAAGATAATAAAAAAATAGCAGGGACTTGCCCTGCTACTTTAATGAATGAAAGAAAGAAAAAATTAAGCTAATGCTACAGTAGAAATAGCTATACCACTTGGCAATGTTGGTGCAATAAATTGCAAAGGTGCAGCGTTTGGCTTTTGTACAGCAATAATTGCATCAATAATTGCATTTACAGTTGCAGTAGTTGTATCACTTGTGTGAGTGATTGTAAGAACGTCAGCAGCAGTACTACCAGCAGTATACGCAATCGTAACAGTTGTGTTAGAAGCTTTAGAAACTAAGCCAATGCCGTCAGTTCCGATCAATACCGTTCCGGTAGTTGATGCCTCGATTTTTAAAAATTTGCTCATAATTGTATGCAAATATAATAATTATTCTTGACTAATCCTGTTAAGGCTCTCTTCTACTTCAATACCTTCTTGGGTTTTGAAATATGCTGCCATCGCGTTGATTGGCTCTTCCCCTAAAGGAACGCTCATCATTTTACGCTTATTGTCTTTAAGGTTAAAGAAGATGTCTCTTTGTGCATTTCTAAACTGCAAATAACCCATCTCAATATACTTAGCTGCTTTGTTGCGTAATTGTAAGTCAGAGTCGTCAATCATCTCTAAGAATTCTTCTGGATTGTTTTTAGCATATACCATAATATCTCTTCTGATTTCTTGCGATGTCATGTTTTCTACACGAGAACCAATCATCACACGCAATACTGCCATTGCTGTATCAATGCTAATTTCTCTTGCTGCAATTTGCGCATCAAGTTCAAAGTTTAAGTACTCAAGATTTTCAGTAGCTTCTTTTTCTGGATCAAACTCTTCAAAAATATCTCCTTTTGATGGATGTAAATCTAAAAACTTTTGTAATACAGGATTGTTCTTTTGAACAACCAATGCGCCATCTTCAAATACAATTGGCTCTAAGATGTAGTTGCCATCCTGTTCATCCTCAAAAGGAGACTTCTGATTTCTGGCATATCTTAACGCTCTATTGGTATTTGTTTCCTCATCGAAGTGTAATAAAGGAAAACGTTTGGTGTTGCGAGAAGGCAACATGAATGATAATGGAGGTGATCCGTCCTTCAGAACGTACACTCTGTCTTTGATTTCTGGTTTTTTCATTTGATTAAAATTTTACATTGCAAATATAAACAAAAAAAAGTGGGGCTATTAACCCCACTTAATTTATTGATTGCTAATTACTTATTAGTTACGGAATAAGAAGAAGTTGTTAGCTCCCAAGGTGCACAATGCACGCTCAGACAAGAAATGAACTTGCATAGCATCCAAGTCACTAGTAGTTGCACCACCGGCAGAACCAGTAATCCAAGTTTTGTAACGACGATCTTCAGTTTCGCTAGCTCTATAACGAACGTGCAAGAATGGACGTTTAGCGTTCTTACCTAACACTTGATCATAAACGCTAGTAGAACCTGCTGGTACTAATACACCGTTTACAACACCACCATTAATACCACCACGTAAAGTAGCGTCATTAAGATATTTCCAGTCAGTTTTGTAGAACTCATAGCTACCACGTTTGAAGCCTTTGAAGCCCAAAGTTAATGCCATATTCTCGTCATTGTCAAACAAACCAAAGCTTGTTCCACCTGCACCGTAGCTGTTTTGAGCAGCCAACATATCATCAATATCCAAAGAGAATTGACGATTGATAAACAATGCGTTTTCTTGGATAGCTCCTTGTTTGTCAAGACGTTGCAAGATAGCATCGAAGTCAGCTAATGCAGTTGGGTTTCCACCGCCCCATACGTTACCACGGCTATTAACAACGTAGAACAAACCTTCAGAACCCTTGTTTCCAACGTCACCAGTAACTGCGATAGCTCCAGAAGAAGCTTCAGCAGGAACTGCTTCAACCATAGACATCTCTAAGTAGTCATCAAAACGTAAACGAGTTTCGTGCTCTGATTTCAAATACCACAAGTAACCTGTAGCACCGTTCTCAGTAGTAACTTCTACCCATCCGATTTGAGCCATGTCAGAACCAGAAACTTCATATTTGTCTTTGATAATGATTGGGCTGTTAGAGAAGATATCATCTTGCCCTTCCAAAGAACCAGTCATACCATTAGAACCTTTTTTGAATTCAGAACCGTAAACAAATGCACTAGATGCAGTTGATACAGGGATAGCTTGTCCAGCAGCAGCATAATATGCTACAGTGAAAGTCAATCCACTTACAGCAGTGATGATTGCTTTGTCACTTGCTGTTCCACCTGCGTTACGAGATAAGAAAACAGTTTGACCTACTCTGAAGTTACAAGCAGTAATACCTGAATCTGCAACAGTCCAAGTAGCAGTAGCGGAACCAGCAGCAGCACCAGAAGTACAACTAGAGTACTTTGTATGCAAACGACCTTGTTCAGCCCATTTGATTAAGTCGGAGTTACTTGGCATCTCCGCACCGACCATGCGTAAGAAAGATGCAATTGAACGATTACCATATCTTTCAAATTCTTTTTCGTAAGTATCAGGAAGATACTGGTTCAAGAAGTTGAAGTTGGTAATGTAGTTAGTAGGCAATGTTGCCTTTACTGACGAGGGGGTTAATGCGAAACCCGGACTCGATAATACTGAACCAGCCATGTTTTTTTATTTTTGTTTTTATCTTTTGTTGCTTTTTATAACTAATCTGTTGCCGTGGTCGTTGTCAAGAGAAGTTACCTTAAATCCACCTTTGCCCATATTTTCTGGTACGGATCTTACACCTCCCATATCTATGTTCTTTGATTCCTTTGCGATTGTCTCTACTGCCTCAGATTTTCCCTGATCGTAGAAATATTTTGCAAAACCCTCCGGATTTCTGGCAACTGCTATCGCCCTATGATACGCAGCCGGATCTTTCATAAAACCGTTGTCATCTAAGAATGTCTTGATAAACTCGGTCAAATTAGATTGATCCTTCTTAATCGCTTCTGTCTCGCCTGGTTTGTAAACAAATTCATTATCTCCAACTTTAAATCCAAAACCTTTGAATTCATTAGAGAATAACTCGTCAGTTTTCTTGGCGAAATATTCAGCTCTTTCTCTCTGCGCCTGTTCAACTTCTTTGGCACTCTGGGCATATTGCTTAAAAGCGTTGTACTGCTCTTTTTCTTCATCTGGAATCCCAGCACCTCTTGACTCAAGAGGAACTTTGTATTGGTCCTTCAGTTTGTTAAAGTAGTCCTTCGCTTTTGTAAGCTCTTGTTTGTGTGCTATTCGTTTCTTCTTAATATCCCTTTCATCGTCCATGTCTTCATCGTATTGAAACTTATTCTCAATTTCAAATGAGACTTCATCATCGTCAAGGTCAGGGTTATTTTGCTTGTAATAATCGAATAGCAACTTATTTGGGTCTTCGTTATCAACGTCTCTGTTTATTTTTAAGAAATCGTTAATGCCTCGACCTGTTTCCTTTTTGAACTTTAAAAACGCTGAGACATCCTCTGGTAACTCTTCACTTTGATTTCTCTCTTGAAGCAAGTCATCCAAAGTATTAATCTCTTTGTTATACCTATTCTTAATAAAGGACAGAACGTCATTCTCTTCAAGTTCCCTTTGCTGTGCTTCTGGCACAACTATTGGCTCTTCAATTCTAACAGGCTCTTCTACCTGTTCTGTTGGGTGCTGTTCTTCGTGCTTGGCTAGTAACTCCTGTTCGATTTCTTGAACAGATTTTTCTTCACCGAAACTCACAGCTTTTACTGATGTGAAATTCTCCATATATTTTATTTGATTAATTTTTCGCTACAAAAATAGTGATTTTTATTTTGGTTCAAATTGAGCCAAATCAAAACCATCTAAAGAGTCTTCGCTTGATTCAAAATCAATTGCTGGCAAGTCTTTCTTACGCTGCTCAATTAACTTTGATTGATGTGTGCTTTGGATGTCAATACGCTTATCCTTCGCCATTTCCTTCTCTTGGTCAATTGTCTTTGCAGCATTAACTTCTAAACCCTTCAATTGCATATTCATCTCAAACTCCATTTGCATTAACTGCATTTTAAGTTGAGCCTCTTGCTTCATCTTCTCGATATCAAATGCTGACTCGGCTTGCTTTAATTGAGCCTTAGCTTGGAATTCTGCCTGAACCTTTTGTAAGCTTGCTTGTGCAGCTGCCTGAGAAGATTGGATGTTAGACTGCGTTTGCATCTCCATCTTTTGTTTCTCACGGTCCATGTCCTGCTCTTGTTTCTTTCTGCGCTTTAATTTCAAAAGCTCATTTGCTAATTTAATATTGCGAATCTCGCGAATATCAATAGCGTCTTCAAGATCAATTTGGTCACGTTGTAACGACGCTTGGATGTTAGCCTCAAGCTGAGACTTCTCCTCTTCGTCTGGAGATACTTCAATAAAGATACCAAAATCATGTAAGTATAAGTCTTTTACGTCTTCCAATACACCAACATTGTACTTACCAATTTGGTTTATAAACTCTTCTTTAAACTCTGAATACTCAAGAACGTCAGATATACGGCAAGATAATGCCTCAGCCAATCTCTTCGTAATGAACAATGTTCCGTCTAAGATATGCCTTGTTGCTGTGTTTGAATTAAGCGCAGCCAACTTCTGTACACCAACCAACGATCTTGGATCAGGCATAGAGCCATCTCTCGCCTCGTTTAAGCCAGTTACGTCCCTAATCATACTCAAGTAATGGTTGTAAGAATTAATCAACGCTGTGATCTTTCCTTGGCCGCTATTTGAGTTTAGCTCTTGAATTGGAATCTTTCCTTGGTTGAACTCGCCATCTTGATTGTAAGAACGACCAATTACACTACCTGTTTGGAAGTATAACTTAAGTGCATCTTCTGGGTTGTAGTTTGCACCATTACCCAAGTCAACCTCGTTAACACCATCGGCATCAATGTATACACCATCTGGCACAACCTTAGCAATAACCTGTTGTAATTTAAGATGTGTAATTTGAATCAAATCAGCAAACGTAATCATACGCTTAACCAATGATTCAATCACACCTTTGTACATTCTTGGGGCCATTGCGATATAGTTAGGCAAAGCATACTGCGTAGCAGACTTTGGTCTAACCATGTTCTTACTAAGTTCCCACTTAAGCAAATAGCTTGAGCCCAACACCATGACACCTTCGTACCATACGTCAATTCTCTTTTCTATTTTCTCAAATCTTTCGTCAGTCCCAGTTGGTGGGTTAAAGTTTTCATCCTTGCGAATGATACGAGTACCACCATTATCCAAAAACTTCTTCTTGTAGACAAATTTCTTATCGGTTTTATAATTGAAATATAATAATGTTACGACATCCCTGTCGAACAATGTGTTTCTGTATGGTCTAATAATGTTGTACTGCGTGAACCAGATACTACTTAACTTAGATATTTTGTCAAGCTCCTCTTTCGTAATGGTCGGGTCAATCTTAATCAACTCACCAATATGCACTTGCTTTATCTCTCCATAGTAGAAGCAATCATCAAATGTTGGAGACTCTGTGTATGAATAAACAACAGACGCAGGGTCAACATACTCAACCCTAATTCCGGCTCCTGCCTGGAACGTATGTTTAACCATACCAATACCCAAGACAGTCATGTCATAATCAACACGTCTTTTAATTTCTTGATATCTGTTCTGTTCAAATAATGTATCAATCGCAATCTCTTCAGCAATCTCAATAGCAGGCTTGTAGTTAAGTTGCATATGAAGGTTAAGCTCTTGATCATTCTCTGGCAAATCTTTAGGATTTGTATTGAAGGCATTGATACCAAATTGTTCTTGCGTTTGCACTAAGAAATCTTTTGCTACCATGTCCTTTTCAATCATCTCTTTGTATCCTGAACGCTTGCCGGCAGCTAACTCATCTTGAGCAAATGCCTTTACCGCATACATTCTGTCAGACATACCGTTAACAACGATATCGACAAACTTAGGGATAATTGGAACCGGTTCCCAGTTAAGGTTCAAGTAAGACAAGTCACCGTCAACAGCTAACTCATCCTTGTACTTTTGTACAGGCTGTTCCCCACGGGCGTATAGTCTTAGCTTATGAAACTCAATCCATTGATTATAAAAACGACAAGAATTAGTATCTCTTCTGAACCACTCATAAGAGATAGCCCTTCCCACTTTAATACCATATTCCTTGGACGCTTTTTCTGCATCAGTAGCCAACTGACTCGGAAATGATGTTGGGCTTATTAATTCTTGAGTTGTTTGATCCATTATTTGTCTATTATTCTGCTATTATACCCTTCGTTCTGGTATCTCGCAAATTTAATGCTTATTTTTGATTCTTTTTTTTCTGGCACATATAAGTGCTTTTGGTTTGCCATTATCGCTAAACCACTGCTAATTGTTGCATCAAATTTAGTTCTATTATTGATATCAAACCTTGCCCAATCCTCAAGTGTTCTTGTAAAATACATCGATCCCATCTCGTCAGAATCTCTATAAACATTCTCAAAGTCTATACCAACGTGCTTCTCAATATATGTCTCAATAGCGGACGCGTGTGCTTGCTTTACGTCCTCAGATGAGTTAGGTATTCCCCCGATCTCTTTCTCTGTCTTAGAGAGCTTGTGTGTGGGCTTATCTGGTCTATTCAATGCAAAGTTTCTGTACCCTCTATTCTTAAAATGATATAATAGCCTTGGTTTGTTATTCTCCACAAGCACTGGCATACCATAAAACACACACGCCATTAGTACCTCCTCGAAGAATATCTCTGCCGTCTGTGGCCTTGCCACGTACTCTAAGAAGAACTGGTTGCTTGGCGCATCTTCCATGCTGAACTTTGTCATACCATGGAGAGATCCGTTAGATCCACCGCCACCCACAACACCTGAGATGTCATAAGGGTCACATCCAAACGCGCCAAGGTGCTCATTACCAGGATAGAACAAACTACCTCGCTTTATAAAGTTATTTCTTAAGTTCTCAGGTGGAACCCATGACACAAGGAACCGGCCCTTATTGTCTGGCGTCCAAACAACTTGGCTGTCCTTCACACCGTCCTTCCAATGGAAGTAACCTCTTGTAAGGACCCTGTCCTTGATTAATGAGTCATTGTAGTCAATCTGCTGATATATCTTCGTAAGATTGAACAAAGATGCTTTGCTCTCATCTCTAAAAGCGTGTGACTCTGTGCGTGGGAACTGCCTGTAAAACTCATTCAATGAGTCTGAGTCGCTTTTTAAAGACGCAACCTCATTGTTCCAATACTCAATTACACCAATCTTAATCATTCTGCCATCAATACCCTTAATAGGCTTAGATGGCGTATTAAACACCGGGTGACCATACTCGTCAAGATACCCTTCAAAGTTCCATTCCATTGGGATAAATAATGAATACAGGCCACTTTTTGTTTGCCCGTTCTCATTCTTCTTCCTTGGATCAGAGTCCTCGTATAATTTCTTAAAGTTAGAACCACCCTTATCAAGTGCATTTGATGTAGAACCCATCATACACTTACCAATGATCCGGCTACCCAAACGTAAACACGTCTTGGTTACACGCCAGTTATTCTGTATGTTATTAGGTGCAAGCCATTTTCCGCTCTCATCTTGAATGAGCATCCGTAATTTTTCTCCGTCATAACTGTTGTCACCTGTGTTCTTCCAGTCAATTGTGGTATTAAGACCCTCTAAGTGATCCTCCTCAGCTTTTGCAATACTCTTTCTTGTGAACTTAGATGCCGGTACACGATACGCAAGCTCAGTCTTTGGCTTGTCCATACCATCTTGTATTGGTTTAAAAAAGAATGGATAGCTCAAAGATATATTCACGACCTTGTCTGTGAACATTTTCTTTGCATCATCTCCCGTCTTTGATAAGATACCAAACCTGGCATCCTTTGTGATTGTCGCTTGGTTGACCATCTCAGAGCTACTCATAAATGAGAAACCTGAACGTCTATTCTTTAGATAGCACATACCAAAGCACCTATCGTCAGCCTTGCAAGCCTCCCAGAATATAAAGAATATCCTGTTACTTTCACGGAAATCAGGTAGACCAACGTCTATCTTGCTCCATTGCAAGTACATATAGTGTGTGCCGGTGATATATGTCGGGATACTATTATTAATAAACCAGAAGCCATTATCTCTACGATTGAATTCTTGATCTATATAGTCATCCCACTTAGCTTTAAACTTATTGTCAGTTCTGTCCCAGTCAAAGATTGTCTTAATCTTTTGTAATTCTTTAGGATACTCAACAACCTCCCAGTGATTATTTCTATTCTCAACTTCCTGAGGCTGAGCTGGCAAAGCTATATTAACACCATTGATGTTATATATCTCACCGATGGTTCCATCCTTAGATATAATGACAACATCATATTTATCATTGTGGCCATACTTCCAGCTATTTGTAAGGTTACCTTTCTCGATAATCTTGCTACTAATAATGTCTTTCTCAATTTTATATAGCATTATTTGCCCCTTCTCTCAGCGAAGCCACCTTTTTTCTCTTGGATGTAAACATTGCCTGTGATCATGTTACGCTCTTCCTCTATCCTTGATAGAATCTCGAACGCATCAAAGATAGCCAACTTCTTTGTAGCTGCCGCATTTTTTAATTTGTCAGCAGACACATCCCCCTCATCACCTGTCAAGATTTGCTCTTCAGCAACCTTAATAAGTTCTTTGATAGCCATCTCGCCTGCCTTGATTATTTTTAATTTATATTCTTCAGTTGTCATAATACGATGCAAATATTTCTTTCAAACATTCTGTACAGTTTTTTTCCGTCAATATCAAACCTGTACTCTGTGTCAGGCTGATACGATACCAATGTGCCAGCAGGGATATCAATCTTATCACTAACATACGCAAGTTTACCAATCAATGGCTGCTCTACGCCAACCTCAAAAACAGACAGGTCCTTTTGCTTCTCAATTGGCTCCACAAAGCAATAAGGCGAGTGGGCCATCCATACACTATCATTCTTTTTGTATAGAAAGAACTGATCAAAATCTAAAATGTATAAATTATCTTTAAGGTGCGACATTGATTTGCGCTCCTTACCCTTCATATCATAATAGCTTCGAAATACATTGTGGTGAACGACAAGCGTATCGCCTGCCTCAATTGGACCATCATAGCCAATTGGTGTATTAATTACTGTAGCGAACCTATTGGTGGCCTTATGGTCTTCTTTAGATGTGCTAATAATTAGCCCACTCTCCCTAACATTGTCGTAAGATTTACCACCAACCGGTTCTACAATAAAGTAGAACGGGGATCTCATTATATAAAGTTTATATTAAATTCAATTGATACAGGCACACTATATGTGAACTTCTTCCACAATAATATCTCTTTATCTTTCTCGATGTATATTAAAATAGCGCCATCCTTATCAGATACAATTTGATGAATGACATGGCTACCATCCAATACTGACTGCCCCACAACGTAGTTCATTGCGTTCTTATAGTCAGTACCAACTGCTATCTTTCTGATTATCATATAACAAGCACCCAGCCGGATGTCTTTTTGATATACAGGTTCTCTGTGTCTGCTTGAAAACACAAAGCTCCTGGACTAACAGTTAACGCAGTTCTTGCAGCAGCATTCGCTACACTGAATGTGTTTTTGTACACATAGTCTCTAAGCATAGATAATTGAATGTTTACTGTAGACAAATCAGCATTTGAAGACAACAACAATTCTGTTCCTGTAAGATCTGTATCTTTTGCGTAACTTGATATTTTAGCCATTTTTATATTCTCCTGTTTTTAAATCTATTGTTATGTCGCCATATTCCTGCGACAATTCATGTTGAAACGATTGTAAGTCTTTTGCAACACTTTCAATTCTCTCAATAAATTCTTTCTTTGCTACATCCGCGCTTTCCATTTGAGCTCTTGATCTTGAGATTTGGATTTCTGCGTCTGCAATTGAGTCCTTTAAATATCGTAAATCACGATTCAAATTCACCAACTTTTCTAATTGTTCTTCTTTAATTTTATTCATTTTAATAATTTATATACTATGATTGCTAAGATAACTAGCAGTACAAGGGGTAACCCCTTGTATAGATACTTGCTATCTTGATATTCAATTACCTTGTATGGCACTCTGTCATGCGTCACAACTCTTATTGTGTCCGGCTTCACAGTTGCCTTAAAGTATATTTTCTTTTCTTTGACAATGAACTTCAGTTTTAACACTGTGTCCTCGTATGTCATTGTGTCCGTGATGTAAAAACTATCGGTGTGGTTGTACTCCTCAGTTATCACCGTGGTATCATGCACAATAACTTTTTCTTTATTGAATAGTGTTGGGTCCTTCTTAAGCGCATGGTTTAAGTGCCACTCAGCGGAGCATGATGTTAGTAATAATATGAGGAGTAATGACCTTAGCATTTTTTACATTTTTTAACAACTGGATTGTTTGCTGTTCCTGGCTTGCCTTTAGATGTCATCTTTTTAGGCGCTGCCGGTTTGGTGTTTTTAATAGTAATCGCCATAATTATTTTTTTGCTGCGTTTTTAAACATCATTTTAGCTGCGGTAGCTTTACCAACTGCCATAGCCTTCTTAGCAGGCATACCTTTTTTCTCATAGCTTTTAGCTACACTCTCAGCCATAGGTGCAAAGTTTTTACCCTTCTTCCCGATGTCTTTACCAGCAACGGCTTTCTTTACAATAGCAGCTTTCATTTCTTTCTTTTGCATAGAACTGCCTTCAGACTTTTCATGCTTCATCATGGCCTTTTTAGATGGATACTTCTCCATTGTGCCTTTTTCAACGATCATTTTTTTCATATTGCTTTCAAAGATAGTTATTTTTCATTAATCTACACTAGTAATAATACCATTTGTAATACGCAAGTTTTGTTGACCAGGAGGATTTGTTGGTACGGTGAATGTGCCGGTGTATCCTGTAGGAGCACTATCTATCAACTTCCATAGTGTCTTCAGCATCCAGTCAATCGACATTGGTACGCTGACACTATACTCGTTGTAATTTTTAGGTGGCCTTAAGATCATTTCTTTGTGAACTTATTGTTTGATCCGTTACGAGCACGGTTCGCTTTTGATTTTTCTAACACAACGGAGCCGTCCTTCTTGTGGCTCAAGTCAACGCCTTTCGCTGCTCTCTTGCCATAGACGCCACGTTGGTGTGCTTCTTTATTAAGCTCTTCACGATACTTTACGCGCGAAGGAGATGCCTGATACGCTTTGTCGTATGAGTAGTCCCTTCCAGTAGCTTTATTGCTGCCCGGCCTACTATTCTTCGCTACTATTTTATTCTTTGGCATTATTTCTTCTTTGCCGTCTTTGCAGATTGCTTGAATGCTTTTGCTGTTGGAGCGCCTTTAGTTCCAGGCTTTCTCATTGTCTCACCGCTTCCGGCTTCAATGCGCTTCTTCTTTGCATTGATCGCACTATACAATCCTTTTTTATTTTTCATCTGTAAAGAAATTTGTTATAAATTTTCCAATTGCACCAACTACACCCGAAATTATCATCAATTTAGGATTGTCCAAGTTTTGAGATGCAATAAAAAGCGAACCGGCTGCAATTGAATCCCCTAATATTCTGAATCTTTTTGGTGTTGGTTGAAAATATCCTTTTAGTTTCATTTTTTTGTTTTTAGATAGTAATAACGAATGGCAAAACAAGCCGAAATAATAGCCATTATACCAGCCGCAAATGAAACAAGAGGCTGAAATAAGGTTGCATAATGTGTTATTGCACTTATCATTGTGGCTGTGATCGCCCCCTCCGCTTCGGTATCGTTTAAGTTGTTATTCATATCGGGAATGGTGGTTGTATTATTTCAAATTCAATTGGATTTCCTAAAATTGGTATAAGTGATTCATCAAAAGTTATATAATAAAATTGAGGGTTATTCAATTCTGCAAAATTATAATCAACCCAATGCATTGTTACATTATTTTTGCCTTCTGGTAAATTATAAAAAGTATCGCATTCAGTTTGAACTGCAATTGCTTCTTGTTCTGTTGTATATTTATATCCTTTAATAAATGGCATAGTATGTGTTTATGTTAGATTCTATTCCTGATTTATTAGAACTTTGGTCAGTTAAATAAATAATAATTTCTTGCATGGGCCCATTTAATCCTAAACTATTTGAAAGAGACCCTAAATATCTTTGACCTAATAATATACCAGTTGATGTACCACTACTTAAACTCGCTGTTACACTTGATTGACTTACTGTATTTTTCCAAATTTGTGCAAAACTTAACGTTCTTATGGCTGTTCTTAAAGCGTATGGTGTTGGACCCGTTCCCGTTTCAAATATTTCAAAATTTGCAAAATTATTCAAAAATGCCATTCTATTTAAAGCAGATGACGTTTCAAGCATTAAACAAGTTGCAGTTGTATAATCACTTTGCCCAACAGTTGGCATTAATTGCACTATTCCACCATTGCTATTTTCTGTTGTTTGCTCTACAACAGTAAATATTGAAGCGTTAGCATTACTTAAGGATAATCCGGTCAATAATA
>Ga0114962_10002742_pt1 | contig 14489 bp, 10 predicted proteins | sample C_130820_MF_Meta_FD_87017 | JGI IMG/M metagenome (GOLD analysis project Ga0114962, IMG submission 87017) | Freshwater microbial communities from Lake Croche, Canada to study carbon cycling - C_130820_MF_MetaG | ecosystem: Environmental > Aquatic > Freshwater > Lake | place: Lake Croche, Canada...
GACCTGAAAACCGCTGCAGGCCAAAAAGCGCTGCACCGCGCGCTGGCCAAAGCCGACGTGCTGATCACCTCGTTTCGCCCTTCCGCGCTCAAAAAATTGGGCATCGACTGGGCCACGCTACGCCGCGCTTACCCAGCTTTATGCCTGGTGGAAATTGTGGGTGCCCCCGGTGCGCGCGCCGAAGAGCCCGGCCATGACCTGACCTATTTGGCCGAGGCGGGCCTGGTGCAGGGCCTGGACTTGCCGCCGTCTCTCTATGCCGACATGGGCGGCTCGCTCATGGCCAGCGAGGCGGTGTTGCAAGCGCGGCTGGCGCAGCTCAAGACCGGCAAAGGCGTGCGCCTGCAAGTGGCGCTGTCAGACGCCGCCCATTACCTGGCCCTGCCGCGCACCTGGGGCCTGACCACCCCCGGCGCCGCCGTAGGCGGCGGCCACGCTGGTTATCGCGTGTATGCCTGCAAGGACGGACGCGTGGCGCTTGCCGCGCTAGAGCCGCACTTTGCCAAGGCGCTCTGTGCGCAGGTGGGGGTCAAGGATGCGGGGATTAAATCCATGATGTCGGTGGATACCCAGCGGGCGGTGGCGGAGTTTTTGGCGGGTAAAACGTGTGGGGAGTTGGAGGAGTTGGGGGGGAAGCACGATATTCCGTTACTAGCAACCGAAATAGCGGCCAATCCTAAGCATAAACATGTATGAGTAAACAATGCCTGCGCTGACAGCTACCTCATTCATGAGAAATTTATGATCAGAATCTACAAATCAATTCATTCACGAACACAACTCCACATTTGCCGATCATTCCCATGCGAAGTAAGCTCTGTTAGATTGTATCCAATAGGACACCCTGTAGTAATAGGAAAGTAATGGCACGGAATTCCATAAAATATCCCCCAAGGGGCCTTTTCTACAGAACCGCACAAGGTTCCAGGTGCATCAATTGTTCTCCATTCAAGGCCCGCGCTAGGAACACCGTTGACAATCTGACACGTAAGTGCCATCCTCCTCGCCGGATCGAAAGATATTTTACCCCGTTCTGAACAAGTATTTCCCAGCGTAGCACTACCCTTGACGGTAATACTATTGCCAGAGACGTCGTTTGTCACACTTAGTGACGCGCCATTTATAGCACCGGAACTCGTTAAATTATTGCCAGATATGTTCCCAGTACTAGTTATATCGCCGGTGTTGCTAATGTCGCCATTGACGTTCAACGCATTAATATTCAAGGTCCCATCTCTGTCTGCCGTTAATGTCTGCCAGAGAGTACCCGTCCACATATAAGGTGCGTTATAGGATTCACCAGTAGTAACCCGTACGTCGCCAGTCGAGTTGCCCCTTACGGGCAAGTCAGCAACTCGGGCAACCGACGGTTGCCAACTAGATCGCAGTGGGAAAGTTCTCCATGCAAGGTTTTCGCAGTACAACAGCGCGCCGGCAGTGTCATTGCCTATAGAACCGGCGGCACATACTCCGCCCACATTTTGGTTAGTGGCGCTCATGATCAATGGCGTAGTCATGGTGTTGAGTGTGGACACGCCCACGTTGTTACGCACCAAGGGCAGACCGCTGGTGGTGTCAAACCAAAGCGCCATGACGGGGCGGCCAGCGGCAACTTCGACTTGTCCAGCCGTTTGACCGCAGTTAAGCCCTTGGTTATTCGTTTTTTCCGTGAAGGCTATTGGAGCTATCTTCCAGGAGCCCACTGCGCCTTTGATTGCATTGACTGAATCACCGTCGATCACCGTATTGGGGTAGCTGCCACCGGACCCGCCTATCAAGGCGGCAATGCCGCCGAGTGACAAGTCATCGATAGTTTCACCCCCTTCGGCCACTACCAGCGCCTGTAGCGGTCCTGAGGCCGGTTTAATAACCAAGGAACACAAATTCTGGCGATAGCCGTTGGTGTAACGGTAATTGGTTGTACCTGCAATTAACGTGGCTTGGCTTTGAGAAAGGTATCCAGAATTGACCAAAGTGGTCGCATCAATCAACACTGCCTGAAAGTTGTTTAAAGTCGATGTGATTTGGCTTTGGTTGGCTTTGACATAGGCCTTTACCGCATCACCAAAAGTGCGCATATGCGCTGCGACCAAGGTGTTTTTCGTATCTTGCGAAAAGCGCTCTGACATGGAGTCCAGGCCAATAAAGGCTACCGACATAATCGTCAAACTCAGTACCAATTCAAGGAGGGTCAGGCCGCGTTGGCTTATTGGGCTGCGCATAGTCTTATCCCCCTACCATGATTAGTGCCGGCTTGTTAATTAAACTCACGATATCCACTGGGATTCCGCCTGAGAGCGGCATGGACTTAGTGCCCAAGAAGGTTCCGGCAGCAGACAAATGCCCTTGCATTGCCGTACCCCCCGTTTTATCGAATAAGAGGTTTTCATCCAAAGGCGGTGTTGTGGCATTGGGATCGAATGCCTCGTAAACATACACAACTCCATCTTTACAACTATTATTCCAACGTGCATCAGCGCTACTGCTAACAAAACCACCACTGAAATATCCCGGCAAAGAAGCAGCATTGGCTGCGCCATTGCATGTATTATTTGCGTCGGCAAAATAGGCAACTACCCCTGCGCGGTACGCCAAAAATTTGGTGGCCTGCGCGTCTGCAATCATGGTGTTGCGATCAGCGGCTTGTGCGGGCAGTATTTGCGCCTCCAGGTAGGCGACCATGGCAATAAAGAATGAGGCGATGAGAAGTGGCATAGCAATTGACCTGGGTTAATTGGAAGTTTCAACTTTGCCTGAAAATATCAGCTGGTTTTTTTGCAGTTGTACCAGCGATTTAAGCTGGGTGAATTTGCGATTGCGAATAATATTTCTGGCGCCTTGGGATTCATCGGAGGTTAAAAACAAGGGGTCTAGCAACAACTGTCGGCGCGCGCCCGCGTCGTCAAGCCGTTGGTGCACCACCGCAATCAGGCCAGTGGCCAGCATGCCCACGATATCGTCGGCCGAGGTGCCCTCGACGTTGGCGAGCGCGAATATGCGCTCTATGGCCATGGCGCAATTGTCGGCATGGGTGGTGCATATCACCAACACACCGTTAATGGACGCCCGCAGGGCTTCCATGGCGGTTTCGGAATCGCGAATTTCGCCCAGAAAAATAATAGAAGGAGCCCACCGCGCCGCCTGTCGGCACGCGTGGGCAAAGCCGCCCATTTCTACTGCGGTTTGAAAACAAACCCCTTCGCCATGGCGCCCGTGCAAGGGCATCTCTGGCGGGTCTTCCACTGTCACTGCCACACCGCCAAACTTGGCCACACGCGCCGCTACCAGCGCGGAAGCGGTGGTCGTTTTGCCCTGGCCAAATGCGCCAGCCACAATAAAAAGGCCAGTTAACTTGGGGCGCATCATCATATGTAAAAAAACTGGCGGTATGCCCAAGGTGGCAATATCAGGCACCGTGTCGCGCAAGCGCCGCAACACATACACCACCTCGGTAATCGTGCTCATAACCGCCGCCCGAAACCGAATGCCCCCATATTGCATGGGAAAATCCCCGCGCTGGGGATTTTGCTGATGTAATTGCTCGCACGCAGCCCGCAAACCCACCACCTCCACCGCGTCTTGCTTGGGCGTGGCAATAACGTCTGACGTGCCAGGCACGCCAGACATCCATGCTCCACTTTCACCTACGTAGAGGTCGGAGAAGACTAAGTTTTTGAGTGACACGTTAATATTAATCAGGTATTTTTTGCTGGCGTGTACATTAGTTTGAAGTGAACACCAGTATGTTTGCTGTAGCGCTTGAGCAGTTCGTCTGCGCAGCCGCGACGGTTACTGGCTGCGCTAATGTAGTGGCACTGCCACTGGCACCAGTAACCGAAACACTTACCCAACCGTTTACACCGGTGATCATTCCAGCACAAATTTCCGCTGGTACGCCGGCAATACTGATTTCAAAAGTTCCCCCTTGCGCAGTCACATTTACTGTTCCCGCATTGACGCTGCTGGTGATCGTTTGGGATGTTGGTATAGCCATAGTACTTGGCACCTTCTTTGCCGTCTGAAGAACATTATTCAAATTTGTACCAGTTGAGCCATAACTACCTTGTGCGAAATATAGATTTCGTACTGCAGATCGAATTGCATTTACATCTGTCTTTAGCGTCGTTGCTGATTGCGTGGACTGCGCGCTAGCGAACAAAGACAGCGCACCCGCCACAACCAACGCAAAGATGGACAGCGCCACCATAACCTCAATCAAGGTCATGCCCTTTTGACCAATGTTGCTATTTGAATTTGGTTTTGAAAAAAATAACATAAAAATACTCCCAGGGTTGATAAAATAATATTGTTAGATCCGAAAAACGGAGACAGGAAGAAAATACTTGGTTAATCAATAAGCCTCCTCTCACGACGTCGAGCGCTGCAAAATCTGCGTAAGCTGCATTTGCATCGCAACAAAGCCTGCGGCAATAAACATAATCACACCGCCCACGACCAGCATGGCGGCTCCAAACACCACATTCATCAGCGCTTTCACGCGCACCACCGATTCGGTAATCCATTCCTCACCAATCGTGCGCAGGGCTTCTTCAAAGCCGGATTTAGAGGCGTACAGCCGCAGGTCCGAGATAATTTCGCGGTCCGGAAACTCGTAGCCGCTGCGCTCCAAGGCCTGGCCCAGGTTGCGTCCGGCGCGCAGGCCGCGCAGCGCGGCGTCGGCGCGTACGCGGCCCCAGGCGGAGGCGTCTTTGCTGAGTTGCTCAATGGCCGACTCAATGCGCACACCCGCCGCCACCAACGCAGCCAGCGCAATCAGCCACGACGAGCCTTGCATGACGCGGTAAATGCTGTAAGGGGGGTAGCGGTCCAGGCGCACGCGCAGCGAAGCGTTCCAGCGTGGCAAGGAAATCACCACAGCCACCACCAAAGACACCACCAGCAAGGCAATCCAGTGCAGCCAGCCTTGCACAAAGTGGGCGGTGTCCACCATCAGCCGCGCCATGCCGACCCAAGCGCCCGGAGGAACGGCGGTCTCAAAGGCTGGGATGATTTTGTAGCCAAAAAAATACAGCGCGCCAAAAGCGACGACTAACAAAAAGAAGGGATAGGCCAGCCCGGAGGACACTGCCGAGCGAATGGCGGCGGAGGCGTCGGAGGCCTGCACCACCGACAACAACGCGCTCTCCAGCATGCCCGACTGCTCCCCGGCCAAGATCAGCATGTTTTCCTCGCGCGAGACCCAGGGTTGGATCACGTCAGATAGCTTGCGGCCATTGTTGAGGCCGCTGATCCAGTTGCCGATGGCAATGGCGGCGGGGTCGGTGGGTTTGCGCAGGTTGCGAATTTCTTGCAGGCCCGAGATGAGGGGAATGTCGTCGCGCAAGAGTTTGGCGAGCTTTTTCCAGATGCCTTTGCGGGCCTTGGCGTCATGGCGGAAGCTAAAGCGGGCCAGGGCGCTGTTGATTTCATCAATGGTCATGGTGGGGTATGCAAAATCGTGGTTGCTGGCTAACGCAAAGCGGCGCGACTGGACATTTCCAGGGGGCCGACTTCTTCTTCGGCATGGAAAGGGTCGCACAGGCCGGCGTTTATTTTTTGCCGGGCAATGTCGAGCATGAAGACGCCGCCCTTATTTATCCAGTGGCCCCGCGCCCGGTCCCGCTCGCCGGACTTGATGAATCCCATGAGCTGGGCGTCGGGCACGATGATTTCTGCCACCGCGGTGCGCCCGGCGATGCCGGTTTGGGCGCAGGCCTCGCAGCCCTTGCCCATCACGTGCACTTTGTCCGTCTCCACGCAGGGCAAGATGCGCTCCAAGTCCGCCGCCGGGTAACGCCCGATGTCGCGCGCCAGCGGCCGTTTGCAGTGGGGGCACAAGACTTTGAGCAGCCGCTGACAAATAAGGCCGGTGACCAGCGTGGGGTCGCACATGGCGTTGGCCGTAACGCCCAGGTCGATCATGCGGTCCACGATGCCAAACGCGGTGTTGGCGTGCACCGTGGTCCAGACTTGGTGGCCTGTCATGGCGGCTTGCAGGGCCAGGCGGGCCGAGGGCGGGTCGCGCACCTCGCCAATCATGATGATGTTGGGGTCGAGCCGCATGGTGGCTTTGATGGCTTCTTGGAAGGCGAGGCTGCGCTCCTCTTCGCTGTTGGCGTTGGCCACGGGCGTTTGCACAATGCCCTCCATGGGGTATTCAGGCGGGTCTTCTACAGTGATGATGTGCTTGGCGCCCTTGCATTCAGCGTGAATGGACAACAAGGTGCGCTGCAAGGTGGTGGATTTGCCCGAGCCGGTGGGGCCGGCGATGATGTTGATGCCGGTGGGGCGGCGCTTCATGATGGCAAACAGGCTTTTTTGTTGCTCTGAATACCCCAGAACGCCGATGTCGTTGGATTGCCCTTCGTCGTTGTAGAGCAGGCGCAACACCATGATGTTGCCGTCCACCTGCGGACTGGTGGCAACGCGAATGCCGTCCAGGCCGGGGGGCAGGTTGTTGCGCTTGGAGATGCGTGCGTCCTGGCGGGAAAGCACCTCGTAGGTGGCATCCGACACGTCCGACATGGCGGTGTAAATGGCCGAGCACAGGTATTTGCCCCAGTTCTCTGGGTGCTGTTCTTGTAGCAAGAGGTCGTTGTGGACCCGAAAGAAGATCTTGGTAGGCGCGCGGGACGACACGCGGATGTGAATGTCAGACGCCCGCCGGTGCACCGCCCTGCGAAAGATGTCGAGCGCAATGCGCTGCATTTCGCTACGCTCAATGAACTCCACATTGGACGACGCATACTGGTTGCGCCTGTGGTCGATGACGTCCATTTCCACTTGCGCGATGGAAAACTGCACGCCCTTGTTGCGCAGCAGCTGCAGGTAGCTGCGGACTTCGGCCTGGAAGGCGTGACTCTTCGAGACCAGCAGCTCGCCGGCTTGCTCGTCAAAGTACACCATTTGTTCCAGGTCGGTAGCCATGGCTTAGTACGACTTTGGCTTAAACGCCAAGTTAGAAGTTGTGCTGGTTTGGCTCACTGCCGCCCCGTCCCCATGCCCGACCCGGCATAGGGTGAGGCACCGCCCATGGGTTGCACCGCAGATGCGTCGCGGATCGTGGGACTGTTGCCAAAGGCGAGCCGCTGCGACTTTTGGCCCTTGAGGTCAGTCAACACCACTTCGTTGGCGGAGACCTGGGCTACCCGGCGGTCATCAATGGTGTCGCCCACTTTGACCCGCTGGGTCACGCCCCCAGGGAACACCAGCACGGCTTCCAATTGGCCTTTAATGCCAGCAACCGACACAACCGAGGGGTTGCCTTTTTTCGCATTGAAAGAGCTGAACGAGACGTCCTCGTTAAAGGCATTCAACTCACGTTTGCGCGCCGCAACTTTCAGTTGCATGTCCAACAGCGAGAGCTGCGCCTGAAGCACGGTCATCTTTTCGTTGATTCTTTGAATCTCCGTCGCAGCGGGCGAGCTCGCGCTAGACGGGGGAAAACCGTCGGCTCCGTAGTCCGTGCGAGGGGGGATTTGTGCAGACGCCGCGGCAGAAAAAAAACTTGCCAGCGCAAGCAAGCTGCCCGCGTTAAATCGAGACATATTGAACTCCGTTGAGTTGGTACTTGAGCGTGCCTTCACTGCGCACGTAGTCGATGCTGCTTATTCGAAGGCCGGGACGGTCCACCAAACGCACCGTGGTGACCGGGTCTAACGTTGACGCGATAGATACCGGCAGCGCAAGCCATGCGGACTTGGGTTTAGGTGCAGGCATTTGGCCCGGCAAGGGCGGCGGCGGTGCGGGCGGTGAAGAAACGCTGATCACCAGGCCATACCGGGATGACAATTCTCGGTACCAGAGTTGAATGCCCTTGTCCGGCAGCGCCAGTTCGTCGGCACCAGAAGGGGCTGGGGCCACAAAAGAAACCGCGACCGAAGCGCTCGTGCCATCGTCCGAAAAAACGGCGCTGGGTTGCATTGCTTGCATGTGGCTGATCCAGGCGCTTTCATTGGTGCGCTTCCAGCGGATAGTGAGGGCCTTGCCATCACAGACCACCCCGTCCAAGGTCCAATTACCGCCGTTGAGATCTGCGTTGCGAAATGCCTGGTTGCAGGCCTGAACAAAATCGATGGCCTTGGGCATGTCACGCCACGGCTTGGGCGGTTCAACCACCAGGGCTGCGCGCTGGCTGCGCTCCAACTCTTCTTGCTGCAGGCGAAGCGCCTCGGCCTCAAGAAGCTTCATTTTTTTGTAGTACGACAGGCCGTAGGCGCCAGCAGAAACAAGTACGAGCACGATCACGGCGGGCACCGCGTACTTTTTCCAATCAATATAGGTTTCAGTAAGACGCCACTGGCGTAACTTCCCCGCCGCCGCGCCCTCGAGAAAGCTGTCGAGCGTGCGTTGTTTGGCGTCGTTGACGCCCCACTCGGGCGGACAAATGATGCAGTCCCAGCCGCCGTAGCTGACGTCGCCCACCAAGCGGATGCGCATGTCCTCGGTACTGCCGACCTCATCGCCGTCGGCCAGAATGACACCGTCGCGCAAGGCCACAAAAACAGAAGTTTTGGGGTCGCCGGGAACGGCCAAGGAGACGAGGCAGTTTCGAAAACCCGCTTCAGCGAGCGAGTCCGCGATGACGGCTGCCAATGCAAATTGTCCAGGCTTGCCCCCGTCATTTTTCTTGGTGAGCCCAACGTGCGGCGACGTAGAGAGCCGGATTACCTTGAGGTCACAGGCCTGTGCTGATGCGTAACCCAACAACTCTTTCGAACGCGCAGACCCGGTCGATTGCAAGGGATGCCAGACCAGGCCGGCGACAAACTCAAGCCGCTTCTTGCCTTTCTCAAACTCAATAATCCGCATCTACTAGGCTCCCACCTGTTAGAGCGCGAGATTGGGTTGAATCAACACCACCAACAAGGTGCGGGAGTTCGCTCCGTCGCGCTGGCCGCCTATGGGGTTGTCAGGAGAACCAATGCCTTTGGCCTCCGCGTTGAGCTTGTCTTGGTCAAAGCCAGCAACCACCAGCGTGTCCCCGCTTTGCATTCGCACCCGCTGGAGAAAGTTGTTGGTTGCAACCTTGGGAATTTGAATCGTGCTAAGGCCTGAGCTAATGCTGTCTAAGCGAACGAGCGAAGACAGGTCCATGGAGTACTGAAGCAGCAGTTCGCGCCCCTCAAGAATGTGCGGCACGATGGACATCGAAAATCCAGTATTGACAGTGCCGGGTGTGAGCGTGGTGGTCGGGGCTACCCCTGCGGTGGTGCTCGCTGTGGTGCTGCTGGACGCTAGGTAGGTAGTGCGCAAGCCCACGTTGACGGGCGCGGGTTGGTTATTCAGCGTCACCAAGGTGGCAGAGGTCAACTCGCTCACCCGGCCTTGGGTGGAGAGCGCATTGATGATGGCGTTGGTACCTGCCCACAGACTGGTGGTGGATGTGGAGGGAATCGAGAGCGTCATGAGGCTCGCACCTTCGGCCGCCGCGAAACTCGATTTCAACTTGAGCGAAAAGGGACCGCCCGCACCCAGGTTTTGGTAGACCGCATCCCAGTTGATACCGTAATGGTCTTCGTCGTTGATGGTGACCGCCAGCACACGCACATTGACGGAAACCTGTCGGTTGAGTGACTTGTTTTGTGCGTCAATGAACTCGGCGACGCGGGCCAATACGGCCGGTGTGTCGGTGACAGATATGGTGCCGGTAGCAGGGCTGGCGACCACCTTGCCTGTAGCTGAACTGATTTGCTTGACCGCCGCTTCCATGGCCGTCCACACCGACAGTCCTGAAAACGCAACCCCCGTTCCCGTGGTGGCAGATCCCGATTGTGTGCCGCCCGTGCCGCCACTGGAACCTGTTGAGTCAATACCTGCGGCCAAGCGGGTGTCGCCCGGCAAGGCAAAGACCCGGAAGGTGCGGGATTCCATGGTGAAAAAGCGCACCCCCGAGGCCTCGGACTTCCAGGATATGCCGTAGTAGGCCGCCGCCAGATTCATAAACCCGGTCAAAGTTCCCCTGAAGTTGACGGTAAAGGGCGAACTCGCAGTAATAGCACCAGTAGGAACCGCGCTTTGACCAAAGGTGCGGCCTGGCGCTGCACCGCTTGCGCCCCCAAAGCCCGATGACGTCCCGGTTTGCAAACTCGCACCCATCTGCGAGCCGCTGGTAGAGGACAGCACATCCGGGTCAAGGTAAACCGGCGTTCCCGTCATGGCCGTAAGAATGCCGGCGATGTCGTTGAGGCTGCTAAAGGTCTGGTTGATCTCTATTTCAATGGCATCGAGTTTGGCCTTGCTTGTGTCACGCTCGGACTTAACGACCTTTCGCAGCCCAATCCAACTCTCCTCGCGGTAGGTCACCAGGTTGTCAGCAATCGGGGTCGCGCGCTCAGCAAGTCGCTGCTCGGCGTTCTTGAGAGACTGACCCACCCGTTCGGTCAGGACAGCCTTGTCTGCGGGCCCGGTAGCGCAGGCCGCCATCACTGAGGCAACTGCAATCCAAAGGGTGGTGTGGGTCGTTTGCATGGTTAAAACTCCTCAACGCGTACGGTCCGGTTGCCGCGGTAGACCGTGGCACGCAAACGTGCACCAGACGCGTTGGCACTTTGCAGGAAGGATGTGAGCGCCGCCTCAAAATCGGGTGGCAAGACAACGGCGCGATCGACAACAAAATCCGGTGCCGCCCAAATGACGGTCCAGTCCGACTTGCTCGCAAACTTGCGAAATTGCTCGTCAACAGGAACCCCCGTCAGGATTTCGAAAGGTGGCTTTGCCAATACCTTGGGCGGCGCTTCAGGCACTTTTTGGACCACGTCGGAGCCAATACTCCCTTTGCCAGCCGCCGACACGGCGGGCAATGGCTGCGGCTCTTGGATCGGCAAAACTGCGGGCACCGTGACAGGTGGCGACACAAATGCCATTGGCACTGGCACTGGCGCTGGCGCGGGAACGGGCGCGAGCAGCGGTACAGGCAGCGTTGGCGCTGCGTCAGGTTCAGCCTCGCTGGTAGAGCTTGGAAGGGGGGCGATTTGACGCGCAGTCGCCTGCGCTAAGCTGTACGTCAGTGGCTCGGCCTCCCCTGCTTTATTGACCGAAGCAGGGCTGTCAGTGCTCTCTTGCGCCACAGTGGCTGCTTGCTGCGACTGCTCGGAGGCCATTGCGGAAGTAGGAACCTCCTGGATCGCCGCCCCACTCGCCGCCGCAAGTTCCGGCACAATGACCGCGGGTGAAATGTTGAGGGCTGCGCTGTCGGACTCGCGTTCGACATACACGTCGCTGGCAAAACCACCGTCAGACTGCCGCATGTTGGGTGAATCGTCTGCCTCCACCGCGATATTCAACAACGGCACACCCTTGCGCACCAAATAGTTGCGCAGGTTGATGGCACGCTTGCGCGCAAGAGACGCTGCGTTGGTAGGGTCATCATCCGGACGGCCGACTATTCGTATCCTTGCGCCCTGCACCTTTGGTAACAACTCCGCCAACGCCTGATTGCTCATTTGCGTTCTAAGCGTTCGCCTTGCCTCGTAAGGCACTGTGTAGTGCTCGACCGATACGTGCGTTGCAGCTGCAGTCAGCGGGTTGGCAGTTTGCGCGAGCTCATCCGCAAGCGAACCGATGTTCATCGCGAGCAATAAAAGTCCAATTGACGCTCTGGAGGTTGTCGGAAACCTGTCTTTATTCATGTTCGATATCACCTTCAATACTTGGCTCTGAAAGCGAGCATTCCTCCACTAGGGCTCACAACATGGTGAACCTGCGCATCGACGTTTGCAGATTTGCATTCGCTCAACACTCACATGATTAGCTTATCACCTGAGTATTTATTTCACCTGTAAAAATTGAAAAATAATTTTGATTTAATTATTAAAATTGAAAAATGAAACAAATATTATTGGTATTAACTATTTAGTTATATTTACATTAATTTCCACAGTTTTTCGTGGCAATTGTTAAATCTCTTCCCAACATTCACCGGTACGAAGAAAAGCGTTGAGCGGGCGACATTTGCACCTTTTTTTAGAGAGCTCTAGTGGCGACCCTTGGGGATGAACATATATTGTGGAACTCTGTTCGGCCCACCCCCCTGGCGGATCGGTTCCAATAATTAGCGATCCAACCGGCCAAGCCCGGACTCCGTGCCGAAGAAACTTGGTTTTAGATCGTTGATTCGTATGAATATTTTGAAGTTTCTTAAGAGACTTAATTTATTAAGCAGATTCGAAATAAGCAGATATGGCGAATATAGAATTCAAAACAGCATATTTACCGCTACGCTGTCGCAACCAGACCGCTTTCGGACAAGGCATAAGCGCGTCGCGCTGCTGGGCTATGAAAGCGATGTTTTCTTCGATAGTTGGAAAACTCTGCGCCCCCACCGGTAGACCAGCCCGGGACAGGCCGTGGACTTGTAATCGCAGTAGCGCGACTCCACGCCGTCTGCCGACCACTGGCTATGGAAAGGATTGGTTTACGCCTTGGGCCAGCGCGTCCACACGTCGCACCATTTGCTGCCGTGTTTGCCCCACAACGCGCTGCCTGAGGCGCTCTTAGCGGCTCATCGTCCTGACGTGAACGGACAAGCCAGGCTAATTAGCGAGGTTTAAATCACCAAGCCAGTGGCTACCGCCCCACGCGCGGTTTGGGCTTGCCTGTGGCCTGCGCCTTGGCCCCGGTCACCCGCGGCGGCAAGCCGGTGTGCTGGGTCAGCATGCGGCCTTTTTGCGGGGCTGCGGTTTTGGCTGCGGCCTTAGCCACCGGCGTACTGTTCTTCTTGCGCGCCGACTGGTAGGCGCCGTCGCCCAGGGGCTGGAAGGTGGGGATGAGGTGGTGTTTGCCGTTGCCCACCAAGTCGGCACGGCCCATGGCTTTGAGCGCTTCGCGCAAGAGCGGCCAGTTGTTGGGGTCGTGGTAGCGCAAAAAGGCTTTGTGCAAGCGCCGGCGCTTTTCGCCGCGCACCACGTCCACGGTTTCTTCGTCGCTCTCGGCGGTGCGGTGGATTTTGCGCAAGGTGTTGCGCCCGCTGTGGTACATCGCCGTGGCGGTGGCCATGGGGCTGGGGTAAAAGGTTTGCACCTGGTCGGCGCGAAAGCCGTTTTTCTTCAGCCACACGGCCAAGTTCATCATGTCTTCATCCGTGGTGCCGGGGTGGGCGGCGATGAAGTAGGGAATCAAAAACTGCTTTTTCCCCGCCTCGGCGCTGAACTTGTCAAACAGGGTTTTGAACTTGTCGTACGAGCCAATGCCGGGCTTCATCATCTTGGACAGCGGGCCGGCCTCGGTGTGTTCGGGCGCGATCTTGAGGTAGCCGCCCACGTGGTGCTGCGCCAGCTCTTTGATGTATTCCGGGCTCTTTACAGCCAGGTCGTAGCGCAGACCCGAGCCAATCAAAATCTTTTTGATGCCCTTGAGCGCGCGGCCCCGGCGGTACATTTTGATCAGCGGGCCGTGGTCGGTGGTCAGGTTTTGGCACACGCCGGGGTAGACGCAGCTGGGTTTGCGGCACGCCGCTTCAATCTCGGGGCTGCGGCAGCCCAGGCGGTACATATTGGCCGTGGGGCCGCCCAGGTCAGAAATCGTGCCAGTAAAGCCTTTGACCTTGTCGCGGATGTCTTCAATCTCTTTGATGACCGAGTCTTCCGAGCGGCTTTGGATGATGCGGCCTTCGTGCTCGGTAATCGAGCAAAACGTGCAGCCACCAAAGCAGCCGCGCATGATGTTGACGCTAAAGCGGATCATCTCCCAAGCCGGGATTTTGGTGGCGCCGTCGTGGCTGCCGTTCTCGTCCGCATAAGACGGGTGCGGGCTGCGCGCATACGGCAGGTCAAACACCATGTCCATCTCGGCGGTGGTCAGCGGAATGGGCGGCGGCGTGATCCACACGTCGCGCGCGGTCACGCCTTCGCCGTGGGCTTGGACCAGGGCGCGGGCGTTGCCGGGGTTGGTCTCAAGATGCAGCACGCGGTTGGCGTGGGCGTAGAGCACTGGGTCCGCACGCACCTGCTCGTAGCTGGGCAGGCGGATGACCGAGCGCTCACGCGGGGGCACCTTGAGTTTGGCCTTGAGCGCGGGGTTGGCGACAAACAGCATGGTTTGCGGCTGCGCGGGCAAAGTAGACGCTGCGGCGCCAGAGCCCGATTTTTCTGCATCTTGGGCCACTTGCTTGGCTTCGTCTTCGCGGGCGCAGGTCGCACCGTTTTCAGCAGCCACTTCCGAGGTCGTCAAATACGGGTTGACATGCGCCTCGACCCGACCCGGCGCGTCCACGCTGGTGGAGTTGATCTCGAACCAGCCCTTGCCAGATTCGTCATCCGGGCGGCGCACAAAGGCGGTGCCGCGCACGTCGGTAATGTTCTGTACCGGCTCTTTGGCCGCCAAGCGGTGGGCGATTTCCACAATCGCACGCTCGGCATTTCCATACAGCAGCAGGTCGCACTTGGCGTCCACCACGATGGAGCGGCGCACTTTGTCGCTCCAGTAGTCGTAGTGCGCAATGCGGCGCAAGCTGCCTTCGATGCCGCCCAAAATCAAAGGCACGTCCTTAA
>Ga0114962_10002744_pt1 | contig 14486 bp, 21 predicted proteins | sample C_130820_MF_Meta_FD_87017 | JGI IMG/M metagenome (GOLD analysis project Ga0114962, IMG submission 87017) | Freshwater microbial communities from Lake Croche, Canada to study carbon cycling - C_130820_MF_MetaG | ecosystem: Environmental > Aquatic > Freshwater > Lake | place: Lake Croche, Canada...
GATGGTACCACTACCATCTGGACTCCGAACGCATTGTCATCCTATTGGAAACCACATGCACAATTCGAAGGCGACCTAGGTCGTGTGTATGGTGTACAATGGAGGCACTGGAGAACTGTACGGCATGCCAGGGCCGGCAGTATTAAAGATGACTTTGGGAATTATTACTCTCTCAAAGGTGGCATACACGAAGTGGAAGTGGATCAACTAGCGCAATTAATTACCGGCATACAGCGCGATCCCTACGGAAGACGACATATATTATCTGCATGGAACCCAGGAGAATTAGAATCCATGGCCCTGCCCCCGTGCCACTGTTTTGCTCAGTTCTATGTCGATGCTGACAAACGTTTAAGTTGTCAGATGTATCAGCGATCCTGCGACATGTTCTTGGGAGTTCCCTTTAACATAGCCAGCTACAGTTTGCTAACGCACTTGATTGCGCAAGTTTGCGATCTCGAAGTAGGCGAGTTTGTTCACGTACTCGGCGACGCCCATATATATCTGAACCACGTGGAGCAGGTAAAAGAACAACTAAGTCGTGAACCATTACCGGCTCCCATTCTAGAACTAAATCCAGCGATCAAGAGTATCAACAAGTTTACCATGGCGGATATCAAGTTGGTTGGCTACGAAAGTCACGGTGCAATCACAGCACCAATGGCGGTGTAAGTGAAGATGCTACTGCATTCATTTACCATGGGAGATGTGGAGGACCCATACTTGTATGCTGGTTTTCCACTGAGTGAATGGCAGGACACCGAGCAAGGCAAGTTTGTAATGGAACATGCCAAGGAACCTCCTACCTTTTATTGTAACCCTGATCCTGAATCATACGGATACCGTGTAGACATTATTGGAGAGTTTCGCGATCCTCGAAACGAAACCTACTACAAATTAAAGTATGGTTTTCCAAGTACACATAAGTGATCCGGCACCTAACGGATACGACTACAATCAACAATACTACGATGCTATGGATGCCTGGGCACAGGCTCACTGTGCTAGTTATATAGGATACGAAGTAGTTGATGTCGCAGATGTAAGTGCAAACTGGGACGAGATAGGAGAGTATCAGTTCCGCGAAGAAACTGATGCTCTTGTGTTTACACTAAAATTTAAACGCTAAAACTGCTACCACAACCGCAGGTTGATTGTGCTTGCGGATTCTTGATCACAAAGCTGGCGCCCTGCAGGTCTTCTTTGTAATCTATCACAGCACCTACTAGATACTGGTAGCTCATTGGGTCAATCAAAAGTTTGGCGCCGTGCTGTTCTGAAACAAAATCATCGCCGACTGCTTCTTGGTCAAAGTCAAACCCGTACTGGAATCCAGAACATCCACCACCCTGCACAAAACAACGAATGGCTAGGCCGGGTTCGTTTTCTTCTGCCAACAGATCTTTGATCTTAATCGCGGCCGATTCTGTTAGTGTTACTGCTTCTACGATTGCTTCCATATCAAACTCCTAGGTTTTTTCTAATTTTTGTAGCACTGATGCTGGTTACTTTTGAATCAAATGTTTCTTCTTCGATCTTGTAACCTACATCTCTACCGTATGTTATATTTACTATATTAGGCACCACTTGTATTTCGTACTGTCCTTGATATAGTGGGTCAAGGTCCTGGCGGATAAATGATTTAACCTTGTTTATTTCAAAAGGATTTGATCCTTGCCAGCCCTGGCAATCACGTATCTGGATAACCACTTGTCCAGTCTTGGCAAGAGCACGTTCAAATAATGCACGATGGCCATCATGCCATGGTTGCCAGCGACCCAGCATCTGTACAGTTTCTTTCCGCCAGTCAAATGTAGGACGACGGCGGTTGTCTACAATGTGGTCAGCAATGAAGTCTGCCCATTTAACAGCGGCTTGCTCAGTTACACGGAAGTCGTATACTTCGGGCTCTACAAACATTGCGTTAGTATCAGCATAACGACCTTCGCGTATGGTATCCACCCATATGGTCCAGTCTGCTTTGAAGTTGTTGCGCATTTCTACCAAGGGTGCAACAAAGTCGCAGATCGCATAATCTGTTCCGCAGGTTTCTGCTAATTCGTACATGCGTTTACTTTGACGTATGCGTCCTGTTTCACTAAAGTCCCAATCATCAAATTGTTTGCGTACAGCGTCTGCATTAAACCAGGTCACTGTCTTGCCAGCATAGTCCAATAGTTTTATTAACTCTGTTGCCAGGTATGTTTTGCCTGCGCCTGGCAAGCCCATGATTAAAATTCTAGAAGTCATAATTAAACCTTTTTATCATTGATTCTGCAGAGTCCGCTATCAACTGCTGGGTTTCCACAGTATAGTATTTACGATAATCTGCTGGGTCGCTTGCATTTGCTGGAGCAAGGATATCAATCTTTTGGTCTAGGTCTACAGTTAATTCATTGACCGAAGCTAACATTGATTTTAGATCTACTCGTATACTTTCTGTTTTGCCGACTTGAGTTGCCAAGTCAGTGTACTCATCTATTACACTCTGATAAATTCCGTTGCTTGCGTTCCATTTAGTTAGACTCAGACCGCCCATATCTAGGTGCGTGGTATCTGTATGTTCTGCTCCTAGATAAATCGCATGCAGTCGTTTCAGTGAGTTCATCTTTTTTTTAAACTCATCTGTCGGAGGGTTGGAATATGCATGGACAAATTCTTCAAAGGTAGCACTGGAATGGAATACATGCTTCCATATAAGAGAAATCAACTGCGGTGATGTCCTAGGAGAATTCACATTTTCATATGGTACAGATTTCATATAATTATAAAAACTCACATGCCATGCCCATGGATTGCGAACAAAAACAAACACTGGTTTATTTCTATGTGAGTCCGGGATATCTAGACTATGTTCATTAAAATCAAGCTGATAGGAGTTTAATACTTCTTTTACCCATGTGCCTCCTGTTTTTGGAATATGCAGGAACACCGCGTTGTTTGTTACTATCATTGCCGTGATTTATAGTCTTCTATTGCGGCCTTGATAGCATCTTCTGCAAGTATGCTACAATGTATTTTAACCGGTGGAAGGGCAAGCTCTTCAGCAATTGAGCTATTAGTAATCTTTCCCGCTTCGTCAAGCGTCCTTCCCTTGACCCACTCGGTGACGAGGCTTGAGCTGGCAATCGCACTTCCGCACCCATACGTTTTGAATTTTGCATCTTGAATAACTCCATCTACCACTTTAATTTGTAATTTCATAACATCCCCACATGCAGGTGCACCGACCATACCGGTACCAACGCCATCTTCGTCTTTGGCGAAGCTTCCTACGTTACGTGGGTTTTCATAATGATCAATTAGTTGTGTTGAGTATGCCATGATTTATCCTTATTGTAATGTATTTAGCAGGTAAATACAAGCATGATTACATTAACTGAGCAGGCCGCTAAAAGAGTACAGAACTACCTGACCAAAAGAGGCAAAGGTGTGGGTATACGTCTAGGCGTTAAAACCACCGGATGTTCCGGGCTAGCATATCAGCTGGAATATGTAGATAGTGCAGAAGAAACAGATCTAGTGTTTGAAAGCAATGGTGCCAATGTGTATGTAGACCCCAAGAGCTTTGCCTATCTAAATGGGCTAGAGATTAACTATGTCCGGCAGGGTCTAAACGAAGGATTTGAATTTACCAATCCTAATTCAAAAGGTGAATGTGGGTGCGGTGAATCATTTAGGGTCTAGTGTGAAGCCGGTATTGATGATTCACGAGATCCGTGAAAGCATATTTGATCTACCGCTGGAAGATTATATCCTAACATTTGATGACGGGCTGTACAGCCAGTACCATTACTATCACCGTTTTCGAGATATTCCAACAGAAAAAATATACTTCATTAGCTCTAACATCTTATGCACAGGATCGCAGAGTAGTGGTTTCCCTAGTTGCGAAGAGGCTCACAAGAAGGCTTTTAATGGTAATTGTGAAGACTATATGACTCTAGAACAGGTAAAAGAACTGTCTAAGGAGCCGTTAGTAAGCATTGGTGCTCACGGACATAATCATATACGTGCCAGCTACTATAGCAAGTATACTGAACGCATTAGGCTCTTAGCAGACGATACCAAGAGCATGGTGCAATGGTTTGAATCAAATCTAAATATCAGGCCAACCAAGTTCTGCTATCCTTATAACAATGACCTAAACGGCATGTACTCTGGTATACTCAAACTCTACGGATTCAATGAATTTTATGGTAAGGAAAGAATAGATGTCTGTACACTTTCCTGATTCTAATGCTACGTTTATACATGTGCCTAAAACCGGCGGTACTAGTTTTTATGAATGGATCAAAAAAAACATCTCAGTCTATGATCAACAACCGGACAACAGATATGCATTGAGTTGTGTAGATGGGGCAAAAGCACAATGGGGCAACCTAGGAACGGTGTTTACATTTGCTCGTAATCCGTACAGTCGCCTGGTCAGCATGTACCATTATCAGTATGCCAAGGCCTTGGAGCATGTACAACGCAAAGAACAATTTTTTAGACATCCAATGCCAATGAAGTACACTGACTATTTAAAAATAATAGCAGTATCGTCAAAAGGATTTGATTATTGGTTAGAGTGTGTGTATTTCCGAAAGAAAGAACTTTTTAGTGTACACGATGCTAGTCCAGAAACCATGACTGTGTCTTCGTGGTTCAACGGAACGGTTCCTGATATCATTATTAGAACCGAAGAGCTAAACACTGAGTTTTACAAGATATCAGACCTATTGACAGCAGGAGTGTGTAAAGATCCATTGCCCTGGATTAACACAACAGAGCATCGACCATACAGAGATTACTATACCCCCAAGACCATTGGATGGGTTGCTGAACAGTTTCGCGATGATTTAGAAATATTTGGCTATCAGTTTTAGAATCTGTATCCAAACTGCTGTATCAATGACCGTGTTGAATCTTCAACCATCTTGATCTGCTCGTCTGTGTACATGCTACGATAATCCACACTAATCTTTCCTACATTCTTCATTGGAGTTGTGTTGATTCTATGTACTAGTTCATCAGTAAGTTCATTGCTGGCGGTCAACATACGTACAAGGTCTTCTGCCAGATTTTCTGTTGTGCCTATATCTGTGGCATGTTCTGTAAACACATCACACAAGGTTTGATACCAACTGGCATCAGTGTTTAACCAGCGTTCTGCTATCTGGGGAAACACATTGCTTGTTGGATCAACCTTGAACAGTAGATTAAGTTTCTTTTTAAAGATAGGTGTAGGGGATATCTGTGTTTCCAAAAACTCATGAAAGGTCGGACGTTTACCTAGTGCAAGGATCAATGGGTCCGTGGCATTAGCCGGATCATCTTCTGAGCCATACATCAGTGAATTGTAAGAGCACACATACCATGCCCATGGATTCCGCACAAAAGCAAAAATATGCTCTACTTTTTTATTCGGTAGTTCGTGCCCACGATCTTCAATAGTAATAGGTTCAAGAACATGCCTTACCCATGTTCCACCTGTTTTGTGTATATGAAGATATACAGAATTATTTGTTATTATCACGACTGTAGACCAATTGGAATGCTTCGGCGTAATCATAGCCAACTTGCCTTCCACGATTTTGTGCCATAACTTCCATACTCTTGACTGATCGAGCATCGGGGTAATCGTATACCTCCGTGGAATACAAATTCATTACCGTACGTTTGATCTCCATGTAGGGGGTGACATCTACGTACACCTGTGGCTGAAATTGTCCAAACTGGTCAAACGCCCAGTCTGAGCTCGCAGGAATTTCGCACATGTACAAGGACTGGACAGAACAGTCTGGTTTTGGTCTGCATGCCACCATGCATGCTTCAGCTGTTATTCTATGGTCTCTGTGAATATCAGCTAGGCTATGAGTATATACCGTGTCTGGCTTTATACCATTGACTATCCTGGTAATCTCCTTGACCGCCACGTGGTAATCTAGATATACATCGTTACTTTTTAACAGCACAGGATAGGCACCAAGTGCAGTACAGCTACTTGCAAATGCTGTTTGTCTGTCAATTGCTACATCTTCTGCGCCCGGTCTATTACCCTGGCACATGCTTACTATCCAGATTTGATTGCCTTCTCTTGATAGTTTAGCAATGGTGCCTGCTGGCCCAAATGCTTCATCATCGGGGTGAGCGAGTACAAATAGTATCTTCATGGTCATGCCAGCATGTCTTTAATAATATCATCTAGGCTGTATTTAGGCACATACCCGGTGGCCGCGTGTACCTTCTTAAGATCTGGTATACGTTTATAAATGTCGCCATAGTGTTTGCTAAATGCTTCTTGATAGGGTTTGGTTATAATCTGAGAACTAGAGTTACTGAGTGATACTACCTTTTGCGCAAGGTCTTTTATCATGATAGGTTCATTATTGTTACCAATATTAAACAGCTCACCTGAAGTGTCAGACAGTTCAATCAGTACTTCAACTGCATCTTTAACATGGCAGAAACTGCGTATCTGTTCACCAGTGCCATACACCGTTAGATCTTGATTGTTCTTGGCCGCATTGACGCACTTGGGTAGAACCATGCCGTAGTCGCCTAGGTGCCCAGGGCCTGCTACATTAAAAAATCTTACAATAGTGTACGGGAAATCACTTGCACGGATCATGAACTCTGTTGTGAGCTTGGCGCTGGCATAGCCCCAACGCAGTTTGCTACTAGGACCAATACTGGCATTGTCTTCTTCGTTGAAGGGGCCTTCGCCGTATATCTCGCTGGTGCTGGCAAAAGTAACGTGTCTGTTACGCAACTGCTGGAACAGCGGAATCAGTTTATTTGCCAGCGCAAGATTATTGAACAGAGTTTCTGCAGGGTTACGGTCAACGTTCTCTACACCAACACTACCTGCTAGATTAAAAATCTTATCGTGTTTGCGAGCTATTTTTAAAAACTCTTTATCGTCCATTGTGGTTATATCTGCTTCAATGAACCTATAGAGGTTTTTGTACTCTTTAAATTTTTCTATTGCATCTTTGTTGGATGTTTTAAAATTATCAATGACCGTTACCCCAACATGCCGTTCTTTGGATTTAAATAGAGCCTGCGTCAGGTGTTGGCCTATGAAGCCCGCGCCGCCCAGAATTAAATAATTCATAAATCTTTCCTAATGTTGTTGTTTCTATTTCAATAGGGCGTAGAGCGACCAAAGCATCTACAACTTCTGTCACATGGGCAATCCAGTACACTTTGTCTGGCTCCGGGGGATAGTATGCATTCTTATCCACACAACGTTTGATAAAAGCATCATCTGCCATGCCTACTCCGTATACGCTGGGTATCCTATAATTTATCACATCTAAATTGCTGTGTCTTAGGTACATCTCCATACACCTTTTTGCTATATTATACGCACCTTGTTGCGTATCCACAAGATCGTGTATGCCCATACTAGAAGCATTTATAAATTTTGCAGATGGACAAATTAGCATTGCTTGCCGAGTCATATCCATAATCACATCCATTACATACAACGGGGTCGAATCGATTATATGCGTTTTGCCAGGACAGGCCATATGGTACACACGATCGCATTCCACAGGAGAAAAATCTCGTCCGGTTTCTATCACTTCGAAGCCAGCCGATGTCAGACCTGCAACCAAATGTTTTCCAATAAATCCAGTTGATCCGGTTACGACTGCTTTTTCCATACTTCGCCATCCCACCCAAGTCTGATATGCCGTACACCTGTTTCTTTTCTTAATCCTTCTTTTACCTGTTTGATAAATGTAGATCTGTCAGGTGGATCATAGGTGTAGATGTTTAATAAGGTCATTATTTCTCTGTCATCATTAAGAAAGTGCCCTTTTCCTTGAAGGGCATACTGTCCGCCGGCTCCGGCATTTACAAAAATAATAGATCCTTTTGTATCTGCCCAGCCTCGAATATTCATCTTAATCTGTTCATATGCTTTGTACATCACAAAACCACAGACCCCATAGATGATCACTTTCTTGCCTTGGCTAGCCAACCCAGCCGCAACATTTACCATGTTGGGTTCTTGTATTCCAAAGTTGATACAGTTATACTTTGTATTGTCCCATTTCCACATGTCGGCATGCAACAGATATACGTCGGGATGATGCAGTCTTGTTAGAAACTTGTGTAGAGTCTTTCTCATTGACTAGACTCCCATGCTCTCAGCTCTGATACAAACGTTTCTAATTGTTCGTAAGATTGTATTTTTCCATAATGCCATGTGCGGAGATCGTCTTCTATACTTTTAACCCCTTCTCCTTTTTTGCTACGCATAATAAAAATCTTAGGTCTGTCGCCGATTTCAAAGTTTGCAAGGTCATACTGTACGTCCCAATTATAACCCTTGAAGAAATCTACCACGGGCTCGCACGGGCAGATTTCTTCTGTTTGCCCTGTTACCTGAGCTCCGTTCATGTCAATCGTTACTAACATGTTTTTTAAACCCTGGTGTCCTATAAACTGTATGGCTTCTAAGGTATTGCCCATCTGTAGTACAGCATCAGACAAGTTGACCCAGACCAGTTTGTTGGTAGTTAACGCAATTCCTGCCGCTACTCCTAGCCCATTTCCTAAAGTGTATTCAGCAAAGTCTACAAAAGGTATTTCTTCATGTGTGACAAACGGTAAACAGGTCCCTGGGTAATCGTCTAAATAACCTAATTTTTTCCAAACCAGGTAATATGCCTGGGCACCAAATACCTTGCCTATCACAATTTTATCTCTGTAAGGTACAACTAGTTTTCTAGTAAAAAGTTCTTCAATATAGTTAGCATGAGACATAGCTGACATGATATGTGTCAACCCGTTTTTATACGAATGCCTAAGTATTTCTTCTTTGATGGTCATAGTTGTTCAAGTAACTTATAAAGTTCTTCTTGCCTCGTCGAGTATAACTTATTAACAGCCTCTTTGTCAACTCTAAGCCTGATAAGTTTGTTTATTTTTTGATCCATATACCTGGACAAGCAGATGTTGTTTGCCATCAGAAACCTTTCTTCATCAGATGTATTTTCCTCGGACCAATGTACCAGTGTTCCTGGAAAAATCAACAGGTCTCCGGTGCTTACTTCAATGGTATGTTCATGGCCTTGGTACTGATAAACAAATTTACCCATGGATGGCGTAGCCTTTATGTACCAAACTACTACTAGATCAACCAGGTCTGAATGATAGTGAGGCAATGCCCGACCGCCTTTCTTATATCGATTGAACCAGAATCCTTGAGATATATCTTCAAATTTGATATTTGAGTTGCTCCAATACAGCAACGGTTTAACTAACTCTAGTACATGTTGTCTATATTCTGATGTCCATGTTTCGTTGTCTCTGTTGCGTAACAGTTGCACCGAAGAAGTTGCGCCAGCAGAAAACTCTCCTTCAATCAGTGGAGGGACTTTCTCCCCTTCGTCACAATCTTTTATGATTGTATCCCAGGGGATGCCTTTCACACTAAGGTAACTTTTAAGTACTGGATGTCCGCGCATGTTCTAACCACCTATAGTAAGGTGTTCCTCTGTGTATATCAATTAACTCTTGTGGGTTTACTACATCTGCAGGACGGGCTACATCATCTCTAAACCCAGATAGCACATATTCCCAAGCCTCTGCTGGAAATATATCAATTTCTTTGCGATCCTCTACAGGAACAGTTTTGTAATGATTCCAATAATCGTTATCTCGTTTAGAATATTTGTAATGTGCCAGAATAAAATTCATTACAGAATCAAATTCATCGTTTGTTTGACTATTGTAATTGTCTTCGTCTAAAGATCCGTTAATATATTGCGTCAATCTCTTAAGAGCAGATGTTACGAGATATAATCCTGTAGATTCAATTGGTTCTATAAATGCACTCGACAAGCCGATTGCTACTACATTGTCTTTTAAATGTATTTTGTTTCTTCCTGTGATCATCGAAACAGATCCAATTTGATGTGGTTCTACGTTAACGTGAAACTTGTCTTGTGCATAGTTGATAAAGTCGTCCAACACATCATACTTATTGTCGTGAACATAGCCGATAGCTAGCTGATCGCCCAGCGGAATATTCCATATCCAACCATGCGGCATCGCTTTAAATATACTATAGGGTTTACATTGCGTGGCTTTATCGGTATAAGGATGTCTAAACACAAGGGCACGATTATTAGGAATTTTATCTGCAATACTTACAAAGTTTTCGGGCCAGTTTGCAATATATCTACCAAAGCCTGTACTATCAATTAACAGATCATATGTGCCCTTAAGCTCATTTAATGTAGTAGACCTGCGTATAATTTTTAAATTAGGAATGCTAGGTACTAATGTATCCATGTATGCCAATAATTCAGTTGCCCTAAAGTGTACAGAAATATCTTCATAATCTAAGATATTATCGGGAATGTTGTCGGTCGCCATAATTCTATCTAAGCTAGAACTATTGAATTTGTTTTTTTGTCCTACCCCAAAAGGAAATGTAAAACTTTCTGTATCTCGATTAAATCCTTGAAACATAATACCGAGCTTCAACGTTCCGTTACAATGCTTAATAATATCTTTGGTTGAGATTCCTAAATTGTTTAGAAAATGGCTTACATCTGGAATAAGTGCCTCGCCTACACCAATTGGATTATTGTCCTCAGGGAAGTACCAGGTTATTTCTTTGTCAGGATATGTTTTGGCCATATGGAACGCTGTCAGGTACCCAGTTGTCCCTCCACCGGCAATCGTTATTTTTTGAATATCTTTCATTTGAATTCCTCTGCAATAGTATCCCAATGCCCTATGCTGGGCAAGAACTTTATATTTAATACAGTTTTAAAGAAGTTTATATATTTTTTGTATTGTTCTGGATGCAATGACTCGATGCTGTAGAGGGTGCCTTCTTCTCCAAAATGATCGTAGTGATAAAATGTATGCTCGGGTGTTATCGGTTTTAAACAATGGTATCCACCAATGTGTTGCTCAATGCGTAATAATGTTGAATCGGTAATCCTATTAGACATCAACACATCAGCATTATGTTCATGAAGTACATATGAGTCTGTGTAGTCTAGCTCAAAAATATACTTGTTGTGTTGATTAACTATATCTATCCAATTATAATAAAGTGACCCGGTTAGATCTTTAAGATACTGCCCGTGATAGTTCAGCACCCATTGTGGCATGGTATCGACTAGCACCAATGGTTGTGTTGGGTCAAAATCAAATTGGGGTTTGCCCAATAGCACTACATCAACATCCAGGTAAAGCAGATAATCATATTTGTCTAATAGTGTCTTCGCAAAGTAATCTTTGGTAAAAGTTCGTAAAAACATAAAAGATTGATCTGCTCCTATATCGTTGAAAATTAATTCTTCAATGTAATTGATTTTTAATTTTTTAAACCAAATGCGAGCAGTGGCACTGAGTTTATTGTTGGTAAAATTCCCACAGTAGACATCAACATCGGACAAATGTTCTCTGATGCTGTATGCTAACCCAATGGCCATTTTTTCATATGGTGAACTTTGATCTGGGTCCAATCCAGCAACTCTTTTGTTCTCAGCTGAGAATACAATGGCAAATTTCATGAGTATCTGTCCCTGACCTCTTCCCAATACCCGGGCTGGTTTATAATTTTTATGTCTAAAACTTTTTCAAACAACAAACGGTATTTTTTATACAACATAGGATGGGTAGATTCAAGCATGAACATTGTGCCCATTTCCCCAAGACTGTCATAATGGTATGCTGTTATATCAGGAGTGGGAGGTTTGTAACAATGGTATCCTCCGAGGTGTTGTTCAATTAAAGTTAAATCTGATTGATCTAATCTATCAGTTATTAAGACATCGGATGCGTGATCAAATTTGATTTCATCAAGTTGATAATCTATGTCATAGATATGTTTGTTATGGTTATTGATAATATCAATCCAGTTGAGATATAAATTGTCAGACAAGGGTTTAACTGTGAATAAAGATATTAATTTTTTACTCCAGTGCGGAATCGGTTCTATTAGTGCCATTGGTCCCATTGGGTCAAAATCAAACTGTATCTCTTTTAAGAAAAGTACATCTATGTCTGTGTATACCAAATAATCATATTTGACTAGCAAGTTTTTAGCAAAATAATCTTTGGTGAAATTTCTTAAGAATCCGTTGAATTTATAATAATCATTTAGATTGTTGTCTAGGCATATTTCTGTTTTTGTGTTAACCTCAGGAAATATCAAATCCTCTATTAGAGTAACATTCAATTTTATAAAATGATGCCGGGCTAGGTCGCTTAATGTATTTGAAGTAAAACAACCACAGTAGATATCCACTTCTGGCATGCAAGCACGTATACTGTACGCCAATCCAATGGCCATTTTTTCATACCCAGAACTAGTTTCATTGGAATCAGGCCGGATCTGATTTTCAGCTGAGAATACTATCGCGAACTTGGTCAATTTGATTTATCTCTTTAAGATGTTCTGGCAATCGGTATTCAAATTCAATATCGTCGAGATCTCGCCCACTGATTTTAAAATGTCTAACCCCAGCATCATAGAAACGTTGCAGTTGATCTTTCTTTACATCGTCTTGCACACAGTTATCTTCTTTCTTGATAGGGCCCGATTTAACACGTGGTTTGATTTCAACTTGATAACTTTTTTCATGTGCATCTTCCCATGGATGCTCCATGCTACTATTCATATGAGAGATCTGTGCAAAATGTTCTGAATAAAACTGACAGGTAACATTGCAGTTATCATTGACTAGTATTTCATATTTACTGCCATCTAGTTTACCTGCCTCAAGCAAATCAAGCACCTGTGGTAGATGGTTGTACTTGGGCACAATGACGTCATACTTTGCTTCCAATTCTTTGTAGTAGCCTTCAAAATTCAATTGATCAGTTGTAGGATGTCCTGTGATACTGTATGTTAGTACCAGCTCTGGATAATGTTTTCTGATGTACCTGCGCAGGGTTTCGCTCATTAGAACAACTCCGTGTAGCTTATGCGGATTGTTATCACCTGTTACCATTTTTAGTAATTTATTTCCAATTTCGTCGCCAACGTCTAAGACCACGTGGTTCGTGAACCCTAGGCAGATTCCGTGTTTGTATCGATTATAAGTCGCGACCATCTTGTCTGTCAGATCAATGGTACGGTTGATCCTGCCTCCATTCCAGGAACAGTTGTTGGGCATGTCGTAATAGGTAACCTGCAGGTCCTTGATCAGGTCCTTATTTTTTAAGTTCCACAATAGGATCAATTCATATTTTTGTACTGCGCCACCAATTTTAACGTTTATCATAATTTTTATCTTAAAAATGTATACCCAAAGGTATCTAGGTCTTGTTCAACCCACTTGTACACCAGCTTTGCTGTTTCACTGGTGTAATAAGATCTATAGTCATTGTGTATGCTAGCATTCATCATGAACATAGGAGCCCGACAATCTAAGAGCTCTTGTACATGTATGAATTCTTTTTCAATGTTTTCTAGTTTAACCACAAGGTCGGGCACTTGGTTATCCCAACAGAACATTTGTGTCTGTTTAGGATTTTCAAACAATGCCATTGTGCCGTAAGGCGACAAGTTTTTTTGTGCCAGGTCAATTTGATTATTAATCCACCAGTCAAAGCCTTTTTTGTAGCAGGAGATTAATTTTATGTCAAAATCCATAGTAAACGGTACTGTCTTATTATATTTTCTTTGCAAAATTCTGTTGTTAGCCTGTTGTCCTATCCAATGGAATCCACTGACCAGTCTGCTGTAGGGATTTCTGACAAAGCCAAACGTGGTGCCCGGGCGTTCCCAACGTAGAGAGATTTCTTCCGGAGTCATGTGCAACAGGCCGCCGTCGCTGGTTTCTGTAAACAACAGTTCACTGTCGGGCATGTGTGCCCTTGCCCAATGCTTGAAACTGGTGGTACCGTTTCTCCTAATAGGTCTAAACGTTGCTGGTACTGAACTAAAATGTATGGTCATATCTTGGCGAGCTCTGCAATCGTGAATTTAGTCAATTGATATTCTACAATACCTGTTTTAAAATTTCGTATGCGATCTAGTGTAGTATTTAAGAAATCGTCCAATAATAGATAATTATCTTCCCAGTCAATGCCTGTCAGGTCTTTCCTTTTTATCCTAGGCTGTATCCTGTCCTGCTTCATCAGTGATAGATCAGTAGGATCCTTGGATATGACAGTACCGATACGCAGTATTGTCCACGCATCACAGTTGTACATCACATAGTTTTCAAGGTATAGCTTGGCTAGATTGTAGCTGGTCGAACCTCGATGATCCAGTTGTATATCGTCTACGCCAGTTGTACTGGCAAAAATTATAGGACGGTCAACACGATCAATCATGCGTATGGTTTCACGCACATATTGATGCATGACTTGTGCATCGTGCTGATCCAATTCAGCACCGGTAAAGGTAGGACTACCCATTAAAATCAACATATCACAGTTGTCGCGATCTTCTGTCCAATCTATGTCAGTGGCTGTTCTGAGTTTTGTTGCAAGAAACCCGCCCCATCCTGTTA
>Ga0114962_10002749_pt1 | contig 14480 bp, 8 predicted proteins | sample C_130820_MF_Meta_FD_87017 | JGI IMG/M metagenome (GOLD analysis project Ga0114962, IMG submission 87017) | Freshwater microbial communities from Lake Croche, Canada to study carbon cycling - C_130820_MF_MetaG | ecosystem: Environmental > Aquatic > Freshwater > Lake | place: Lake Croche, Canada...
AGATCGAACCTTTACCGTGCACGACTTCATCGTGACTAAGTGGCAATACGTAGTTTTCGCTCCAGGCATAAGCGAGCGAGAATGACATTTCGTTGTGATGGAACTGGCGATGAATCGGATCGTGTTTCACGTATTCAAGGGAGTCGTGCATCCAACCCATGTTCCATTTCAGACCAAAACCTAAACCACCGGCGTCAGTTGGTGTGGTAACACCGGGCCAAGCTGTGGACTCTTCAGCGATAGTCACAATGCCCGGCATCGCTCGATAAGCCGTGGCATTCATCTCTTTGAGGAATTCAACTGCATCAAGATTCTCTCGTCCGCCAAATTGATTTGGTGACCACTGCCCGTCTTCGCGCGAATAGTCGAGGTAGAGCATCGATGCAACTGCATCTACTCGCAGTCCATCTATGTGGAACTCCCTAAGCAAGAAGACCGCATTTGCCACCAAGAAGTTTCGAACTTCATTGCGACCAAAGTTGAAAATGTAAGTGCCCCAGTCTGGATGTTCGCCTAGCTGCGGATTCGGGTGTTCGTAAAGTGCGGTGCCATCGAATCGACCAAGTGCCCATTCGTCCTTTGGAAAGTGTGCCGGCACCCAATCAATAATCACGCCGATGTCAGCCTGATGGAATTGATCCACGAGGTAACGGAAATCATCTGGGCTGCCAAACCGTGAGGTTATTGCGTAGTAGCCAGTGACTTGGTAGCCCCAAGACGGGGAATATGGATGTTCGGCCACCGGCATGAATTCCACGTGGGTGTAGCCGTTTTCTTTCACGTACCTCACCAAGTCGACAGCTAGGTCGCGGTAAGACTTACCTGGCTGCCAGGACCCTAGGTGGACTTCATAAACCGACATTGGTGCTTTATGTGGGACGAAGTTGGCTCGCTTGGCTATCCAAGCCTGATCGTTCCAGGTGTAGGTCGATTCGAATACCACCGAAGCATTGGCTGGCGGAATCTCTGCATAAAAGGCCATCGGGTCAGATTTCGTTAGCCATTGCCCAGATTGCGCGAGGATTGCGAATTTGTACTTGTCCCCATGGCCAAGTCCAGGAATGAATAGTTCCCAAACTCCCGATGAACCCATGGAGCGCATTGGATGGGTTACGCCGTTCCACATATTGAAATCGCCGATTACGCGCACACCCTGAGCACTTGGCGCCCACACAGTAAATGCGACTCCGATTACCCCTTGTATGGTTTTGATGTGCGCGCCTAAAACCCGCCACAAATCTTCATGTTTGCCGGCAGAAATTAGATGTAAATCGAGTTCACCAATTGTGGGCAAGAATCGATAAGGATCATCAGATTCCACAATCCCATCGCCATAATCAACTTGAATTCGATACTCAGCGATGTTCGGCTCTTCTATAGTGATGGCCCAGATCCCTTGGCCCTGATGCACCATCGCAATGACTACGTTGTTGACAACCGCTGATACTGAGTTTGCCCACGGGCGCATTGCCGTGATTGTTGTGGCACTTGCAGTTGAATGCGCGCCAAGGATGGAATGGGGATTGTGATGCCAGCCTTCAACTAAACGATCAAGGTCATTTGGCACAGTGGGAACTCGAGTCTTTAGGCCAAAGGGCAGTCTAAATCTAGACATTTGGCTGCACGCTCAGAATTAGAGCGGTGCCCAGCGTTGGATCAAGGCGGACAAAGTTATGCTCAGTCCAAGTCCACTCTTGACCGGTTAGTTCATCGCGCACAGTGAACTCATCGCCCCAATTAAGACCAAGTTCTGGCAGGTTCAAGTGAACCGTAGCCTCTTGAGCATGCTCTGGATCAAGATTCACAATGACTATCACCGCATTCTCTCCGTGCCGCTTTGAGTAAGCCAGCATTGCTTCGGAGTCAATCCAGTGGAACCGCAGGTTCCGCAAGTAGTGCAACGCAGAATTTTCACGTCGAATCTTATTTAACTTTTCTAGATAAGGAGCCAAAGTTTTCTCGGGGGATGCACTCCAGTCACGGGCTTTGTATTCGTACTTTTCAGAATCTAAGTACTCCTCGGCACCGGGCTTAGTTGGCACATTCTCGTAGAGCTCAAATCCGGCATATACCCCCCATGTTGGCGAAAGCGTGGCGGCCAGAGTGGCGCGAATATCAAAACTGCGCTTATTGCCGGTTTGAATATTCAACGGGAGAATGTCAGGCGTATTAACGAAGAAGTTTGGCCGGAAATAGGCACTGGCATTTCCAGAAAGTTCAGATAAGTAATCGGTTAGTTCCTGTTTAGAATTTCGCCAAGTGAAGTAAGTATAACTTTGCTGGAAACCGGCTTCACCCAATGCACGCATCATCGATGGATTGGTAAAAGCCTCCGCCAAGAACAATACATCTGGATCTGTCGCATTTATGTCGGCAATTAAGCGCTCCCAGAATGCCACTGGCTTTGTATGCGGATTGTCAACGCGGAAAATTCTTACGCCAAGATTGCACCAGTGATGCACGACTCGTCGCACTTCTTGGAAGATTCCTTCGGGGTCACGGTCGAAGTTAATCGGATAGATGTCCTGATATTTTTTCGGCGGATTTTCCGCGTAGGCGATTGAGCCATCAGCTCGCTCGGTGAACCAGAGCGGATTTGAAGTGACCCACGGGTGGTCTGGGCTTGCCTGTAACGCAAGATCAAGTGCAATCTCAATTCCGAGCTCGCTTGCTTGCTTAACAAACGCCTTGAAATCTTTTTCAGTGCCTAGATCGGGATGAATTGCATCGTGCCCGCCAGCCTTTGATCCGATGGCCCATGGCGAGCCTGGATCATTTGCGCCGGCATCAAGCGTGTTGTTGCGTCCTTTTCGATTTACGGTGCCAATTGGATGAATTGGCGGAAGGTAGAGCACATTGAAGCCCATTTGCGCAACGGCAGGCAGCCGTTTGGCCGCCGTTTTAAAAGTGCCGCTCTTCCAGGAGCCGTCTTTCTGTGCCACGGCTCCTTCGGAGCGAGGGAAGAATTCGTACCAGTTGCCAAAGAGTGCGCGCTCGCGCTCGACCAAAACTGGAAATGGGCCATAGCTCGAGGTGCACTCTCGAAGAATGTTCGAGGTTAGGGCTTGGCGCACGTCTGGCTCGGCCAAAGTTGCTAACCGCTGCTCATCCGAGAACTTCTTGTCGGAGAGCGCAGATGAAAGCCGACTTAGCGCAGACAAACTTTTTGCATCGGCCGTCTCAATTACTTTGGCGATTAAGATAGCGCCTTCTTGATACTCAAGTTCGACATCAACCCCAGCAGGAATCTTGATGGTGGCTCGGTGTATCCAAGTGGCAATTGGATCGCTAAATGCTTCAATTCGGTAGTGCCATAGTCCCGATGTATCTAGAGTGACGTCGGCACCGAGTTCCTCGACTTCGTAACCAGCCCGAGTCAGCGGTAGGCGAGCGCTTTCAACACCACTTGGGTCAATAAGCACTACTTCTGCGGAAACCGAATCATGACCTTCGCGAAATACACGCGCTCGAACCGCAAAAGTCTCGCCCACCACAGCTTTAACGCTTCTGGCACCACCAGCGATAACGGGAGCAACATCTAATACGGGAATGCGCCCAAAATCTAGCGATGGAGTCGACACGGGCTGCTGGGGCTGGGGTTGCGAGTTCTTACTTGAAGGGATTCGCGCCATATGACAACCGTACCGAACCTTGGGGCAAAGGTGAAGAGTTGGCGATTAAAGACTTCACTTAATTTGCTCTCATTTGAGTAAGCAAATTAGTCGCGGCGCGTGACCATCCACAAAGCACTCGACCATGGCTTGAGTGTGATTACTGAGTTTGCGGGGATAGTCTGCTCGCCTTGCCAGTTGAGTTCATCGGCGGTATTGAAGCGCAACAGATATTCAGCTGCGTAATCTCCGTTTGGCAGAGTTACCTCAACTGGTTCGTCACTGGAGTTCAAGAACCAGTAGAACCCGTTGTCGACCAGATCATGTCGATTCTGCGAACGCACAGCGCCGGCAAGGTACATGCCAATTTGTCGGGTTTCTGATGATTCCCAATCCTCATGCGTAAATTGCTCACCACTTGCTCGGAACCAGGCAATATCAGGAACGTTCACAAAGTCGACATTGTCGCCGTTTAGGTAGCCATTTCGTTGGAAAACGCTGTGTTCTTGCCGAAGGTGAATCACGTGGCGGACGAAGTCATAAGTGTTCTGCTGCTCCTGAGTGAAGTTCCAGTGATTCCAAGCAATTTTGTTGTTCTGGCAATAGGCATTGTTGTTACCTTGCTGACTACGGCCTACTTCGTCGCCGCTTAGCAACATCGGAGTACCCGCACTAAGAAAGGTTGTGGCAATCAGGTTGCGCATTTGCCTTCGGCGCAGTTCTAGAATCTCGGGATCATCGGTGTCACCCTCAACTCCGCAATTCCATGAGCGATTAGTGTCAGCACCATCTCGGTTTTCTTCGCCATTGGCAAGATTGTGTTTTTCGTCATAAGAGACAAGGTCGCGCAAAGTGAAACCGTCATGTGCGGTGATGAAGTTGATTGAAGCACGTGGGCCATTCATCTGGTCCCAATAGAGGTCGGCCGAACCAGTCAATCGCCAACCTAGCTCAGCTACGCCGCCACTCATGCCGCGCCAGAAGTCGCGGACGGTGTCTCGGAATTGGTCATTCCACTCACTCCATGGCGGCGGGAAGGAACCTACTTGGTAGCCGTTGTGACCTACATCCCACGGTTCAGCAATTAGCTTCACTTCACGCAGCACTGGGTCTTGCGAAGATGCCGTAATAAATCCGCCCTCAAGATCAATGTCTTTGTTAGAGTTTCTGGTCAATTCGGTGGCAAGGTCAAACCGGAATCCGTCAACATGCATTTCCTGAACCCAGTAGCGCAGCGAATCCATGATCATTCGCAGGGTGGCCTGATGAGAAGCGCGCATCGAATTTCCGCAGCCCGTGAAATTCACATAGTGTCGACAATCTGCAGTGAGGTGGTAGTAACCCTTGTTGTCTAATCCTCGGTAACTCAGGGTTGGGCCGCATTCATTGCCTTCGGGTGTGTGGTTATAAACAACATCCAGGATCACTTCAAGACCGGCTCGATGGTAGGCCTTGATCATGTCTTTAAATTCGGTTACTTGCTGACCGAGCGAACCCGATGATGAGTACTTAGCGTGCGGGGCAAAAAACGAGAGTGTGTTGTACCCCCAGTAATTTGCTTTACCTTGAGCGAGCAGAAATGGCTCACTAACAAATTGTTGTACTGGCAAAAGTTCCACTGTGGTCACGCCGAGGTCTTTGAGATATGCGATGACATCTGGATGAGTCATACCGGCGTAAGTTCCCCGTTGATCTTCGGGAATCGAGGGGTGCTTACCAGTTAAGCCGACCACATGGGTTTCATAGATGATGGTTTTCTGGGGTGCGATGTTTGGTCGCTGATCGTCTTCCCAGTCATAGGTATTGTCAATAACCACACTTTTTGGCACATAGGCCTGGCTGTCTAATTCGTTCAACACCAAATCGTCGTCACCGAGATGTCCATAGATCGCTTCGTTCAGCACTAGATCGCCAGTGACAGCTTTGGCGTACGGGTCGAGCAACAGCTTGGCTGGGTTAAAGCGCAGACCGCGCTCGGGTGCCCATTCGCCGTGCACGCGATATCCGTATTGCTGACCAGGACCAACATCAGGTAAAAAGCCGTGGTAGATACCTTTAGTGAAACCAGGAAGGTCTAAGTTCCAGTAGCCACCAGCTTCATCGATTAGGCAAATCTCAACGCGCACTGCATCGGGCGCCCACACCGCAAAATTTGTCCCACCATCACGAGTGGTTGCTCCTAGTGGTTCGGCCAAGCCAGGCTCAATGCCAGGATTCACGACCGACCTCCTAGCTGCTTTAAGTGGTGTCCCGATACACGCACATTCACACAATTGTGAGGCACTAATAGCCCTTTTGCACTTTATTGGTCGACCAACACAGTCGTGTCCTAATGACATGCACTCGTTATCACATGGTTAACTGAACATTTCTTGCTGGTACAAGCCTCGGTCAACTGCTTTAGACTTAACCTGTGGCGTATTTAGATCACGCTGCCACGACTCCTATGTTCACCATGGCCGTGGCTGCTATGAGCGAGTTGTTGGCTGACCCTGGCAACCCATCTTCCTTGCATGCAGCCGGACGACGCGCTCGTCGCGCAGTTGAAGAGTCGCGCGAGCAGGTCGCCAGCGCGCTAGGCGCCCGCCCAACCGAAGTTGTATTCACTGCTGGTGGAACCGAGGCAAACAACATCGCTTTGAAAGGTTTGGCTTGGGCTCAGCGCAACGCCGATTCAAAGCGCACTCGCCTGGTAATTAGCAGTGTTGAGCATCACGCTGTACTTGATCCAATCCAATGGCTGGTTGATGATGATGGATTCAGCGTCACTTGGATTAAGGCACAATCTGATGGAATGATCACCCCGCAGGCTTTACAGGAAGCCCTTGGCGAGGATTCCAGCGATGTGGCGCTAGTTAGTGTGATGCTCGCAAATAACGAAGTCGGAACCATTAATGATGTAGCCGCGCTCACTGAGGTGACCCGTGGTCACGGCATTAGTTTTCATACTGACGCAGTGCAAACACCAATGTGGCTTGACGTTAATTTTGCCGAGCTTGGCGTTTGTGCCATGTCGGTCTCTGGTCACAAATTTGGCGGTCCTAACGGCGTTGGCGCACTAATTATGAGTCGCGACTGCAAAGCAGTCCCACTGATTCATGGCGGTGGTCAAGAGCGCGACTTACGCTCGGGAACATTGGATACGCCAGGAATCGTTGGGTTTGCGACTGCGCTAACAATTGCGGTGAGTGAGCGGGCCCAGATTGTCACTCGGGTGCGCGCGCTGCGTGACTCGCTAGTTGCTGGCGTGCTTGAAGTCGCACCCGATGCGCATTTCAACGGCTCCACAACACATCGACTAGCCAACAACTCACACTTTGCCTTCCCTGGCGCACTCGGCGATTCATTGCTGATGTTGCTAGACGCCCAGGGGGTGGAGTGTTCGGTTGGATCAGCCTGCAGCGCTGGTGTGCCACAGCCGTCACATGTGTTGCTCGCGATGGGCGCAGATCCGGATCTAGCCCGATGCACTTTGCGATTCTCGCTGGGCCACACATCAACTCAGGCTGATGTTGAGGAACTGCTTGCCGCATTGCCATTGGCACTGGAGCGCGCTCGTCGAGCTGGCGTGCCGCGGGCTGCGGTTGGTGTGGGCGCATGAAAGTTTTAGCCGCGCTCTCTGGCGGTGTGGATTCTGCAGTAGCAGCAGCTCGTGCTGTTGATGCTGGACATGATGTCACCGCAGTACATTTAGCGCTTTCCCGTAACCCCCAGTCACACCGCACCGGTGCGCGTGGCTGCTGCACAATCGAAGATTCCAATGATGCATTCCGCGCAGCCGACATGTTGGGCGCACCGTTTTATGTTTGGGACATGTCTGCCGAGTTTCAAGAAAAAGTGATTGCCGACTTCATCCATGAATATTCAGAAGGACGCACGCCAAACCCATGTCTGCGATGCAATGAAAGCATCAAATTTGAAGCAGTACTTGAGCGCGCGATGAATCTCGGTTTTGACGCTGTGTGTACCGGACACTACGCACAAGTCTTTGATGGGCCGCACGGTCGCGAATTACATCGAGCAGTGGATCCAACTAAGGATCAGTCTTATGTATTGGGCGTACTGACCGCCGAGCAGATTTCTCATTCGATGTTCCCGCTCGGTAACAGCACCAAGGTTGAAGTTCGTGCGGAGGCGCAAGATCGCGGAATATTGGTAGCCCAGAAGCCCGACAGTCACGACATCTGCTTTATCCCAGATGGCGATACCGCAGGCTGGCTGTCACGACAGATTGAAACGGTGCCCGGCGATGTACTTGATGCCCAAACCGGTAACAAAGTCGGAACTCACGCGGGTGCGCAGGCATTTACGGTAGGTCAACGGCGTGGATTGGCGCTTGGCAATCCAACTGGGGATGGCGAGCGTCGCTACGTGGTAGATGTTGACGTCAAAAACAACACCGTATTGGTGGGTCCGCCGATGTTGCTGGACATAAACGTGATTGAAGCGATTAAACCGCGCTGGTCTGGCCCGTTGCCCACGCAGGGGCAGCGAATTCATGTGCAGGTTCGTGCCCACGGTGATGCCTTACCGGGACGAGTCGAGCAAACGGAATCTGGCATTCGCGTTGTCCTTGATGATTACTTGCGCGGAGTTGCGGCGGGTCAAGCAGCAGTTTTATATGACGGCACTCGAGTGATTGGGTCAGCTACCATCTCGCGTTCGCGTCGCATGGAGACTTTGTGAGCATCCCCAAATCTGTCCGGCAGCGGCGCGACGAATTGGTCACTGTTATCGAACAGGCTCGCACGAATTACTATCAGCACGATAAGCCAACAATTTCCGATGCTGAATATGACCTCGCATTCAAAGAACTAGGGGACATTGAGGTCAAGTATCCCGAGTTAATCACCGCCGATTCACCAACCCAATCGGTGGGTGGTGAGGCGGCAAAAGATTTTGGCGAGTTTGAGCATCCATCAAAAATGTGGAGTCTGGACAATGTCTTTGATCTAGCCGAACTCGACGCTTGGTTTTCTCGTGTCGGCGCGCACAATTTTCTGTGCGAATTAAAAATTGATGGTTTGGCGATTAATGCGGTTTATCGCAACGGGGTATTAGAAACTGTGGCTACCCGTGGCAGTGGCAGCGTTGGCGAGAACGTCATGGCCAATGTGGCGTACATGAGTTGCATTCCAAGTCGACTAAATGCTGCTCCGGGCACGCCGTTGCCGGAACTGCTAGAAGTGCGCGGCGAGGTGTATTTCTCGCTGGCCGACTTTGATGCCCTCAATCTTGAGGTAACCGCTGCTGGTGGCACGGCATTTGCCAATCCGCGCAATGCTGCAGCGGGTACCCTGCGGCTGCGAATTGATAAACGGGTTGAGGCGCTCGAGTTGGCAAAAGTCAAAGCTGCGCAAAATGACTCTGATGTTCGCACAACGACCAGCTTGGCCCGTAAACAGCAAGAATTTGATGAGGCTGTGGGTTCACTTGGTCGACTTGGGCTGATCGTGCATGGCATCGGCATTCATGAGGGCCTGGAAATCACTGCACAATCGCATGCCTACGAACTTTTGAAGCAGTGGGGATTGCCTACCTCAGAACGAGTCAAGGTACTAACAAGTGCTCAGGAAGTGGCAGATTACATAGCTTATTTCGGTGAACATCGCCATGAACTTGAACACGATATCGATGGCGTGGTGATCAAAGTTGACGAACTTAATGCACAACAAAAACTCGGGTACACAGCGCGTGCGCCACGTTGGGCTGTTGCTTATAAATATCCACCGACGGTAGTGCGTACCAAGTTGCTCGACATTGGCGTGCAGGTTGGCCGTACCGGTCGGATCACTCCGCGAGCCCAAGTTGAGCCAGTGTTAGTTGCTGGGTCCACCGTGTCCTTTGCAACTTTGCATAACGGCTTTGAAGTGGCTCGAAAAGGTGTTCTGATCGGCGACATGGTTTTTCTGCGTAAAGCTGGGGATGTAATTCCGGAGATTCTTGGACCAGTAGTTGAAGTGCGCACCGGTGATGAACATGAATTCACCATGCCAACTCATTGTCCAGAATGCGGTAGTGCGTTGGCGCCAGAAAAAGAAAGTGATGCAGATATTCGCTGTCCGAATTCGCGCAGCTGTCCTGCTCAACTTCGCGGTCGCCTAGAACACCTCGGTTCTCGTGCGGTCTTGGACATTGAAGGTCTGGGCGAAAAGGCCTGTCGCGCTCTGCTTGAGGACCGCGTCATTGAAGATGAAGGTGACCTATTTTTGCTCACCGAGGAAAAACTGCGCTCAAGTGATTTCTTTGTAAAGGGCAGCGACCGTGAGCTTGGCGAAAATGCAAAGTTACTGATTGCTCAAATTGACGTGGCTCGCACTAAACCTCTGTGGCGATTTATCGCAGCAATGTCGATGCGCCATGTCGGACCACCCACCGCACAAGCTCTCGCTCGAGTATTTGGGAGTCTGGAGGCATTGGCCACAGCCTCAGTTGATGACCTAGCGCAAGTTGATGGTGTGGGCGCCGTAATTGCTCAGTCAATTGTGGAATGGTTTGCCGAAGAATGGCATCGCGATGTTATTTCGAAGTGGGAAACTGGTGGCGTGCGCTTGGAGTCGGCAGCCGTTGATGCTGAACCGCAGATTCTGGCTGGCCTAACCATTGTTGTCACTGGAACCCTAGAGAATTTCAGTCGCGAAGGAGCTAGTGAGGCAGTAACTACTCGTGGCGGCAAGTCAGCTAGTTCGGTTTCTGCCAAAACTGACTTCGTGGTGGTTGGCCCAGGGGCCGGTTCAAAAGCAGCTAAAGCCGAGGAGCTGGGCCGTCCGATTTTGGACGAGGCCGGTTTTGTTGTGTTACTCGAGCAAGGTGCGCCGGGCGCACTGGATTACCTCAACCAAACCGCAAAGTGATTACCCCGCCAGAATATCGGCTAATCGTGCGGTTACCAGAGCGCTTCCATGTTCAATAGAATTGGCACATGTCCGCAATCTCCCGTGATGATGTTTCACACTTAGCAAAATTGGCCAGGATTGAAATCCCGGAAAACCAGCTTGATCATTACGCAAAGCAGCTTGATGCAATTCTGGATGCAGTTGATCAAATCTCTGCCGCACCGACCCAAGATGTTCCGGCAATGAGTCACCCAGTGCCGATGACTAATGTATTTCGCGCCGATGTTCCAGCTGCATCTTTAACCGCCGCAGAGGCGCTCGCTGGTGCCCCAGCCGTTGAAGATGAACGATTCCGAGTTCCGCGCATTCTGGATCAGGAGTAATCGTGACAAACCTCATCACACTCAATGCTGCTGATCTGGCAGAGAAATTAGCCACCAAAGAAATTTCTGCCGTCGAGGCCGCGACTGCCCATCTTGACCGCATTGATGCAGTCGATGGCGCTGTGCATGCGTTCTTACATGTTGACCGCGAAGGCGCACTGGCTAGTGCAAAAGCAGTTGATACTCGGCGCGCAGCTGGCGAAGACTTACCCACGCTTGCCGGTGTGCCACTTGGACTCAAGGACATTTTGGCGACCAAGGGCCTACCGACAACTTGCGGTTCCAAAATCTTGGAAGGCTGGAAGCCGCCATACGATGCAACAGTTGTTTCAAAGCTGCGCCAAGCTGGCATAGTCATACTTGGCAAAACCAACATGGATGAATTCGCTATGGGCTCATCAACTGAACATTCTGCATTTGGTACGACTCACAATCCTTGGGACTTAACGCGCATCCCTGGTGGCTCCGGTGGTGGCTCATCTGCATGCTTAGCCGCTTTTGAGGCGCCGCTTGCTATCGGCTCTGACACGGGAGGCTCAATTCGCCAGCCGGCATCAGTTACTGGAACTGTCGGTGTAAAGCCAACTTACGGTGGAGTCAGTCGCTATGGAGTTGTGGCACTTGCTTCCTCACTCGATCAGGTGGGCCCATGCGCTCGCACCGTGTTAGACACAGCACTTTTGCATAGCGTTATTGCTGGCCATGACCCAATGGATTCAACCTCCATTAATTCGCCAGTGCCGGATGTAATTGCTGCGGCCAAACTTGGCGACATTAAAGGTATGAAAATCGGCGTCGTTAAAGAAATTAGTGGCGACGGGTTCCAAGCCGGAGTTAAACAGCGCTTTGATGAAGCCGTTAACATTCTGGAAAGCCTTGGCGCGGATGTGGTTGAAGTCTCGTGTCCAAATTTCCCATATGCACTGGCGGCTTATTACCTAATTCTGCCCAGTGAATGCTCAAGCAATCTGGCTAAATTCGATGGCATTCGCTTTGGCTTACGCGCCGGTGATGACGGCAATCATTCAGTCGAGCAAGTTATGAGCATTACTCGCGCTGCAGGCTTCGGTGATGAAGTAATTAGGCGAATCATTCTTGGCACCTACGCACTATCGGCAGGATACTACGACGCTTATTACGGGCAGGCGCAAAAAGTTCGTACGCTGATTGCTCAAGACTTTGCCAAAGCATTTAGTCAGGTTGATGTTTTGATCTCACCAACTGCGCCCACGACGGCATTCAAGATCGGCGAGAAGTTGGATGACCCGCTTGCCATGTACTTAAACGATGTGGCCACCATCCCGCTGAACTTAGCTGGCTTGCCCGGCATGTCATTGCCGATCGGTTTAGCTCCAGAAGACGGCTTGCCAGTTGGCCTGCAAATTATGGCGCCGGCAATGGCCGATGACCGTCTTTATAACGTAGGCGCCGCGCTAGAAAGAGCGTTGTTAAATCATTGGGGGGCTTCGCTACTAAGCCAAGCCCCAGAATTGACTGGTGCCTAATGGCTGAAAAAGTGATGCCATTCGATCAGGCAATTGAGAAATTTGACCCCGCTATCGGTCTTGAAGTGCATGTTGAACTAGGTACAAAGACAAAAATGTTTTGTGGTTGCAGCACCGAGTTTGGTGCCGCGCCAAACACCCATGTTTGCCCAGTTTGCCTGGGCTTACCGGGCGCCCTTCCAGCACTCAATGAGATTGGCGTTGAATCGGCAATCCGCATTGGCCTTGCGCTGAACTGTCAGATTGCCACCTGGTGTCGTTTCGCCCGCAAGAACTATTTCTATCCAGACATGCCCAAGAATTTCCAAACTTCCCAGTACGACGAGCCCATCTGTTTTGAAGGTTATTTAGATGTGGACATCGACACTGATGAAGGTCGCAAAACTTTCCGCATCGAAATTGAGCGCGCTCACATGGAGGAAGACACCGGCAAGAACTCGCACATGGGTGGAGCAACCGGTCGCATCCATGGCGCAGATTACTCGTTGGTCGATTACAACCGCGCCGGAATTCCACTGATTGAAATCGTGACCAAGCCAATCGTTGGCACTGGTAAGTACGCACCTGAAGTTGCCAAAGCCTACGTTGCAGCATTGCGCGATATTCTGCGCAACCTCGGCGTGAGCGACGTGAAGATGGAACAAGGCTCACTGCGCTGCGATGTAAATCTTTCACTGCGTGATAGCCCAGAATCAGAATTAGGTACCCGTTCGGAAACCAAAAACGTAAACTCGCTGCGCTCGGTCGAACGCGCAGTGCGTTATGAGATCACTCGTCAGGCGGCTCGATTAACTGACGGACTGCGAGTGGTCCAAGAAACTCGTCACTGGCATGAAGATACTGGCGTGACGACTTCCGGGCGCTCTAAAGAAGGCGCGGAGGATTACCGTTATTTCCCGGAGCCTGACTTGCTTCCGATTGCGCCAGATCGCGCGTGGGTGGAGAAATTGCGCAGTGAACTACCAGAAAATCCGGCGATCCGTCGTGCCCGCCTGGCCGCCCACTGGGGTATTAGCGATTTCGATATGCAGAGTCTGGTCAATTCCGGTGCCCTTGATCTAGTTGAGGACAGTATTGCCGCAGGAGTAGATGCCGCCGCTGCGCGAAAGTGGTGGACTGGCGAACTTGCTCGGTTGGCCAATGAGCAAGAGATTGATTTAGCTCAACTACCAATCACGCATCAGCATCTGGCGGATCTTGAGCAATTGATTACTGACGGCTCACTCAATGACAAACTGGCCCGCCAAGTAATCGAAGGTGTGCTCGCTGGCGAAGGATCTGTTGCCCAAGTCGTAGCTGGCCGTGGTTTGGCCGTGGTTTCTGATGACGGCCCACTACTTGCGGCAATTGATGAAGCGTTAGCAGCAGATCCGTCAATCGCTGAAAAAATTCAAAGCGGCAAGTTGGCCGCAGCTGGAGCCGTTGTTGGTTCAGTAATGAAGGCTACTCGTGGCCAAGCTGATGCGGCTCGGGTTAGAGCATTGCTATTTGAACGGCTTGGCGTTAGCGAATAAATCTTGGGCGCAGGTCATTTAGTCTGAATACTCGTTCAAGTTGGCCCATAGCTCGCACTAAGTCTGCTTCACTTCTTGGTCGGGCAACCACACCCATTCCAACGGGTAAACCATCGACAAAGCCCATCGGCAAGCAACCAATTGGCCAACCAGCAAGCGCAGGTGCACAGGTGATGATGCTGGCGGCATCGTAATTGTCTCCGTTGCCCAGACTGCTAAGCCAGGAGGGACCGTAGGTTGTGCCAATTAGGACATCAAAATCTGCGATACCTGGTTGCAGGACTTGGTTCACCGCCCAATTAAGTGCCTTGTCTTTGGCGGCTCGATAAATCTCATCACGACCACCAGAGCGCAAAGCTTGTTCAAGTAGTCCTTGGTCAAAGTGCTGTAATTCAAGGTCCGAGTTATCAATGTTGAATTGCACTACATCGGCTAACGACTTAACTCCATCACCGTGCCGACTAGCTAGGTAAGCCGAAAGATCTTCTTTAAGTTCACTTAACAAAATTGTTAATTCGGCATCGCCAATTTCGTCACTGTGCTCGGTCACATTAACTTGCGTAAGTTGGATGCCAGCTTCGGCAAGGCTGGTTAGTGCCGTATCAAAAACTGCATTTGTTGCATCATCGCC
>Ga0114962_10002750_pt1 | contig 14480 bp, 17 predicted proteins | sample C_130820_MF_Meta_FD_87017 | JGI IMG/M metagenome (GOLD analysis project Ga0114962, IMG submission 87017) | Freshwater microbial communities from Lake Croche, Canada to study carbon cycling - C_130820_MF_MetaG | ecosystem: Environmental > Aquatic > Freshwater > Lake | place: Lake Croche, Canada...
GTCCTGTGCAAGACGGCAATCTTTAAACGCTGTTGTGTGGGGTCCATACAGAACTACCCTGCTCGTTTGCCATCTTCATAACCACTCAACACTTTTAGAAGAAATTGAATGCTGTGGGTAGAACGAACCACGGGAACCCGAGGCAAAGCCGTCATTCGGTCGTGTGCATTGGCTCTGCCTCTGCTGGTGGTGGTGGCCGCAACGAAACCCACCTCAACCACCAAGGCCTCATGCGCTGACAAAAAATGTCCGTAGGGATAGCAAAATTGCGTGACGCTTTGTTGCACTGTGTTTTCGAGATCGTGCTTGCTTTGAAGCATCTCTTGACGAACAGCAGGCAAGCTTAATTGGGTTAAATTGGGGTGTGACACCGAGTGTGAGCCAATTTCCATGCCTTGCTGCACCCATGTCTGTATATCGCTTGCAGTCATCAAGGGCACTTGCCTGAGTCCACGTTCAGCGTCCCATAGGTTAGTTTGACCCATCATGCCACTCACCACATAGCAAGTGGCGCTGAAACCGTAGCGCTTCAACACAGGAAGCGCATGTTGCAAATTGCTGAGATAGCCATCGTCGAGCGTGATACCCACCACTTTGCCGGATTTCTCGCCAGTCAAATAAGGCATCAAGGACGTCATGCACAAGCCTTGGTAGCCCAAACGGTGCAGCCAGCGCATTTGCGATGCAAAGGCCTCAGGTGTTACCCACAGACTTCGCATAGGCGATCCCTTGGGCGGCGCAGCTTGCGTATGGTGGTAAGTCAATATGGGAATGCCCAATGTCATAGCAACACAATGTTGTAGTCTTCGGGGCCCATGCTGGGCTCGGGCATAAAAGAAATTGGCTTACGTATGAACTCGCTCAAACCTGCCACATGGTGACTTTCTTCCTCTTGCAGCAAGTCGATGACCGCAGAACAGGCCAACACACGAAACTCTTGGGGATTGAATTGCCTGGCTTCACGCAATATTTCGCGCAGTATGTTGTAGGCCACGCTTCGGGCGGTATTGACGATGCCTTTGCCCTGACAGCTCGCGCAAGGTTCACACAACAGATGCGCCAATGATTCTCTGGTGCGCTTGCGCGTCATTTCAACCAGACCCAAGGGTGAGAAACCGCTGACTGAGGTTTTTACACGGTCTTTGGCTAACTGCTTGGAGAACTCACTCAAGACGGCTGATTGGTGGTCCAAGCGTTGCATATCAATGAAGTCAATGACAATCATGCCACCCAAGTTTCTCAGACGCAATTGACGGGCAATTGCACCTGCAGCCTCTAAATTGGTTTTGAAAATCGTTTCATCAAAGCTCTTGGTGCCCACAAAACCACCCGTATTGACATCGACAGTGGTCATGGCTTCGGTTTGATCAATGATCAAATAACCGCCAGACTTCAAGTCAACGCGTCGACCCAAGGCCAAACGAATGTCTTCGTCGATATTGAACAAATCGAAAATGGGTCGCTCACCTTTGTAGTGAACCAGTTTGTTCACCGCCGCAGGCATGAACTCGTTACCAAATGCCATCATCATGCCAAATTGTTCGCCCGAATCAATGCGTATTGTTTGCGTGCCATCGCCGACAAAATCGCGCAACACGCGCTGAAGAAGATTCAAATCTTGATGCAACAACGATCTGGCGGGTTGCAGCAGGGAGGCAGACCGAATGCGTTCCCAGGTTTTGCGCAAGTAGGCAATGTCTTCGCTGAGTTCTGCGTCGCTGGCGTCTTCGCCATTGGTGCGAAGAATAAAACCGCCATGGGAACCGTTTTGATGGGCCAAAGCGGACAAACGATCACGCAAGACATGCCTTTGCTCAAGGGGGATTTTTTGTGACACGCCAATGTGATCGTCTTGGGGTAAAAACACCAGCAAGCGCCCTGCGATGCTGATTTGGGCAGAAAGCCGAGCACCTTTGGAGCCCATGGGGTCTTTGATGACTTGAACCAGCATTGTCTGGCCTTCAAAGACTTGTTTTTCAATGGGCACAACAGGGGGATGCGCTGCATCAGGCTCTGCGTGCTTGGCATTCACGCTGCTCATTAAATCAGCCACATGCAAAAAAGCCGAGCGGTCCAAACCAATATCAATGAAAGCCGATTGCATTCCTGGCAATACACGTACCACTTTACCAAGGTAGATGTTACCCACCAAACCGCGCTCTAGCGAACGCTCAATGTGCACTTCTTGCAGGGCGCCGTTTTCAACCACCGCCACACGGCTTTCATGGGGTGCCCAGTTGAGGAGAATATCTTGTTGCATTCAAGCGCTCCCAAGAGACTTTAGCAATTGAGAGGTTTGGTACAAGGGCAAACCCATGATGCCAGAGTAACTGCCGGTTATTTTTCGAATAAATGCACTGGCACGACCTTGAATGGCATAGGCACCCGCCTTACCCATCGGTTCTTGACTGTCTACATAGGCTTGTATATCGGTGTCTGTCATGGCGGCGAATTGAACAGTGGATTTGCTCACCGCAAGGTGAATGCGCCGATTGTGACCGATGGCCACAGCGGTCAGTACATGGTGTGTTTTGCCTGACAAGCGGCTTAGCATCTCATAAGCCTGTTGGGCATCTGTAGGCTTACCTAAAATTTGCTGCTCAATCACCACGGTGGTGTCTGCGCACAAAACGGGCGCCAGAGGTCGCGATGCTTGGGCCAACTGCAGCATGGCTGATTGCAGTTTCAAACGGGTGACACGTTTGACATAGCTTAACGCAGACTCATGGGGTAAAACATCTTCCAAGGCTTCGGCAGCTGCCGCATCCATTGGCAGTACCACTTCAAACGAAACCCCTATTTGCGCCAGCAAGGCTTGTCGTCGAGGGCTTTGCGAGGCTAAATAAACAAAAGTGGGCGAAGTCATTCTCGGTGATAGGGATGGTTGTTCATGATGGACCAGCAGCGGTAGAGCTGCTCAATTAGCACAACCCTGACCATGGCATGGGGCAAGGTCATGTCTGACAAGCGCATCAAGTTGCTGCCGTCTTTGCGAATAGCTGGGTCAAACCCATCAGCGCCGCCAATGATCAAAGCCATATCTTGCCCATGGGACTGCCACTCGGTCCAGCGTTGCGCCAGTGCCACTGTGGTGGTGTGTTGTCCCTGTTCATCAAGCCAAATTTTGTGGCAATCGCGTGGCAACGCTTCTTCAATGCGTTTTCTTTCAGCAGACCAAATTTGCGCTTTGGCACGAGACCCACGGGGTTCGGCTTTGACGGTTTTAAGCCCCACGCCGGCTTCTGCGGGAAATCGTTTGAAGTAATCGTCCCAAGCCATTTGCGCCCAGTCAGGCACACGCATGCCCACGGCAACCACCCACAGCTTCATGCTTTGCGCGATGGTCTTGGGCTGGTCTTGCTGGCTGGTTTTTTGCGAACAGCCGTGGGGGTACCCGCTGTTTTCTTTGCAGGTGTGCCTTTGGCGGCTACTTTTTTAGCGGTCGCTTTGGGGGTGGTGACTTTTTTTGCCACAGGTTCAGGGGCTTGCGTCGCTTTGGCAACCACGGGTTTGGGTGAGCCCAGTTTGATGCGTACAGGTTTTTCACCCCAAATTTCTTCCAGATGGTAATAAGTGCGAATGACAGGCTGCATGATGTGAACCACCACAGCGCCACAGTCGACGATGATCCATTCGCCGTTGTCTTCGCCTTCCATGCGTGGCTTGCCAAACCCCGCATCTCTGACACCGTCGCGCACACTGGCAGCCAAAGCTTTGGTTTGTCGGTTCGAGGTACCGCTGGCAATCACCACGCGCTCGAACAAGGAGGACAGATGTTCGGTATTGAAGACAACGATGTCTTGCGCTTTGACGTCTTCCAAACTGTCGACAATGCTTCGTTGAAGTTTTTGAACGTCTTTTTTTTCAGCGGCTTCTGTCATGGGGTTCCAAATAAAGTTGGTTGTGTTGGATGTAATGGGCAACGGGAGGATGGACAAGCTGAGGCTTGGGAAGGCCTGAGGCATAACTGGCCCGCAAGGCGGAAGAGCTGATGTCCATCAAAGGCATAGGCACTCGTATCACCCGTTCTGAGGGGAGATTGTGCCACTCGTCAAGATCCACGGTGGCCGACGACGCCGTGGGACGAGGAAACACCACCAGTTGCGCCATCTCCAAGATGGTCTGCCATTGGTGCCATTGGGTAAAGCCAGCGCCTTGGTCGTCACCCACCAAGACATAAAAAAGCGCATCAGGGTGACGGGACTGCAGCGCTGCCAGCGTATCGACCGTGTAACTGGGGCCGCTTCTGCGTGTTTCCATATCGTCCACCACCGCTTGCGCAAGGCTTTGAAAAGCCAATCGGGTCATGGCCAGCCTGTGCACGGCGTCAGACAACACGCGCGATTTATGCCACGCTTGTCCTGTGGGCACGATGTACAAATAATCTAATTCGAGTTGCGCAATAGCGGCTTGGGCCAAGGCTTGGTGCGCCAGATGGGGTGGGTCAAACGAACCCCCAAACACGCCGATGCGTTGAGGCAGGTTCAAGCGGTTTGCGCCCAATCTTGCGGAACAAGATAGTGGGTGTAAAGCTTTTCCTCTGCAGAGCCGGGCTCTGGGCTGTTTTGGTAAGACCAACTGACCATGGGCGGCAAGGACATCAAAATAGACTCGGTACGTCCACCTGACTGAAGGCCAAAGTGTGTTCCTCTGTCCCACACCAAGTTGAATTCCACATACCGCCCACGGCGATAGAGTTGGTGATTTCGTTCGCGCTCGCCGTAAGGCGTGTTCATGCGCTGCGTGACGATAGGCAAATAAGCGTCGTTAAATGCATTGCCCACACTTTGCATCATGGCAAAACTTTTTTCAAAACCAAGCTCTGAAAAGTCGTCAAAAAAGATACCGCCCACGCCGCGCGGTTCATTGCGGTGTTTGAGAAAAAAATACTCGTCGCACCATTTTTTGAAACGCGGGTAATAGGTGTCGTCAAACCCATCTAAGGATTGTTTGCAATGGGTGTGAAAGTGCTTGGCATCTTCATCAAAGCCATAGTGGGCGTCAAATCCATGCCGCCACCAAACCAGGCCACCGGCTCGCCCGATTCTGGCTTGGCAAGCAAAGCTCGCACATTCAAATGAACCGTGGGCGCATAAGGGTTGCGCGGGTGAAACACCAAGGACACCCCCATGGCTTCAAAAGACGAACCACTGAGTTCGGGTCGATGCTGGGTGGCCGAAGGGGGTAACCGAGGGCCGCGCACATGGGAAAAACCACAACCTGCGCGCTCGAACACACGGCCATTTTCCAAAATCTGGGTGATGCCTTCGCCTTGCAAGGTCTCACCGGCAGGCTTTTCCCATTTGTCAATGAGGAATGCATTGCCATCCATGGCAGACACCGCAGAGGTGATGCGTTGCTGCAAACCGAGCAAATACTGCCTGACGGGTTCAAATGAAGGGTTCATAAGACAAGACGCAATGTTGAAGGGCGCGGTTTAACGGCGAATGGCGCGGTAGCCAATATCTCGGCGCATTTGCATGCCTTTGAAATGGAGTTGATCAGCCAGTGCATAGGCATGGGTTTGGGCTTGTTTAACCGTGTCACCCAGGGCTGTCACACAGAGCACACGTCCACCGCTGGTGAGGATCTTGCCATCTTTGAGGACAGTGCCTGCATGAAACACCATGGCTTCTTCGCTGTCGCTGGGCAGTCCGTGAATTTCTTGTCCCACTTCAGGCGTGAAGGGGTAATGGGCTGCAGCCATGACCACCCCCAGCGCGCAGCGACGGTCCCATTGCAAATCGATGTTCGCCAGTTGCTGTGTGTCGGCATCGGTGGCAGCCCACAGCAATTCAAGCAAATCGCTTTTGAGACGCATCATGATGGGTTGGGTTTCAGGGTCACCCATGCGGCAGTTAAATTCCAACACCTTGACTTTGCCTACACTGTCAATCATCAAGCCTGCATACAGAAAACCCGAATAGGGAATGCCGTCTTGCTGCATGCCTTTGAGTGTGGGATGAATGACTTCGCGCATGACTTTGGCATGAATTTCAGGGGTGACGACAGGCGCAGGCGAATAAGCACCCATGCCACCTGTGTTGGGACCCCTGTCTGCATCCAGCAAACGTTTGTGGTCTTGCGAGGTCGCCAACGTCACGGCGGTGGAACCATGCGCCACCACCATGAAACTGGCTTCCTCGCCCTCTAAAAATTCTTCGATGACGACACGGGCCACACCTTGGTTGTGCTGCACACCCGCATCGTTGGCAAGCATATGGTCAATCGCGGCATGGGCTTGCTGCACATCCATGGCAACCACGACCCCTTTGCCTGCTGCCAAGCCGTCGGCTTTGACCACGATGGGTACGCCTTTGGCCTCGACATATGCATGGGCAAGGTCTGCGTCCTCAAAGCTTTGGTAGTCGGCAGTGGGAATGCCATGTCGCACCATAAAGGCCTTGGAAAATGCTTTGGAGCTTTCCAGTTGGGCAGCGGCTTGTGTGGGTCCGAAAATACGCAAACCGTGGTTGCGAAATTCATCAACAATGCCTGCAGCCAAGGGTGCTTCTGGACCCACCACCGTGAGGTCAATGGCATGGGCTTGCGCCCATTCGCGCAAAGCGACTTTGTCGGTCAATGCAAGGTTGTCAAATTCTTTGTTTTTGGCTGTGCCGCCATTGCCTGGGGCCACATAGATGCGTTGCACTTGGCGGGATTGGTTGAGCTTCCATGCCAAGGCATGTTCTCGCCCACCGCCGCCCACCATCAGTATTTTCATAGCGCTGCGTTATGGAAAACCTCTTGAACATCGTCGAGTTCTTCAAGGGCATCAATGATTTTTTGCATCTTCAGTCGGTCGTCGTCACTCAATTCAATGGTGACCTCTGGGCGGTATGTGATTTCAGCCATGCCCGCTAGCAAACCGACGGCGTCCAAGGCGGCTTTGACAGACTCGAAGGCGGTGGGCGAGGTCAACACTTCAACAGCACCGTCTTCATCGACCAAGACATCGTCAGCCCCTGCATCTAAGGCGGCCTCCATGACGGCGTCTTCGCTGGTGCCTGGCGCCAAAATCAATTGGCCACAGTGCTTGAATTGGAAAGCCACCGAACCCTCGGTACCTAAATTGCCGCCGTGCTTGTTCAGCGCATGTCGCACCTCGGCTACCGTGCGAACTTTGTTGTCGGTCATGGTATCGACAATCAGCGCCACACCGCCTATGCCATAGCCCTCGTAACGAATTTCTTCGTAATTGACACCCTCGAGATTGCCCGTGGCTTTATCGATGTTGCGTTTGACGGTGTCCGCAGGAAGGTTGACGGCCTTGGCCTTTTCAACCGCCATGCGCAAGCGCGGGTTGGTGTCCAAATCGCCACCGCCCAAACGGGCTGCCACCATGATTTCGCGAATCACACGGGTCCACACTTTGCCGCGTTTTTCGTCTTGACGACCTTTGCGGTGTTGAATGTTCGCCCATTTGCTGTGACCGGCCACGCTTAACCTGCCTCAGCTTCTTCAGGTTCTGCAGGTTCTGATTTGGATGATCTGGACTCTTTCTTGGGCAAGGGTTGAATGTCGAGCAAGATTTCTTCCTTGTCATCGATGTCGACTGTCAAGCGGCCACCCTCGGTGAGTCTGCCAAACAGCAACTCATCTGCCAATGCGCGACGAATCATGTCTTGAATCAAGCGTTGCATGGGGCGAGCACCCATGAGGGGATCAAAACCTTTTTTGGCCAAGAATTTGCGCAGCACATCGGTAAAGGTGACATCCACTTTCTTCTCGGCCAATTGGGTTTCAAGTTGCAGCAAGAATTTATCAACCACCCGCATGATGACGATTTCGTCCAAAGCCTTGAAGCTGACGGTGGCATCCAAGCGGTTGCGAAACTCGGGGGTGAACAATCGCTTGATGTCGGCCAATTCGTCGCCAGCTTCACGCGAATTGGTAAAGCCTATGGTCGACTTGTTCATGGTCTCGGCACCCGCATTGGTGGTCATGATGATGATGACGTTGCGGAAATCGGCTTTGCGGCCGTTGTTGTCGGTCAAAGTACCGTGGTCCATAACCTGCAACAACACATTGAAGATGTCAGGATGGGCCTTTTCAATCTCATCGAGCAGCAACACGCTGTGCGGTTTTTTCGTCACCGCCTCAGTCAGCAAGCCGCCTTGGTCAAAACCCACATACCCAGGAGGTGCGCCAATGAGGCGGCTGACCGCGTGGCGTTCCATGTACTCCGACATGTCAAAGCGAATCAACTCAATGCCTAGGATGTAAGCAAGTTGTTTGGCAGCTTCGGTTTTGCCCACCCCAGTGGGGCCGCTGAACAAGAAAGAACCAATGGGTTTGTCGGATTTGCCTAAACCGGAACGGGCCATTTTGACGGCTGAGGCCAAAACCTCTAAAGCCTTGTCTTGCCCAAACACCACGCTCTTCAAATCGCGCTCCAAAGTTTGCAATTTGCCTCTGTCGTCATTGGACACATTGGCTGGCGGTATACGCGCAATTTTGGCGACGATATCTTCGATTTCTGTTTTGCTGATGGTCTTTTTGCGCTTGGACACGGGCAATATGCGCTGTGCAGCACCGGCTTCGTCAATGACGTCAATGGCTTTATCTGGCAAGTGACGGTCGTTGATGTATTTGGCGCTGAGTTCAGCCGCTGCTTGCAGCGCAGCCACCGCGTATTTGACGCTGTGATGCTCTTCAAAACGTGATTTCAAACCTTTGAGAATATCGACCGTTTGCTCAACGGTTGGCTCAACCACGTCCACTTTTTGGAAGCGACGTGAAAGCGCGGCATCTTTCTCAAAAATGCCTCGGTATTCGGTGAAGGTGGTGGCGCCAATGCATTTCAATTGACCGGAACTCAGCGCAGGTTTGAGCAAATTGGATGCATCCAACGTACCGCCAGACGCCGCACCGGCACCGATCAAGGTGTGAATCTCATCAATGAACAATACCGCATTGGGTTTGTCCTTGAGCGACTTCAACACACCTTTCAAACGCTGCTCAAAGTCGCCTCGGTATTTGGTGCCGGCCAGCAAAGCACCCATGTCCAGCGAGTACACCTGCGAATCAGCCAAAATTTCAGGCACTTCTTTTTGGGTAATGCGCCAAGCCAAACCTTCGGCAATGGCGGTCTTGCCCACACCGGCTTCCCCTACCAGCAAGGGGTTGTTTTTACGGCGGCGACACAAAATTTGAATCACCCGCTCGACCTCGTATTCGCGCCCGATCAAGGGGTCGATCTTGCCGTCTTTGGCCAGTTGGTTCAGATTTTGAGTGAACTGCTCCAACGGCGACGCTTTGTCAGATTTCTCGCTGGACTCTTCGTTGTCGGTTGGTGAGGACTCTGAACTTTTGGTCGGCTCTTGGGGGTCGTTTTTCTTGATGCCATGGGCAATGAAATTGACCACGTCCAAACGGGTCACGCCTTGCTGGTGCAAATAATAAACAGCGTGTGAGTCTTTTTCACCAAAGATGGCTACCAACACATTGGCGCCAGTGACTTCTTTTTTGCCGTTACCGGTGGATTGGACGTGCATGATGGCGCGTTGAATCACGCGCTGAAACCCGAGGGTGGGTTGCGTGTCGACTTCGTCAGTGCCTGCGACTTGGGGGGTGTTGTCTTTGATGAAATTGGAAAGCGATTTGCGCAAATCATCAATATTGGCAGAGCAGGCGCGCAATACCTCAGCGGCGCTGGGGTTGTCCAGCAAAGCCAGCAACAAGTGCTCGACGGTGATGAACTCGTGGCGCTGCTGCCTTGCTTCTACAAAGGCCATGTGTAAGCTGACTTCAAGTTCTTGGGCAATCATGGGAATTTCCTTGTGGCGGTCTTTGTAGGTTCAACTGTATATGGAAACGATCTTGCATTATTCAACGGGTTCAGCCACAGCTTGTAGCGGATGACCTGCTTGGTGGGCTGCATCTTGCACCTGATCGACTTTGCTGGCGGCAACGTCCCTGGTGTAAACCCCGCAGACGCCTTTGCCGTCCAGGTGGATTTTCAGCATGATGTGGGTAGCGGCTTCACGGTCTTTGCCAAAAAATTCCTGCAAAACCATGACCACGAACTCCATAGGGGTGAAGTCGTCATTGAGCATGACCACTTGGTACATCTGGGGTGGCTGGGTGCGCTGGGTACGCCTTTCCAGAACAACAGCATCAGAATCCCCAGGGTGCATGGGGGGAACAATGGGTGTGGAGGGGGTTGTCGCCATGCGCACATTCTATCGATGCAGACACCAGGGCCAAACGATTTGAAAAAAAGCCCAGAAATTTGCCATAAAGAATTATTAAAAATTACTTTACAAAGTAATTAAACTGTATTCTAATTTTTTAGTATTATTTTTTAGAATGCAAACAATCATTTAGAAAACAAAGGGGAAAAGGCCATGGCTTTTGGCATTGTGAAATGGTTTAACAACCACAAGGGATTTGGTTTTATAGCGTCGTCAGAGATTGAACAAGATGTGTTCGCCCATTTCAGCCAAGTGGACATGACCGGATTTAAAACCTTGCAACAGGGGGCCAGCGTGATGTATGAATTGATCGATGGGCCCAGAGGCTTGATGGCCAAAAACATCAAAGTCATTGCAGCCCCTGCGACCCATGAAGCAGAGACAGAGACACCCGCAGCAACGCGGGGTTCACGCTTGAGAACGCCGCAGTTCAGAGCCAACTTGATGGGTCAACATCTCTGAGCCCGCAGCGCAATCTTGTCACCTCACATGTGATCGATCATCACCTGACCAAAACCAGAGCAACTGACTTGTGTTGCACCTTCCATCAAGCGGGCAAAGTCGTAAGTGACTTTCTTGCTTAAGATAGATTTTTCCATCGACGAGATGATGATGTCAGCCGCCTCGGTCCAACCCATGTGACGCAACATCATTTCAGCCGACAGAATTTCCGAACCTGGGTTCACGTAGTCTTTGCCAGCATATTTGGGTGCGGTGCCGTGTGTGGCTTCAAAACACGCCACCGAGTCCGACAGATTGGCGCCAGGGGCAATGCCGATACCACCCACCTGCGCGGCCAAAGCATCCGACACATAGTCACCGTTGAGGTTCAAAGTGGCAATCACGCTGTACTCTGCGGGACGCAGTAATATTTGCTGCAAAAAGGCGTCGGCGATGCTGTCTTTAACAATGATTTCTTTGCCGGTTTTGGGATTTTGGAATTTGCACCATGGGCCGCCATCAATGGGTTGTGCACCAAACTCTTTTTGTGCCAAGCCATACGCCCAATCGCGAAAACCACCCTCGGTGTATTTCATGATGTTGCCTTTGTGAACGATGGTCACATTCGGCTTGTCGTTGTCGATGGCGTATTGGATGGCTTTGCGCACCAAACGCTCGGTTCCCTCTCGCGACACAGGCTTGATGCCAATCCCAGAGGTGTTGGGGAAGCGAATTTTGGTGACACCCATTTCTTCGATCAAGAACTTGATGAGCTTTTTGGCTTTGTCACTCTGCGCCTCGTATTCAATACCTGCGTAAATGTCTTCCGAGTTCTCGCGGAAGATAACCATGTGCGTCTTTTCAGGCTCTTTCAAGGGCGAAGGCACTCCCTTGAAATACTGCACAGGGCGCAAGCAGACATACAAATCGAGTTCTTGTCGCAAGGCGACATTCAAAGAACGGATGCCCCCACCCACGGGCGTGGTCAACGGGCCTTTGATCGAGACCACATAGTCTTTGAGAACAGCCAAGGTTTCTTCGGGCAACCAGACATCTGGGCCGTAAATTTGGGTAGACTTTTCCCCGGCATACACCTCCATCCAGTGAATTTGTCTTTGGCCGCCATAGGCTTTGGCCACCGCCGCATCCACCACTTTGAGCATGACGGGGGTGATGTCGAGACCGGTGCCATCTCCCTCGATATAAGGAATGATCGGTTGGTGGGGAACATTCAATGACATGTCGCTGTTGACAGTGATTTTTTCGCCCTGAGCGGGCACCTTGATATGCTTGTACAAGAGAATCTCTCCAGAAAATGAACAACCTTGTGACTGGCAACAGTCGCGGGGCAGTGGGCAAAACTTCAAATCATTCTAACCATGCAGCCTATGAAACAGATTACGATTACCTCCTTGACCAGTCGGTGGCGTCCAGGGCCACGCGTTGTTTTTGCTTTATTGGCTTTGGCCACAAGCGCCTACCTTGGCGCCCAGGAACCCCAAACAAGTTTGCAACGCACAGTGATTCAAGCGGGCATGTTCCAAATTGACGCCCAAATTGCGCAAACCCCGCAGCAACGCCAAATCGGTTTGATGTTTCGCAAGGACATGGCCACCCATGAAGGCATGTTGTTTGTTTTTGAAGCACCGCAAACCCAATGTTTTTGGATGAAAAACACCTTGCTGGCACTGACCGCTGCGTTTGTGGACGATGAGGGCACTGTCGTGAACCTGGCTGACATGCAGCCGCAAACCACAGACACACATTGCTCGGATAAGCCCGTGCGCTACGTGCTGGAAATGCATCAAGGATGGTTTGCCAAAAGGAAAATCGGCAAGGGCTACAAACTCAAGTCGGCTGTTTTTTCAGACAACTGAAACTGTTCTAGGTGGCTCGGGTTTGCACCACTTGCAGGTCGGCCACACCATCGGCCATTCGAGCCTGTACCTGTTCGCCGCTGTGCATCTCTTGGACCGAGACAATCGCTTGCCCTTGTGCGTTTTGCAGCCATGCGTAGCCGCGCTGTAACACCAAGGCGGGATCCAAGGAGCCCAACAGCAAGGCAGATCGGGCCAGACGCGCTTGCATCTTCAATGGCAATTCTTGGCTGGCAGCTTGCAGCCTGAGCGCCTTGGGTTGCACTGCCATGGCTTGGCGATTCAAAAACTGTTGTGAAGATCGACCCAAACGAGAGAAAGACTGAGCCAAACGGTGTTGCTGTTGATGGGCCCAGGTGGAAGGACGCGCCAATACCGATTGCAATCTGTCCAATCTTTGCTCTCGTACGTCTTGGGCCTGCGCCAACTGGGCCGACAACAGCGACTGGTAGGCCAACAAATCCTGCCACAAAGTTTCACGCGCCACCGCGCACAACTCGGCGGCAGCCGTGGGAGTGGGAGCGCGCAAATCAGCACAGAAATCGGCAATGCTGATATCGGTTTCATGACCAACGCCGCAAATCACCGGCACAGGGCAAGCCACAATGGCATGGGCAAGTTGCTCATCGTTGAAGGGCCACAAATCCTCCAATGAACCGCCTCCTCGGACCAACAGAATCACTTCAATTTCTGGTCGGGTCGCCAAGGCTTGCAATGCCTTGATCAGTTGCTCAGGCGCATAGTCACCTTGCACGGGGCTGGGGGAAATGACCACGGGAATGTGTGGCACCCGCCTTTGCAAAGCGGTCAGCACATCATGCAAAGCCGCAGCCCCCAAGGATGTGACGATGCCTATGCACCTTGGGTAAGAGGGAATCGCACGCTTGCGTTCCGGCGAAAACAAACCTTGGGCGTCCAACTTGGCCTTAAGTTGCAAAAAAGCTTCGTGCAGTTGTCCAGCCCCTGCAGGGCGCATGGCCTCGACGACCAACTGCATTTCGCCACGGGGTTCATACACTGCCACCCGCGCTTGCGCTTGAACCAATTGGCCGTCACGCGGCGAAAAATTCAGTTGTTCAGCGCTACGGCGAAACAAAGCGCAGCGTATTTGTGCGCTGCCGTCTTTGAGGTTGAAATAACAATGCCCACTGCTGGCACGGGTGAAGCCCGACACCTCGCCTTGCACCGTGACCATGGCAAAGCGCGCCTTCAATGCATCGGCAATTGCCTTGTTCAAGGCACTGACCGTCCACACCTGAGCGCTGGGGTTATCGTGAGATGTCATTGCGATAAAGCTGGGTGATAATTGCCACCTACATTCTGGGAGACACTTTTGTTTGGGATCATACAAGCGGCCGGTTGGCCGATTTGGCCTCTTTTGTTGTGCTCTGTCGTTGCCTTAGCACTCATGATTGAGCGCTTTTACAACTTGCGCTCGGATGTGGTTTTGCCTGCCACCTTGCTCGACGATGTATTGTCCATTTCCAAGCGTGGCGTCCCTCGCCCCGAATCCATCGAACACATACAGTCCACCTCGGCTTTGGGCGAGATGATCAGTGCTGGGTTGATGCTGTTGCAAAACCAACCGCTGGCCACCAAAGAGGAATTCGAAAGTGAATTGCAAGCCAGTGGGCGGCGTGTATCGGCCAAGCTCGAGCGCTACCTCAGCACCTTGGGCTCCATCGCCTCGGTGGCACCTTTGCTCGGTTTATTTGGCACGGTGGTGGGCATGATTGAAATTTTTGGTTCACAAACCCCTGGGGCAGGCAACCCTGCGCAACTCGCTCACGGTATTTCGGTGGCTTTGTACAACACGGCATTTGGTTTGGTGATTGCCATTCCCAGCTTGGTGGTGTGGCGCTATTTGCGCAGCAGGGTTGACAACTTCGTGGTCGAGTTGGAAATCGCAGCTGAGCGCATGGTTCACCACTTTTTTACCCAACGCGCAAACACCACCAGCCCATGA
>Ga0114962_10002754_pt1 | contig 14464 bp, 14 predicted proteins | sample C_130820_MF_Meta_FD_87017 | JGI IMG/M metagenome (GOLD analysis project Ga0114962, IMG submission 87017) | Freshwater microbial communities from Lake Croche, Canada to study carbon cycling - C_130820_MF_MetaG | ecosystem: Environmental > Aquatic > Freshwater > Lake | place: Lake Croche, Canada...
TCTTTGAATCGCTACAATGGATGTTGCCCTGTGGTATCTGTCGGGATCACTATTCGAAGCACGTGGTAGCCAATCCAATTTCAACCTTCTTGGACAAACGATCAGATCTCTTTCGCTGGACGATTGATATCCACAATGCCGTCAATGAATCGCTCCAGAAGCCCAAGTGGACAGAACAGGAGGTTCTTGCGTATTACAATCGCTTAGGCAAGCGAGATCGATCACCCGTGTGGACCAAGGAGGATATGCAAGAAGTTGATCTGCAGAGTTTTGTCAGAGGCTTAGCCTTTGGTTCTATAGGAATTGGATCAGTAGCAGGGGCGATCTGGTTACTCAATAAGCTCAACTACATATAGGGATGGCTCAGACTCGACGAGCCAAGAGAGCCAGTCGAATCAAAACTCTTGTTCTGAAACCTCTGATGACTGACAAAGAGATCGAGGCAAAGGAAGGCACCTATTTTGATGGCAAAGGCTATACTATTGTAGACCAGGATGCAGATGTCTATGGCTTAATCAATGGTCAAAAACAGCTCTTGGCCAAGTTTCGTAAGAATGTGTTTCCGAAACCTGTTACAGAACTCGGTTGGAACTCGTTTTACAGAGCGGCGGCGGCCTCCAGATCCAGGGGCGCGGCAGCTGGACCTATCCAGGCCAAATCGAAGTACTGGAAAACACGCAAACTTGTGGAGACCAATGGCTGGTGGGCCAAATACAGGTCGGGTGGCAAGACGAGCAAGATGCGTGTAAACAATCCCGTCTTCTCTTCCGTGGTCGGCTACTTTGAAGCCACCCCTTTTATGAAGTTGCCGTGCCGCTTAACGACCTATACACAGAACTTCTTCAAGGACTATAAACAGGGTCTGCCCTTCATTGAAGCCATTGACCAGGAGTTCAAGAAGCTTGTGCCTCAGGCCTATAAGAAGCAGTATCAGCGGATCCACGGAACCCCGACCTATCAAATTGAAGACACAGCCTTTTCGTCAGTCACGATTAACCGGAACTTTCGAACAGCCCTGCATAAGGATGCGGGAGATTTCAAGGATGGATATGGGAATTTGACAGTCTTAGAACGAGGCAAGTACCACGGCGGAGAGACCCTCTTTCCCCAGTTTGGCGTCGGATTCAATCTCAGGACCGGTGACTTCATTGCAATGGATGTGCATCAGTGGCACTGCAATACGGCACTGTACGAAACTGCGGAAGACAAAGCCTTCAATAAGACTCTCGATCCCATCAAATACTATAAGACCAAGACGGGCACCCACGGATCCGATCATCTCTTTACGCGCATCTCCTTTGTCTGCTATGTCCGTGAGGACTTAAAGAACTGTGACTCGGCCAAGACAAAGGCTTATTATAAACGCATAGGATTTAAGGATGATAGTTAATCACTGTGTGATCACCAGTAACACCCCCCTTCAATCATTGTATTTCCTTGTGGACGTTCCGCTTCACTCGGTCGAGTCCATAAAGATCCTTGTCTATCTGATTCTCGTTTAATAATGGGCTGATTGAGCCATCGCTTTCCGTTCACCCCAAAGAGTAACTGAAGACCTCCACCCACATAGAGGGCGGACTTCTTCAGAGTTCCTTGAATATAGCTACACAGGGGGATTCCATATCCGCCACATCCTAAGAGGGCAATATCAAAGTCGAGCCCCTTCAAATCAGCGCACATTAGGCGAAAGGTCTCAAACCAGTTCTTATGGATTCGATTGTTTGCAAGTGTATTATAGGCCTTGTAGTACAGCAGTTCCTGACCTGGTTGAAAAATAGATCGATCTTCATAAAAAGACCAGCCCTTCTTCATTTGTTCCTGAAATGTTTCTACAAACGGATGAATAATAAGTACTTTTTTCCCTAGAAGTTCATAGGTCCAAGGACGAATCCCCTCCTCTAAGAGATAGAAGGGTTCTAGAACACGGAAATCTAGACCCCTCTCCATCTTCTTTTGTGATAAATATGCATTCTGTTCCTGTACATAGAGTCCATCAAAACAACTGATATAGGTAGATGCTAGAATACCCTTATTATACAATCGTGTATAGAGCTCAACATCACCCTCTTCATTACAATAGATTCCATCGTGAGTTTGCATTAAACTGATCCGTTGCATAGGTGGTTTTACACCCATTAAATAATGAAGTGAAACCTTGCTAATATTATCACTAATTCGACTAATAAGGAATGGCTCGGATCCGTGAATACAGTCGATTAGTCGTTTATTTGAATCGGTTAGTGTATAGAGCTGTGTTGTATTCATTGCTAACAAGCAGTTGCTAATAATCTTTAGATTAGGCAGAGTTCTACGATGCAGTATACAATGGATATGTTTGGTCAAACGCCACCCTCTTCCTCCTACAGCAGTTATACGGCATCCAGTTATGATATGTTTGATACCAGCACAATGGGCTGGTCAGGAGTGATAGGCTTCACAGTTGCAATACTCCTCATTGGCATTGTTCTTCTTCTGTTCATAAATTACACCATCACTCCCATCTTTCAGTTGCAACCAGGAGGGCCAGGTATTGTTCGTCTTCCCTTTCTTAAAAATAATGAAACGTTTTGGGAACCTAAGAACCCTCTCGTTACTGTCGAAGATTTTAGCTATTGCAAAGTAAATACTGCTGGAATGTCCAGTGGATGGTCGATGTCCATTGATATCTGTATTACAAACCCTATTATAACTACGACACCTGGATTCCGTCTGATATTTAACAGGGGTGGAACTCGAGTTACAAATGGAACAGATGGATCGATTACATCCGTTATAACAGGTTATAATATTGCAATAGGTCTTCTCAAAGATACAAATGATTTGTTGATATCTGTTATGAATAGTAACAATATTCCTGAAAATATACTCATTACAAATGTTCCGACGCAACAGCCCTTTCGTATAGGAGTCGTCATAATGGATACTGCCTTTGAAGTCTATATGAATGGAAAACTTAGAAAAACACGAACTATTGCATTTGGAGGCGTTAGAACTGTTTCTCGTCCAGCATTTCAAGGTCCTCAAGGATCCTCTATGCAACAGATGGCCCGCGTAGGAAATCTTCTTCTATGGACTGAAAAAGTAATTCCTTCTGTTATGAGATATGCAGAACCAAAACTGATGCCAGCACTTCCCAGTGATACACTAACTTCAACTGCTGGCACATGCGGGTCCTCGAGTCAAACGGATACAATAGGGTCTCTTGTTGGAGACTTCACTGGACTTTCTACGTCCACAATAAGTTCACTGAAAGGCCTAGATAAAAGTACACTTGACTCCATTGGACCCAGTGCTATGAATGTTCCCCGCTCTTTACCAACTATATCTATGGAAAGTCTGTTCTAAGCAAAGAGCTTAATTTCATTCGTAAAGGTAGGGTATGGATAGTAGTTTCAGCTTCTTTTCTATCTCTGAAATGTTCGGCATTTCGAGTACACTGATGTGGTCAATTCTTATTTTTATAATTATGTTAACCATTCTGGGTCTTCTACTGTATTTTAACAGAAGTTCAGATCCCGGAGTAAAAGACTATATGCCTACTACAGTCTCTCTGTCAAAGGCTAATTATCCCATTCCATCCAATGAGGCCTATAAACTCCTTCTTTCGGGGTCCAGTTCTACGGTTGCAGGTCTCTTTAATGTATCATTTGGGGATCGTACAAATCAACAGGCAACTCCTTCCACCCATAAATTTTCAACCCTATTCGGTATTTATGGCTCTATGGAGTTTCAGGTAGCTCCTGCGAACCTAACTACAACAGATAGCACTGCGCGTTTACTCATTGCAACACAAAGGGGAAATACAGAGACTATTCCTTTGCCCCCCTTACCGGCTCAAAAATGGGTCTTTATAGCGATTTTACGAGATGGGCGGCGATACGATATCCTCTATAATGATAAAATCGTTGCAAGTCATCGCCTGGATGCATTTCCAAATACGAGTGTACAAAATCAGTTCCAAGTGGGGGCAGATTCGACTCGATTTCTGGGCAGTGCCATTCATCTTTTTGCACTCAATTCTCGTATGAGTCCTTCGGAAGTTGCAATTCTACGAGCTAAATATGTAGACACTACAGGCGCCCCTCCTCTTGCACTCCCCTTTCCTCTGCCGATTTCTCTTCCTAGTTTACAAACTCTCTGCATTCCCGGTATTCCCTGTGACCCTGTCACGAAACCACCATCCAATCACCTACAGGCGTGGAGTACCCCTTACGCCTAATTTTAATATTGCCTTATGACAGAATTATGAACGGATCTACAATCATAACTGGAGTTATTGTGATCCTTGGGTTAGTAGGTCTATATTATTTATACCTATACCTCTTTGGGGCATCTGTAAGTTTTGCTACAATTGTTACGAAAAGACAAGATGCAAGTACCTATGGTGGTACAGGGGACAGCGGTGCAGGCATTGTGGTTCAGTCCAAGGATCTTCCTCCCCTCTATATGGGTGGTGAATTTTCCATTTCTATGTGGATCAATATAACCAACTGGTCACAGGTACGTGCAGGAAAGAATAAGTCGATTCTTCGTATTGGTAATGCTACCTATGACACCATTCGTATCTACTTGGGTCCCTCTGCTCCTCAGTTACACGTTCGGTTTGATACACACCAAGGAGGAACTTCGACGGAGAATCGTCTTTCAAATGTAAATGATACTACATTTACATCTTCTTCTGTGGCCACTACGATTGAATCAATTGGCACCTTGAGGACCAACAAAAATGAGTGTGATATATTGCAGATTGATATGCAGCGATGGGTCAATATTGTTGTGAGTGTCAATGGAATGACAAGTGATGTCTACTTGGATGGTAAATTGGCACGTTCGTGTGTTCTTAATAATTACTTTAATGTAAGTCCTAAGGATTACAATTTAACACTGTTAGGCAATGGAGGCTTCGGCGGCTATATCTCTACGACACAGGTCTATGGTCAGGCCTTGAGTCCCGACCTAGTCTACCAAAACTATATGGCTGGTCCAGAGCCTATCACTAATTTTATGGAGTATATAACCTCTTTTATGAGCCTTCCTAAAGTTGTTTAGTATAATTTCGTTCTTACTGATAGAGAGAAATGAATTCGTCGTTTAACAGTGGTGGATCCTCCAGTATTGTTAAAGATATTGTAATTGGTCTTATTGCAGTTGTTGTCTTATATCTTAGTCTTGGATCCTTTGAACTCCTTTCAAGATATATTAACCGGCTAGAGGGCAATCGGGTGACATTGCTTCCAATCACGTATCAAATGAATGGAGGGACAAAACAGCTTGTTCAGAATCCTAATGTAGGAGAGGACAAGACAATCACGCAGTCTATGAATGAGAGTACAGGTACGGAATTCACGTATAGCTTCTTCCTCCATATTCCTCAACAGGCCTTTGCTAATCCATCAGGTCAAAAAGGCCTAAATCACATCTTTCATAAGGGCAGCCCTAGTCAGTATCCATTACTAGGCCCCGGTGTCTATATGCGCGATGACACTAACACTCTTCGTGTCTATATGAATTCCTATGATACTTGGAATAATTTTACAGAAGTTGAAAACTTTCCTATTGGTAAGTGGTGCCACGTAGTCATTGTCTGCCGATCGATGCATTTGGAGATTTATGTAAATGGCAATATCGTAAGCCGCATAGGATTTACTGTATCACCCCCTTACCAAAACTATGGAGATCTGTATGCATTCTCGAGTCGCAGGCCTGCGCCCCCTAGCCCTCGCCCAACCAGCCTGAATGAAACAGATAATTTTAGAATTATGGGTGTATGCCAAGGAATGCTCAGTAAACTATTGTATTTTAACTATGCATTGAGTTATTCTGAGATCAATTCATTAATGAATGAGGGACCCTCTTCTAAAATGGATTCAGGGGAGGTGGGCAAGGCCACTAACTATTTGGCAGATAACTGGTGGAGCGCAGATTTTACCCAATAAGGACTTTAACCCTTCGGATTAAAGTCCCCAAAGGATTTTAATGTTTTTAAGAACTGTAACCTTATCGGGTTACAGTTCTTAAAGAGAATATACTATAGCAAAATTAGCTATGCCAGGGGGTGGTCTGTATGTCCTCGTAGCCTACGGAGCGCAAAATGTGCTCCTCAGTGGCAATCCAGATTTCACCTACTTCTACAAAACCTATAAAAAATACACCCATTTTTCTGAAGAATCCGTCACACAACCAATGGACGGCATCCAGGAACTCTCTATCGACCAGCCCATCCAGGTCCGACTCAAAGTGCAGCGTGTCGCTGACCTTGTCCGTGATATGTATCTTGTGGTAAATATTCCCGATATTTATTGCAAATGGCTGGATCTCAATGATCCCTTAGTAAATCGTAATTCCCAATTAAACTTCAACTGGACCCGCTATCTCGGCTGCCAGCTCATTCAGCAGATCGGGTTCTATATTGGCGGTCAAAGGATCCAGGAGTTCGATGGAACCTATATGATTGCCAAGGCCCAGGCTGATCTGACAAATACAGAATTTGAGAAGTGGCGCAGACTTGTGGGTGATGTCCCCGAATTCTATGATCCTGCTGCAGGTCTGTATGCAGGAGGCTCTTCGGGAGCAGGCTATCCTCTTGTCTATCCCGATGCTTCAGGCGGCAATATCAATCGCCCCTCTATTTTTGGTCGTGAGTTAATGATCCCTCTGCCGTTCTGGTTTACAGAGTCCACCTTTCAAGCCCTCCCTCTGCTCTCAATGCAGTACCAAGAGTGCGAAGTTCAGATCACATTTAATCCCATCAATCAACTCTATCAGTTGCTAGATGCTAATGGACATACAGTAGCTCCCGGCTTTCTCCAAGTCCCCCCTCCTCTTTCAGAACCCGCGAATCCCTCTTATGTGCAGTCCAATTCCACGTATGATAACATCGGTCTCTTTTTAACAGATTGGACTATTCCGCCCCCTCTTATAGCCACGTGGCCCCTGAATCCTCGCATTCAGTCCACCTATATCTATTTAACAGATGAAGAACGTGTTAAATTTGCCTCCACGCCTCTTCAGTACGTAGTTCGCCAAATTACTACCTATACATTTAATGGGCTCCTCAATCGGCAATTTGCAGAACTTCGTACACACAATCCGATTAATCGGATGTTTATTGTACCGAGCCGTTCGGATTCTCTGACCTATCGGAATGATGTGGCAAACTGGACCAATTGGCCCACATCAAAAGCCCCCTGGATAGCTCCCACAACTCTGTATCCACCCTATGTTGTTTTTGCAGAAGCCACAGGAAAACTGGTGCAGGTAGCAGGACAACGACCGATTCTTCGGACTTTACGGATTTTAGGAGACGGAAATGAGCTCCAGGAAGAGAAGCCTATTCAGTATTATACGGATGTGGTGGCCTGGAAGTATCTTGAGGGTCAGCCTGACCCAAATCTAGTGGTCTATCCCTTTGGTCTTCATTCACCAGGGACTCAGCCTGATGGATCGCTCAATTCGAGCCGAGTGCGACTCTTGCAAGTCGACTTAAACCCCTATCCGTTGCTTGCAGACACACAGTATTCTTATAATTTCACTATCTATGTTGAAAATATCAATTGGGTGACTGTTAGCAGCGGCTTGGGTGGATTGAAATATGCATTGTAATTTCATTCTTAACGGTACCGTCTACTATAAAATTAAGCCCTCTGCATTAATGCAGAGGGCTTAATTTCATTCTTAACGGTAGAGGAAGATGGATCGTGTGGCCCCTATTCTACATACGGTGGTCGGTTATATAAAACAATTCAATCCAATGGATACATATCTATATAAATCGGTTGCTGGATTTACATCCTTTTTTGGTTCAAAAGTAAAAAAAGAGCCAAAAAAGGAGCCCTTTGATGAAGAAGAGGCAGAAGCAGACCCAGAAGCAGATCCAGAAGCAGAAGCAGAAGCAGACCCAGAGGCAGACCCAGAGTCTGCATCATCCAATGATACACCACCTGGACTCATTCCTGCAATAATGGCAGTTATTGCAGATCCAAATACTACAACTATATTAAATTTAGTTCTTGTCTTGTTCTATTACCTGTTAGTTGTTTTGTTGGGTAGTTTTATTATAAATGATCTTATGTTTTCTCATTGGTTAATTCGTCTGTACACATTCTGCTTTTTTATATATTTGAGTAGTTCTACACAATTCTTTGTATATCCAATCGCTACCTATTATATTGTAATGGCACTCTATAATGGATATATTAATTTTAGGGATAAACCAAAGGAGCCTCGATCCTTACTCCCCCCCCACTATGCGCTTATCCCTATTATGACCTCACGAGGCGGCCAATTTGATTTCCTAAATCCATTTACGTATTTCTCAAAAGGAGCCACGGACGATGATGATACCTACCATTTTTTTAAGAAAGATGAGGTTGCTTACAAAATACATTTAGATTCAGTTATTCCAGATTTTCCTGTATTAAAGACATCCTCTCTGTATAAATTTCCAGATTTAATCAAGACCTTTCATACATACTTGGATGATCTAAATCGGTCCTATCTTGTTCTTCAGAAGCCCACGCCTATATCAGGAGCTGAAAAGGATAACTCACAAGCAGACCGTGATGTGGTTGAACAGAATATTACCACTGCAATTGCAAAAGCGGCAGGGAAAAAGACAAAGGAATACATTCAGATGCTTGGAAAACCAGGAGCAACTGACACAACACAAACTGCTGCATAACCTAAACACCCGAATCACTTAGACTTTTAGAATGAAGCCGTTTGTATCTGTCCTAACTCCTACCTACAATCGCCGCAAGTTCATTCCTGCCGCCATTGCTATGTATAAGGCACAGAGTTATCCAAAGGATCGTATGGAGTGGATTATTATTGACGATGGCACAGATAAGGTGGGGGATCTCTTTGCAGAGGCTGCTAAGACAATCCCTAATATCAAGTATGTCCCTTTAACTGAGAAGTTGCTCATTGGTCAGAAGCGTAACCTTCTCAATGATACGGCCAAGGGGGATATTATGGTAGCAATGGACGACGATGACTATTATCCCCCTGAGCGTGTAAGTCACGTTGTAATGAAGTTCACCCAGCAGCCTCATATGCAGCTTGCAGGGTCTTCCGAAATGTATCTGTATTTCAGGACGGATGGTAAGATTATCAAGGCGGGTCCTTATAACCCCAATCACTGCACGAATGGGACAATGGCCTATCGTCGCGCCTATATGTTGACGCATAGGTATGATGAGATGCAGACCCACGCAGAGGAAAAGTCCTTCTTGGACGACTATAAGAACCCGATGATTCAACTGGATCCCTTTAAGTGTATTCTGGTAATGTGCCACGCTGATAATACGTTTGATAAGAATAACTTGCGTACGGGGAATAATCCAATGCTAAAAGACACCGATATGAATCTGAAAACCTTCATTAAGGACAAGGGGCTTCGCACATTCTTTGCCACTTGCTAATCGGATCTAAAGGGATTCGAGACTCATAGCACTATGGAAGAGTCCCTCCTACATATTCGAAGTGTATTACACAATTCAATTCATTATCAGAATGATATTCATCCTGATATAAAAAAGAGCTTGCAGCATCTTCGAATAGATCCCTATCCGCATCAACTACAAATGATTCGAGCGATGGTGGATCATAAGGCGCAAATGACACAAGGATTTTATCACGAAAACGAATATATTCACGGAAAAATGGGCATTGTAGCCGATCCTCCTGGTACAGGAAAGACCCTGGCCGTGTTAGGGTATTTGGGGCTCCAGGATTCACACGTCCCCTTTCCAGGAGACTTGCACACGGCCTCTAATCGCCTCTTTACATCCTATACAATGCGGAATCGGCAGGACCTGTCTGCTATCAATGTCATTATTGTTCCACCTACTCTTCTCCAGCAGTGGCAAGAGGAGATCGAACAGCATACACGTCTGAAGGCCTTTGTAATAGGCAATCGACGTGTGTTACGGAACAATACAACCTATTCGTCTATTCAAGTATGTGATCTCATTTTGACAACGAGTAGGGTCTGGAAAGATGTGTATACGTATACACAACAGCATCAGATTGCCTGGAAAAATCTCTGTATTGACGAAGCGACCAGTATCTATTTTAGTCCTAATGATGGAAGCCCAACCTGTGATTTTTTGTGGCTGATCACCTCCAATTGGCTCTCGCTTCAGTTTCGGAATCAGCATCTGAATCTCCAGTCTATTCCAGATCTCTCGCAGAATACATCCTATTACTGTTCTACAGAGTCCAGTTCCTTTTATCGTCAGCTTATACCCTGGAATCACCCCTTTCGCTATCTTCTTGTTCTACGGAATCAATCGATCACAGACTATCCCTATCCGTCTCTTCAAACGGAGCAAATTCAGTGTCGGCAACACTATACGCTGCTGAATCTGCCGGCCTCCATCCTTGGAACAAATTACAATGGCTTGATCCATGAGCGAATGCCAATGATATTGTCTGCACTCAATATAACCCCTTATACAACGGATAGGATGAAGGAGCTATATGGAAAATCCGACCTAATTGATTTGAAGGCGGTCGATGATTGCTCTATCTGTTTGGATATACCTCAGCACAAGATAATGCTTCCGTGTTGTATGAATGTATTTTGTGCTGCGTGCATTCTGCGGCAACTCATTATGAATGGCATCTGTCCTACGTGCAGGACAGTACTGACCTTGTCGAATCTACACCCTTTACGTGAAATGGATAGTTCAATGAATAGAGTTGTTCAATTAACAAAGCAGGAAACGTGTGTCCAGTATATACGTCAGATGTGCGATAGCAGTAATGCATTTTTAATCTATACGACCTATGAGAACACCTATTATCAGATGCAATCCAAATTCGAGGAAATAGGGATCTCTTGCGACTATATAGATTCGTCATTGCCCCGATTTACAAAAACGGTTGCAAATTTCAATAATGGAAATACAAAGGTGCTTTTTATTTCGAATATTGATTTAATACGAGGTCTTACACTAAAAGCGACGCATTTACTGCTTTTTTACGCGGTACCTTCTTACGAACGGGAACAGATACTGATTCATTCGATGCAGAGAGTCGGATGTCAGGGACCAAAACAGGTGGTGCAGTTGGTGGCAGCACTTGATTCGTAATGGGTGCAAGAGGCACAAGAGGCACAAGAGGCACAAGAGGCAGTAAAGGCAATAAAGGCAGTCCAAGGGTCTCCTTCAATTTCCCCGTTTGATACGTCGCCCATTGGGCAATGCATCGAAAGGGTACTCGTTCTTCATTGGATACACGATTCATCTCCTTCCACGAATTAAAGAGAGCCGACTGCTTCGTGAGAACCTGTGTATAGACAAGGTCATTTAGGCTCGGAATAGTGTCAGGCTTAGGATATTTCTGTAGAATATGATTGGGATACTTGAGTTTCAAGTGATATGAGAGCGGCAGCAGATTCCAGCACTGATGAAAGAAGGCCCAGAAGTCGGCTCTGTCCGACCAGCGAATATATTCAAGAATGCGCTCATAGAGTTCAAAGGGGGCCTTTTGTAAGTACAGGGGCAGATTCTGATGAAAGAGAAGGCCGGCCAAATTGGCATCCTTGGTTTCGAGATCCAGTTCATCTGTAGGAGCCCACTTCTCAAAAAGAGTAAAGTAGGCGGCTCGAATGGCAATGTGAATATTCTTATCAAAATCATCCTGCTTATTCTGTTCATAGGCCTCTCGGGTCCCTTCACATAAGAGGCCCTGGCTGACTTTGCGAATATCCCCCAGTTTATAAAGAGATTCCGAAATATCCACTTTATAGAACTGATCAAGAGCCTCCTTCTTTGGCATTGCCACGTGCTTTACTAAACAGTGCTTCAAGAGCTGCTGCATCACACGGCCCTCCATCACATTGCAAATAAGGAAGAGGGGAGCATCCTCCTTGAAGGACCGCTTGGACTTTAAATAGTCCAGGAGTTCTTGAAGACCGCCCTTTTCTCCTTGTGAGAGCCCATCCATTTCATCCAAAAGAATGGCGCGTCCATTGGGGGTCGAAGGATGGATGAGAGCAGAGATACCGGGTTCTATCAGCAAAGGGAGGATTGTCTGACGAAAGGAACTCCCTGTTCGTGTATGAGAGGCATTAAATTCTTGAATCCAGAACTTGGCTGCTTTGCAAGTACGATAGACCATCGTGGTCTTGCCGATGCCTGGACTTCCTATCAGGAGGAAAGCCGGATGGGATCTAGTGCGGAGCCACTCCAGCATAGCTTCTTCGATTTCAGGATGAAGACACGCTGTTTCTTGTTCTGTTTGACTAGTGCGCATTAGGAATCTACTAGTATGATTCTTAGGCCCTTTTAATAAGTACAGTTGCCTGAGGAAGTAACTCCCTTTCCTGAAATCCTGGATCCATTTTTACTCATACAGTTTTCTCCATCCCAGACTCCATCCCATGTTAATCCAGCATTCTCAAGTCGTTTACAGAGAGCAGATGTTGATTCACCTGGAACATTTGTGGGAAAGAAATCGGACCGCCCTGATGATAGGCTTAGAGCAGTTGCAGGTGTGGCAGTGCCCCTATAGGTTGCGGCGCTTGTCGAACTTCCCGTAGAGAGTGTAAATCCACCGTTCGAACTGATACCAATTGTATCAATGCACCCTGTAAGTTTGGTGGATCCTGATCCTGAAGAAGTCATATTATACGCTGTTAAGAAGTCGGGGCAGCTATTAATAGCAGGCGGCCAAGGAACTGAAGCACCGGTGCCATAGAGTCCACCGGTGCTGAACCACCGCATACCGTACACTAGGAATACATAGAGTGAAAGTGGTACAAATATGGCTAGCATTATATATTTCTCTGATCTCATTGCATATGCAATGGCTGCAATCTCGATAACAATGGCAATTATAATATAAATGAAAAGCTTATAATTAAAGTCTCCAAAGAGGCTTAGTGTTTTACCACCTGCGTCAATAGCGCTTGTGCTACTTGAGATGCCCATTTCTCTAGTATTACTAAATAAATTACCATTGAGACAGTGTCTATCCATACCGTACAAGTCCTTGTGCTACCCCCAAGCCTCTTGCACCTGTTTCAAAGTAGAAATTGCCAAAGTCACTATCAATGAGAATGGAGGCCGAAGGATTTCCAACAACACCATTATTGGAGGCCTGCCAATTACCTGGGGTAGTGGATGTCCATCCTGATTGACCGCCAGTACCCGTAGCAGTAGATCCATCTAAGCGAAGGAGCTGTACACGACGGAAGGTGCGTCCTGAACTCAGAATAGTCTTTCCCATATCACGGAACAGGGAAAGAGTCCCTGAGGCATCTATTGCAAATGTGTCAGCAGGTATATTGGAACTGGTAAAGAATCCTGCAGCTGCGCCTGATACATAGGATGATGTAGAGGCCGTGGCGGATGCATGAAAGATATTTAGAGTAAGACCTTGGTTAGTATTAATAGGTATAAAATACTGTGAATCGGTTGGAATTTGCTTTAAAAAGCGACTTACGGAAGACATTCCACTTATTGTTATAAAAGATAAATATTTATCGACTAGTACAGTATTCGATAAATAGAATGACATTTAGAAAGTTTAACCGTAGCGAATAGGACCACGAAGTAGTCACTGAGGTTATTAACCGTAGCGAACCAAGCCCTGCGCCACACCCAGACCATAGGCACCTGTCTCGAAGTAGAAGACGCCAAAGTCGGATAGCTGCCCAGAAGTTGCAGAGGCACTGCCCGAAACACCGTTCGTGGAAGGCTTCCAGACACCAGGAGTGCCTGACGCAGTAGATGTCCAGCCAGTGCCACCACCGCCAAGGGTGGCTGTATTTCCATCCAGTCGCAGAAGCTGAATGGCACGGAACGTGCGACCTGAGGAGAGGATCGTCTTGCCCATATCGCGAAACAGGCTGAGAGAACCAGATGGATCGAAACCGGATACGTCCACATTAGAGCTGGTAAAACGACCTGCGGCTGCACCTGAGACATAGGAAGTGGTGGACTGGTTGGGATCCTCCTGGAAGACACTTAGGTTGAGACGAGTGCCAGCAATGCTGACGAAGTACTGAGAATCAGTGGGGATCTGCTTTGTGCGGGCGAGGATGGAGCTCATTTGTATATTCCTAGATGAGAATAAAAAATTGACCAGATTCAGAAATGGCGACCCAGCATCCCTCCGATTTTCAACTTCCGTATACAGAATACGCGCTAAACGGGCAGAATGGCCGTATCAACTTTTCTACAGTCACGGGTGGGCCTGAGGGTGCCGGTGGAACTTTAAATGTTCCAGGATTTGACTATGGTAAAAAGGCCGAAGTAAACTTCGTAGGGGATATGCTCCGGGGAAATATGACTCCATCTGAGGTTGCAATGGCCTTCTTTACCACGTGCAATGTGGAAACGATTCAACAGGCCATCCGTAGGGAAGTCTATATTCGCTCAGGGCCCAAGAAGTATACCATTGATGACCAAGATGTAGATGAACTCAAGATGGTGATGCGAGGAATGTATTATCA
>Ga0114962_10002756_pt1 | contig 14458 bp, 12 predicted proteins | sample C_130820_MF_Meta_FD_87017 | JGI IMG/M metagenome (GOLD analysis project Ga0114962, IMG submission 87017) | Freshwater microbial communities from Lake Croche, Canada to study carbon cycling - C_130820_MF_MetaG | ecosystem: Environmental > Aquatic > Freshwater > Lake | place: Lake Croche, Canada...
GAGGCGCACGTCCACTGGCGTGTCTGTCAGGATGGAGGCATGATGGGACCGGTTCAGATCACACCGGTGGATCTGTAACTCTGTCGATATGATATTCAAAACAAACTCGATTTCACGGGTTTGTTTTGAAGTTATGACGTATAATAATTATGCGGATCCTTATTGCGTAGCTTGCTTCTTTGCGTTGAGGAACGCCTGTACAGCGGCTACATCCTCGGGACTAATGGCAATATGAATGGGTTCGGAAAGAGCGGGGACAGGGACAGGGGCGAAAGAAAGAGAAGGTTCGGGGGTAAGAACAGAAGCAGAAGTAACAGAAGAAGCAGGAGCAGGAGCAGGAGCAGGAGCAACTGGTGGCTGGATCAGGGAGACGACAGCCGCACCCACCGATGTTTGTTGGACGTGTTGGACTGCCGCCGCCTGAAGAGAGTTGACCGAATTCGTTAACGCGGCTTTCTGAGTTTCCGTCAGAGGTAGCGCTGCGATCGCTTGCTGTTTGTACACGTTCGCGTTTTCGGCGATCGTCACTGCTTGTTGCGCTTCCGGTGGTAACAGACTCGTAGGATCATTGATTGCCGCGTTCAGCTTCTGTTTCTCCGCCTCGCTAATCGGCAGTAAGTTCGCCGCCTGCGCGATCGCATCCTTTTGGGATTCAACCTTCTTTATGAATCCGCTGACACTTCCTCCCTTGCGAAAGTAGTTAATCGTGAACAACAACGCACCGATCGCGACAACACCGACTGCCACGCCTCCCAAAATCTTTGCGGCTGGACTCTCAGGAGGTATGAGCGCCAGGAGCGCGTCAAGTGCGGGATTCGTACCGTTGGGCACGACGGAGGGATAAGGGGTATACATAAAGAGCGGTGTGGAGGTGGCCGACACATTGACTGGACTAGAGGTAGGATAGGCCGTAATCATGAAGAGAGGAGTGGAGGTAGCTGTAAGCGTGGAGGTGCTCGTCAAAGATGGATACGGGATCAGTTGAAACAGAGGTGTCGATGACGCGGATTCCGTGGCAGTTGCTGTTTGTGTGGGAGTGACCGTTCCTGTCTCCGTGGATGTCGCTGTTTGAGTAGGAGTAGCCGTTCCTGACTCGGTACCGGTACTGGTTCCAGAGACCGATGCCGTTTGTGTAGGGGTAGCCGTTCCTGTCTCTGTAGAAGAGCCCGTATTGGTACCTGTGGTGGATGCCGTAACTGTAGGGGTCGATGTGGGCGTGGGAGGCAGAGCGGAAGGACTAACAGAGGCGGCTTCATTACCCACCGTCATGTCGACGCCGCAGACTTGGGGCAGAGACAAAGTCGCAGAATAGACGCAGGTGGGATTTTCATTCACGCCGCTCATTTGTAGAGTGGCACCACACGCAAGATTCAGATGGAATTCACGACAACAGGAACCGGAGCACGGCGCAGGGCCGTACAGCTGATAGGAATATTGACCGTTCGATGTTTCAAATCGTGTGAAGGAGCCGCAGGGATTTCCCGCATTCTGGTTTTGCATACAGGACTGGTACATGACGATCGTGTAGCCGGGAGGATTGAATGTTTGACCATTCAACAGAGAGTAGAGGGAGGAGGGTCCGGTACCTGCCAAGGTAGAGGTTATCCACAGGCACGCCGCCGCAAAACGAAACAACATATTCTAATATTTAACAAGTATAATAAGTGTATGAATGATACATGTATTATACTTCCTATTATGGGAAAATCACCCGTTTAGAAACCATCGTCAGAACGATCCCCCTTACCGCATCGGTTCCCGCCACGGCAGTTGATGAGGTCGCGCTGCTCGGGCGTGGTACAGACACATCCACCGCCGTTACAGCTCATGGTGGAGCCGCAGCACTCGGGCTTGCACTGGTTGTTCGTGAAGATGAGGAGGTGATCGTTGTCCAGCGTGATAGGAGGACCGGCCAAAGGCTCATTCGGGGTATTGGCCTTGTATCCCTGTGACGCAGGAGGAAGATTGGCCGCGAGATTGATGTTATCATAGGGGCCAATGGCATCCGTCGTAAAGGAGTTAGGAACCAGGTAGTTCATGAAGTGCTCCTGAGAACCAGAGCCACTCTTAGAACCAGAAGAGCCCATCACGGTCGCTGCAAAGCCCTCACGCACACGCTGAGGCCAGTTCGTCAGACCCATCAACATGGCGATGTTTGCCAGAAACAGAAGCACCAGCATCCCGATCAGGTAGTAACCGCGGGAATTCATCTTTCTAACTAGTGTGGTCAGATTCTATTGGCGTCACCTGGGCCAAAACAATGGAATCTACAAGAGGCCGGAGATTCTCGAGGCCCACATCCGAAGCATCCCGTACCCTCCAGAATCCATCCAACATGAAGGAACCCGATTGAGTGTACAGATGCTGCCATTCGATCGGATGAAGGTCGACGGATGGACCAGGTGCCGGTTTCCAGAGGTTGGCTTGAGGTGACCGAATCCAGGTCGCGCAACTGACGAACTGAGGGCCATCGGGGCCCATGAGATTGACCGCGTCCGTGGCCTGATCGCCTGCGATTCGGACCTTGCCGATCACCGTCGTCGTCGTCGTCGGTGTATCGAAGACACGGGTTCCCACAGTGACTTCTTTCAGGGATTTGTAGATGAGTTTGCCCCAGAGATCGGCACATGCTACACGACAGTCGGGAGACAGCCCCGCTTCTGCGTCGATCACGCGGTCTGAGGGAGGGGCAGACGGAGGCGATCCATTGAGCGTGGTCCAGACATCCGTGTGCCAGGCGACCAAGGCGGTCTCATCATCCATCGCTATCTCCTCCCAATCCGCGAACAACACAGATTCCTTCCCTTTTTTGGATCCGCGACAAGGAATACGCCGGGTAGTCGTTGTCAAACACCAGAGCTCCGTGCCTCGCTGGAACCATTGTCCGATGGTCGTCTGTAGTTGGGTCGCGGCGTGATGATCGCGGACCGGAATGAGCGTCTTCGTTTTGTCGGAAAGGACCAAGTGATCTCCTGTCACATGGACGCCATACAGATCATAGACCGTATCTGTCGTAAAAAAGGAATGACACGCTGTCACGCGACCTCCGTCCTCTAACACATCCCCTAACCGTATCTCTTCGATCGCCTTTGTCTGGCCTCCCTTCAGAACAACGAGGGTTCCAGTCGCAAAGCAGGCGCCGGGGTGAAAGAGCTCTGCGACCACGGAGGCAGCGATCGCGGTCGCAACGACGACGACGGCCACGCTCACGATCGCGGTCACTGTGATAATCAGACTGGAGATCGGCATCAAGATGAAGAAGAGCAGGATCTGTAGCACGAGAATGATACCGATGACGATGATCGCGACAATCAGAGTGATCTGAATGGCGTTGATCGTGGAGACGATGAGCGAAATGAGACCGAAGATAATACTGACGGCCGCCGCATTCAGCTTCTCGACGATGCTGTACATGTTGACCATGAAGTTCTGAAAGAGCTTTGCCACGTTCTTCATGCGATCCATGAAGGTGGTGTATGTCTGATGACAGAATTTCCAGAGATTGAAGAAGACGTCGGCGGTCACACTGGCGATGTCCTGAACCATGCTGACAGTGGCCGCTTCCGCTTCGGCGAGTTCCTTTGGCACTTCGGCCGCGACCCTCAGAGCTCCCTGGATATACTGTTTCTGACAAAACGACCAATTGTCGGTTGCGAATTGTGAGGCGGTTCTGCCGTCATCCAACGGTTTAAAAAATCCGGCGATGGGAACCACGTAGGGCTCACATCGATTTTCCTCCCAGTGTTCCGAGATATCGACGCCCATCGCGGCACTGATGATGCCGCCGAGTCCAATTGTGAGTGCGATTGTAATAACGATGAGCTCCGTAAGTGACGTCGATGTCATTACCCCTGACGCCAGCGCGGGTTTTCTTGGCGATGATTAGAACATGACCCCTCGGAGAACCGTTAAAAAGAGACGCGTTAGGACGAACAAGACACGCCGGGGTCCCGGTATCGGCCCCTTACATAAGGGCGATCTGAGTCGCTTCGGCTACGAACACGTGACTCAGATGACGAAAGAACGGCGCCACCTAGCGTTGGCGGCCGCTGTTGCCACCTACGGATCTCTGACTGTGCGGCGCAAGCTCAACGCAGTCTACGTCTATACCCGTAACACGGCTCCCGCATCCTCGGCCATCTTCAAGGCGGATCGCGACTGGGTCCGCAATACGTTCCCGTAACGAGGTCGGAAAACGAAGGGGAATGTAGATGGGTAATGCGACCTCTTCTTCGCCGCCACCGCCGGTTCCACCAAGGCCAAAGCCGCCTGTAGAAGTAGTCCCAGAGGAGGAGCGATCCAAGATTGAATGTGAGCGTGGTCTATCAACATACAAGGGTCGAGAGGTGAATACGGATTTTGAACTCTTCAATGAGGAACTACATGACATCGGAGAATCGTATCGTGACAATTCACATACGGTACACTACGAAAGACGGTTTTATGATACTACGAAGAAGCCGTGGAGCCCTAAAAAATGTGGCGAAACTGCTTCCGAGTCGAATACATCGATCGCGTCTTCTTCTTCTTCTGCTCCTGCTGTAGATCAATCGAAACAAACAAGTCTAAGTAACGCAGCATCTGCTCCTCCTTGGGATTATCCACCTTCTGGTCCTCCTTCTGGTCCTCCTTCTGGTCCTCCTTCTGGTCCTCCTTCTGGTCCTCCGTCTGGTCCTCCGTCTGGTCCTCAACCGTCTGCGCCTCCTATTGATTATCTACCGTTGTATCCGCCTTCGTATCCGATAGCCACACCCATAACAATTCGACAGGTACCCGTAGATCTCCTAAGACAGAGCGTGTATATCTCCGAACAGGTGAATGCCTACATGGGGACACAGGGAAATCCCGCCGTCATGCGCTCCTTTGTCCAACCACCGTCCTATCTGACACTCGGCCTGATCACCGCCGGTCTGCTCGCTGTGGCCTACGTGATTCTCTTAATATCGAACTATTACGAGATCAAACAGAACTGGGCCGAGTATCGCTGTATGCCCTCGGTCGCTCCCTTCGCCTCCTTCTACGGCTACAATCTGTCGGAAAACATGAATTTCTGTATCAGTCAGAGTGTGAAGGAACATTCGCCAGGTGTGATCGATCCGATCTATGCGGGAATCAATAAGGTGACGGGAGTCGTCGACGGAGTGTTTGACAAGGTGTCCGCCATCGAAACGGGCGTCGGCAGTCTTCTGAGCGGCTTCCAGTCCTTTATCGTCAACTTCGTGAACTCCTTCAATCTTCTTGGAACGCGTGTCCGCATGTCGCTGATACGCATCAAGGACATCTTTGCGCGTATTTACGGGCTCTTCATCGCCTTCGCTTACGCGGGCATCTCCGCCATCACCTTCGGTGAGAATCTCGTGTGTAATCCTCTGGTGGTCTTCTTGGGAACGATCACGGGAGTGGACATCTGCTGCTTTTCGCCGGACACACAGATCGCGATGGCGGATGGTTCTCGTCAGCCGATCGCCGCGATTCGGATGGGGGATGTCTTAGCCGGTGGTTCCGAGGTGACGAGCACCTACCTCTTTGAAGGAAAGGAGACACCGATGGTTTACATCGACGGCATCCATGTCAGTGGCAACCATTATCTGGTGGGTCCTTCAGGTTCGATGATTCAGGCGTCGGCTCATCCATCGGCCAAGGCCGCAGCCTCTCTGGATCGCCTCTGGTGTCTGGGCACGTCTGACAATCGTATTCCCATCGTGAACAATAAGGGCAGGGTCATGATGTTCGCGGATTATGAAGAGAGTGAGGAGGACGATGTTGTGGCAGCAGCCCAGGCAATTTCTGAGCGGACTCTGAACGGACCTCACGGAGAAAAAGGACCTACTGTGCCCGACTACAGTCTCGGTCTCGATCCCACCTTCCAGGTTCATTTGCGAAATGGAGCTTGGACCCCTCTGCGCTTGGTCAAGATCGGCGATGCGCTCATGGGCGGTGGGACCGTGATCGGCCTGATCGAGGAGGTCTGTGACCTACAGTGTCAGACACCGGCCGGTCACCGAGTGAGCGCTGCGCAACTTGTCCTGAACGAAGGGAAATGGGTCCGTGCGGCTCATATCTTCAAGACTGTGGAAAGCAAACAATCCATTCTCAGTCATCTCATGGTCACGAACAATGCGCCGATCATTGTCGGCGGAGACGGTGAGGTCCTCCAGGTGCGCGACTATGCGGAGGTCACCTCCCTCGACATCCAGGCCCCCTATGACGAAAAAATGAAGGGGGTCGGCCGTGCCTAAGTATGGAGGTACGATGTTACGACAAATCACGTGGCCACCCGAACCCGGACCGACAACAGGATTCAAGACGAAATTTCCGGAGGGGCTCGAACATGAAAAGACGGAGTCTCTGAACCAACTCATTCATCCTGGATGGTGGTCCGGGGTTAAGGTCATTGTTCCGACAGAGGAGCGCGCCTCTTTCAGTGTTCGCCTTGTTACAGAAGACGGCGAACCCGTCTTCATGGAAGAGCGAGACCAAGAGGCGAATGTGTGGGTTCCCTTTCCTTGGCTGATTCCAGGAGGGATGGCGACGGCAATGAGACTCCGTCTGGAGGTGAAACGCATTGATTCTGACATTCCATTTATGTTCGGAATCAAAACGTCGTTCTGTATTCTGCCGACCCTGTTGGCCCGTGATCGCTATCTCTTTATGAAGGAGGACAGGAGCATGGCTTATTTCTGGAATGGTGCGAAGAATACCTGGGGGTCGCCCGTGTTGGGAAGCTCTCCTGCGTGGAGGACGATCCATACAGTCATCCCTCCGTTTGATCAAATGGGTTCGTGGAATCAACCCGTGTTCTGTATTCACGATTGGAGTGAAAGGCTGATGCCAGATAGCCTCTCTACCGCTTCGGCTGAAAGGCTTGAAGAAAGGCAAGAAAGACCAGAAAGGCCATCGCTGTCGCCAAAAAGACCAACAGGAGACGCGTAAGGCTAAACCTTCGTTCTCAAAAGAGACAAACACCGATGCCCGTGATCAAAGAAGAGAAGCCCCAAGCCGATCGAGTCAAGGAGTGTATCACCATACTCAAAAAGCTCACGGATGACGTAGGCATCGATCCTACCAATCCCAGCATCGTCGTTCTGAAGCGACGAATGGGTCAGTATTGGCGCGACGGCAAAACTCAGGAGGACACCCTCCCTCTTTTTGGTTATGATCGTATGATTTTATATAAGTTACCGAAGTGGTCCCATCAGGACGTCGAACTCACGCTCCGTGTCAGTTCCGTTAGGCATCCACCACTCCCACCAGATCTTGCGGAAGAGCTAGAGGGACGAAGGAATAGTGTGTTGCTATCTGATCCATCACATCCTTCTCCGCAGGAGTCAACAGAGAAATAGCCGTCCCCTTACGACCGAAGCGGCCGCATCGGCCAATGCGATGGATGTAATTCTCCTTGTCCTCGAAGCTGGGCAAGTCGAAGTTGAAGACAACCGACACCTGTTGAACGTCAATGCCGCGGGCTATTAAGTTCGTGGCAATGAGGACGCGGGTGGTTCCTGCGCGGAAATCAGCCATGCGCTGCTTGCGGACTGCCTGGGTCATGGATTCGCCGTAAATCACGGAGACGGGAAAGCCGCGCTCCGTCAGCGTGGAGTACAGACGCTCAGCGCGATCCCGCGTGTTGACGAAGATGATGGAGGACTGAATCGTGATGCTCTCGAAGATATCGCAGAAGGTATCGAGCTTCCAGCCGTCGTCCTCGACCTTGACGACGTACTGCTTGATACCGTCGAGCTTGACATCGGCCGTCTTGAGGGTCACGCGGACGGGATTCTTGAGGATCTTTTCGGCGAGCTCCTTGACCTCGGAGGGCATGGTGGCCGAGAAGAAGGCGATGCGGCAGGGCTCGGGAAGGCCGATCTTGACGATCTCGCTCACCTGGTCGGCAAATCTGTCACGGAGCATCTCGTCGGCCTCGTCGAGGACGAAGCAGCGGAGATCGTGGAAGCGGAGGTCGCCGCTGTGCGCCAGATCGTAGACGCGGCCGGGAGTGCCGACGACGATGTGGGCACCGGAACGGATCTCACGGGCATTCTGGTGACGGGGAATGCCGCCGACCGCGAGAACGACCTGGATCTTCATGTGGCCGCCGATTGCGCGAATCACGGTGGCGATCTGCTCGGCGAGCTCGTGGGTGTGGGCCATCACGAGGGCCTGGGTCTTCTTCAGAGTGGGGTCGATACGGCTCAGAACACCGATGCCGAAGGCGCCGGTCTTGCCGGTACCGGATTGGGCTTGGCCGAGTACATCACGTCCCTTGACGAGGGGCATGATGGCAACGGATTGGATCGCGGAGGGCTTCTCGAAGCCGTGGGCGTAGATTCCGCGGAGGAGGTTTTCATCGAGTCCCATCTCGTCAAAGGTCTTACAGGGAGGGAACTCGGATACATCGGAGGTTTCAACTTCAAATTGTGTGCTCATCGTACTTGATTGGTTGGTGGTCGGGTTTGGCGTCAAGTTTGGTTAAGTTGATTCGTTCAGCTTTGTCTCTTGATCCTTAATGAAGGAATACCTGTGTTCGAACCATTTTTTCGTAAATATCGGCTTCAGTCCAGATTCTTTCAACTTGTCATACATCTCTCTTGCTGTATAGTCAGACGAATCATAAAACTCATGTTTTTGATTTATAATCTTCTCAATCAAACTGGATGTTACGTCTTTTGTGGAAGGATAGTCGCGATTATCTTTGTCAAAGAGCGCAAACCATATTTTATTTAGCGCGTGGGATTTTCGAACGAATTGCTTTGTTTTCATATCGAAATCCATCATTGTAGCATTTGGGTGTTTTTTAAGAAGATAGTTTGTTTTAATATACAACAAAAGATAAATATTGTTATCCTTTCCTCTAAAGAAAAAACTACCGTAGTCGTCTAGCTTCATTCTAGTATGGGAGGTTAAAATTTGCTCTGCGCTAAGTTGCTTCACTGACCGGCAAAGCCGGCAGCTTCGCTACTTAGCTTCGCTAAGTAGCCTCGCTGATACGCGGAGCGTACAGCTTCGCTAAGTAGCTTCACTGAACATCAGCCCCCCTCTCCCTGAGTTGATTCGCAGCCGATTGTAGCGCGTGATCCACGCATACAGATTGTAACTCGGCTGGACGGTCGGAACACGGATTAAGGGAACCAGTGTAATGGTCGCATCAGTCAACAAGTGGTCCGTTTTACACGAATGAACAGCTCCAATCCTCGAACTGACATACGCCCCTCCCCCCCCTCCAGCCAGAGAGCCGCTGCCGCCTCCATAATATCCATCACCCCCAAAAAAGTTATAGGTTCGCCCTCCCGTCTGCTGGTTCGAGGTTACAAACACATGATCCGTCGTCATCTGTCCACCGTCGTCGAGGCCGACACCCGCCTGAGCCAGTCTCCCTCCGCCCCCGCCGCCATAGAAGGTACGTGGAATCACCGCCTGACCCGGAAACTGATTCACGACCAACTCACAGGCCAGATTGGACGTGGCCTCTTCGCCCATGGCCGTAAATGCGGGACCTGTTATATAAGGAGGAGGAAGAGGATTATTCAGCACCGTCCTGATCTCCACATAGACAACGTCTCCCGTGTTCACGATAGGTGTTGGCCGACCAAAGTTCCGAGGGTTCGCAGCATTGTACGTCGCCGTATACGGAGTGATGGGGACAAACACAGTTGATTGGGGCGATGTAAGATAGTAAACGGTTCCCTGTGTTACATTGTGAAACGTAATCTCTATGGACGCACCTTCAGCCTCTTCCGTATTGGTATTAATGGAAAACTCGAGCAGCACCGATACAAAGGTCCCGTTTGTTCGTATCTGGAAGCCGGTTGTTCCGTTACTGAGGTCGCTGCCCGTCAGGATCACGTTGCTATTCGGACTCAGAGTGCTGTACACGACCGCGCCAGTATCGTTGGACGATACGGTCTCGTGACTCTGATTCTGATTGCCGCCTTGCCAGCTGATTTCGACGGCGCTGGCCGCATCTCCCCCGCTGCCGGCCAACAGAGTTCCGATTCCACCGCCGCCGGCCACGGCGATCCATTCGTAGCCGGATGTCTTCTGAACAACGAGAGCGGCGGATCCATTATGATTCAGGCGTCCGTACAGATTGATGTAGCCGGCCTGACGACGGAGCTGCGTCCAGTCGATCGTGCCTTCGACGACCGCTCCGTCTCCATTATTGTCGCCGGTATCGGGTGTTCCATCGGGGTTCGATGGATGCGCGCCCTGGATCGTCACTAGAAGACCGTCGGTCGTGGACGTGAAGAGTGCGTCAATATCGGCGAATGTCTGGCCGGTGATAGTACGAACCGGTTGGGTCGTGTCGATGGACCACGTGAAGCCGCCGCAACTGCTCTGGTTCATGGTGAGATCGAGTTCGCGTTTCGGCAGCTTGTCCCAGTTCGCGTAGCCGCGGATCTGGTCGACCGCCAGTTCATTCGCTTCTGCGAGGCCGCCAGTGGGCCAGAAGCCGAAGTCGTAGCGGTAAATGTAGCGATCGATCAACGGGGTTCGCCTACAGTTGAGCGCCGGTATCAGAGATCGGAAGAGGGAGGGACCCTCGTGTTCGAACCGCGTGAGGCCGCGGATCATCATCTTGGCCGCGACAATCGGATCCGAGCCACGGCCCGAGAAGGCGGGGCGGACGTAGCCGTCGCCGTAATTCCAATTCGGGATGACAGCATTCGGCCACCAGGGAACATCGCAAGGATTTGTGGGAGTCGCGAAGCCCGTGGCCGCGAGATCCTTACTGAAGAGGAAGTGCGCATTGTAGGACGGCGCTTCCACACGCTGGGCGACCCAGGTGAGATCACGCACGAGGCCTCCTTGGTCCATGCGGATGCGGACACGGGGACTCCCTCCTGTGATGATCGGAGGCAGAGGCACGTGTTGCTCGATCGGAATTTCGAGATCGGCTAAGCGGAAGGCGGTCGCTTCGCGGTCCTCGAGACTGACATACTCGACGATCCAGTGCGCGTCACCAAAATGATACTCGGTGGGCATCGTCGTTCCAGGCAGGACGCGGCCTTTGAAGGGATTCGTGACCGCCTGGTTCACGAGGTTGTCCGTGGAGCCGGCGTCGTAGATCAGAGTGCTACTGCTCGCATCCTTGACGAAGAAGCCGCAACCGGCGATGTTCGGCAGAGGGCCGGCGCCTTGATTACCAGATAGCGGAGGGTTCGCCGGATTGATGCGCGTACTCGTGTAGACACACTGCTGGACCGGTCGGAAGGTGACACGGATCTGGACCTTGTCCTTGGAGAGGGCCTGAATGGGCAGTGCCTGGGGGCCGGGGCCGCGATTCCACCAGAAGGGAATCACGATCTCGAGTGTTTGGGGATTGGTCTGCGGCTGGATGATGGGAAACGGGTTGTAGGTCTGAATCTGCTGCTGGTCGCTGAAGCTGCTGGGATCGCGAGCGATCAGGGCGTCAGTGGAATCAAAATGTTCGACGGGAGTCGTCTGTTCGTCGAGTACCTCAAGTAACTGGCTATCGAAGCTGTCGATCACAGCACCGTCGATCATGAAGTCGACATTCGCGATAATGGCGTGGCCGATACTGTTTGTCCACGCCCAATATGGCCCGATCACCCGATTATCAGAGGGATCTGCGATCTGCTGGTTGATCGCGTTGATCTGTGGCGTGTAAATGTCGGGAAGTTCGACTACGAGTGTGGCACGGGTGATCAGTTCACCATTGATGGGGAGCGTGACGATCGCTGTTCGGCCGAAATCGGCGAGATTGTCGAATTCTACCCGACGCCACTGGGAAGCCCAGCGGGTTCTCCGACGCATGACGGATTTGTAAAATTGGAGTGACGGCTGACCGATGGGTGAGTTCAATCGTTCCCGATCTTGAAGACCGCTACTCACTACTTGAAGCATGGACGCCGGTGTGGCTGACATCTCTTCCCTACTGATTCGTCATTGTTTAGACAGGGTGGCTCATACTCGCGTTCATCCATACATTCGATTTCAGAGAATTTGATTCTATCTCTGAAATTTTATATGATGCCTTTGTAGAAATGTACGGGGGTGAACATCAAGAACATTGTTACGAAATAGTAAATACTATTGTTAATAATACTTTAAACCATTTTATGAGTGCTAATTATGATCCTGAGAATCCTAAAATAGAAGAGGCTGCACTCATAAATACAATATTTTACAATATAGACAATTTTAGAGCGCCAAATTTTGATTATGATCCTACAACGAATACATTTATTATAGGATTTTATAAGACAGAGGGTGATTTAGAAGCTCCCCATATTTCTCTAATAATTAATAGTGTATCTGTAAATGTAATACCCTCAAAGGTAGGTCCTGAAGATGGGGATCTGAAATATCTCAAAAAAATAGAATCTGAAAACAAAGATGATTTAATTAAGATCGTAGACTATGCAAAAAATGAATACAACAAAATAAATAAGAATTTTAATTGTGGTTATCCTACATTAGGCGGTCGCCGATCCCGTCGAAAGAGTCGAAAGAGCCGCAAGAGTCGAAAGAGCCGAAAAAGCCATCGATCCAACAAGAAGTCCTCGACCCGTCGCCGCTAAAAACCCCGGCTTCTGCGTTCAGCATTCATAAATTCAATTTCAGAGATTGTGATTCTATCTCTGAAATTTTATATGATGACTTGGTAGGGGATGATGTACGGGGGTGAGAACCAAGGTTCTAGGACTGAAGCTGATCCAAAGGTTACATTTATTATACGTAATAAGTATAATAGTGAACCCACGCCCAGTGATAGTGTCATAACGAAAGGAACCAAAGAAACTATTAACGATATATTTGGAACCCTTTTACCTAAGTATGAAATTACCAATTTTGATTATTATGTAGTTGATGGTAGAGACCTTGGTCCTAAAAGAGATAATTATAATTATATAAACATTGATCTTTGCCAAAAAAGTAAAAGTAATGCATGCGTTACATTTGCTATTTACTACAATGATAGTAACGATCTGGCCGATATAACAGTTTTACATCGTAATTTGAATTATAAGGATACAAGAGACGATATACCCCTATTCAATGCGATAAGAGATGATAAAGGGATTCAAACGGCTTTAGGTATCATTGTTAAAGAAGCCCACGCCTTACACAAGGAACTATTAAACCCCAGTGCCTCTGTAGCCACTACCCCATCCCTACCCAAACAAACCAATATGCGCCCAACTCCATTCACACCAACTAATGTGCCTCGAAGCAGTGTGGCGGCAAGAGCTGCAATGATTGATAGACCCAAACCGTCCCCTTCTGTAGCTAATTCGCGCCCAGTAGTCTCTGGCAGTGTCTCTGGCAGTGTCGCGGCAAGAGCTGCAATGTTTGGACCCAAAACCCCCATTCCTGTAGCCAAATCGCTTATGCCTGTAACACCTACATCGGTTGGATCCCTGTCTCAAGTATTACCTAGAAGTCCGGGGGCTAGAAATTTGACAGGATCTAACCCTGTCAGTGCCCTTGCTACTTCGCTTAAACCAACTAATGCGCGCCCTGGCCTTAGTGTGGTAGAAAGAGCTAAAATATTTGGTAACACCAGCCCTGTAGTTACTGCTCCAGCATCTGCCCCACTCAAACCAACTAATGCGTCTCGAAGAAATATGATGACACCATCTCTAGCGGTTGGCGGACCCAAACTATCTGGCACACCCAGTCCTGTAGACAATCTGAGTCATGCCTCTAGTGTTTTTGTTAGTGATGAAGTAAACGCTATGCTTAATGAAATGACACCGGAAGTAGCAAATCTAATAAAAGACGAAGCTGTAAAAAAATACGAAACATATGTTACAGAAAATTTCATGGAAAGTAAAAGTTATATACCAAGCGATCCAACCAATAAAATAAAATTAGCAATTGATGCCACATTTGCTTTATATTATAACATAAAATTTAGGTATATTATTGATAAACATTTATTTTTAGAAAGAGCTAGTTCCGAGAATGATATCTTAGAAATTATTCTGAAAAAAAATATGGGTAGTAATATAGGTGCCGTATATACACTTACAATTAAGAAAGAAGACATAACAGTTAATCCAACGAGTGACATAGTTATCAATAATTTTAAAAATAAGTATTCAGAGGGATTACAAGCATTGTTACAAAAAGCTATAATATACTCCGAAAGCAATAAATCTATCTATGCTGATAAATTAAAAGTTCTATCAGAACAATTTAAAGAATTTGTAGAAAAAAAGAAGGCTTCAAAGCCCAAAATGGGCGGTCGCCGATCCCGTCGAAAGGGTCGAAAGAGCCACAAGAATCGAAAGAGCCACAAGAAGAGTCACAAGAAGAGTCGAAAGAGTCAGCGACGCCAATAAAAAGGTGAGATCCCACTGTGATCGATCGACGCATTCGTAGAGATGACGACGCTCTACGTCCTTCGATTGACAGGAGGGAAGTACTACATTGGAAAGACAGATGACGTCTTGAAGTGTTACGACGAGCATCTGGCTGGCTCTAGATCTGC
>Ga0114962_10002757_pt1 | contig 14457 bp, 11 predicted proteins | sample C_130820_MF_Meta_FD_87017 | JGI IMG/M metagenome (GOLD analysis project Ga0114962, IMG submission 87017) | Freshwater microbial communities from Lake Croche, Canada to study carbon cycling - C_130820_MF_MetaG | ecosystem: Environmental > Aquatic > Freshwater > Lake | place: Lake Croche, Canada...
ATGGGGCGCATGTTCCAGGACAGATACCATTAGATTTACAAGAATTAGCAGCTGATTTTTATACAGGTGCTTGCCATAAATGGATGATGACTCCAAAGGGTAGTTCATTTTTGATGGCTCGAAAATCGGTACAATCGCTTTTGAAGCCTCTGTCAGTAAGTTGGGGGTATAAAAGTATTTCTCCTTCGGATTCTATGTTTTTAGACCATCATCAAATGACTGGCACGCGTGATTTTTCTGCATTTTTGACAATACCTAAAGCGATACAATTTATGCAAGATAATCACTGGTCGCAAGTGGCAATATCCTGTAATGAATTGTTATTGAGAAATGCACAAAAATTTTGCGATTTACTTGGTTCACAACCTCTAGCTCCTTTAACTCAAGCGTTTTTTGGACAGTTATTCAGTATTCCTTTACGAACAAGTAATTCGATACAACTAAAGCATGTTCTATATTCAGACTATAAAATAGAGATTCCTGTAACAGAGCAAAATGGTAATTATTTTTTGCGTTATTCCGTGCAAGGTTTCAATTCTCAAGCAGATTTAGATGTATTGTATAGTGCTTTAAAACAGATAATTGCAACTACAGATTTGATTAGTGTGGAGTGGTAGTTATACGCAAAGTATATGTGACGCAACGTATTGGAGACGCAAGTAATGGAGATGCATCCAGAAGAGACGCAAAGCATTGCGTCTTTACTGGATACGGTAATTGATTGCGTTTTTCAATTGTTCTTTAATTGCTTCTTGGAATTTTTTTAATTCTTTTTTGGAAAGTTTGGAGACATCGAGTACAAAGGTAGTTTCCCCTTCTCTTCCATGTTTTTTGGTGGTGTATGGGATTGAAACTTTGTTTGCTTCGGTATAGTTTACAATAAATTCTTCCAATAATTTTTTTGCTTTAAAATCAATTCCAGCACCTTTACTGTAAAATTCTATTTCTACAAAATTCTGCTTGTTTTTAGGAGAAAGTATTGCACACGAAGAAAATACCCAAATGAATAGCGTTAGTATAGAATGTTTCAAAAAAATGTTTTTCATTCGTGATTTAGTATGAGTTTCAAGGAAGTGTTCAATTCTGCGTTTTGAAGTTGGATAAAATAAACTCCATTTGGAAGTTCTTCACAGTTGAGTAACATGTTGTTTGTTGTTTTTTCAAAGGTTTTAACCGTGTTTCCTACTATGTCGACTAGTGCGATTGAAGCATTTAAACCTATATCGTTTGTGATATGAAGGTGGATTGTTCCAGTAGAAGAAGGATTTGGGTAAATTTCCAAATAATTGGGTAAGTCATTCTCTACTAAAGCTGCAGTAGAATACCCTTTTGAAGTGATAAGTTTAGAACGATAGGTAGATAGCGCTGCTTTCATGCGTTCAATTTGACCAATTGTAAACATATTCATACATGCATCGGAAGTATAATCCATGTAATTCATGAACATTTCACCATACACACTCGAGCCACAGCTATTATTCGCTTTATATGGAAATGTAGGACAATTACTGTTCGATGAATCGGCTGGTTCTGTGTCTGCCACCATGTCATTGCCACATACAGTATCTCCCCAAATATGATATAGATTAAACCAGTGTCCAATTTCGTGGGTCGTAGTTCTACCTTGACTTGCATATTCATACCCATTAGTTCCAGCTGTACCAGAAGTTCCAAAAGCTTCATGGCGAATAACTAAACCATCATATTCTGGATAAGTACTTAGTTCATCTGGAAAAATCGCAAAACCAAGCACATCGGAAGCATTATCTAAATTAGCTACCCAAATATTTAAGTAGGAAGTAGGATCCCAGCTATTTATACCTCCAGAACTTGTAAACTTAACATCTTCAAATTCTGCTTCTTTCCAAAAGTCTTTACTTGTTTTTGTGCGCGTAATCCCATTGGTAGGTTTCCCAGTTGGATCTATGTTTGCCAACTTAAATTCGATTCCAGATGCAGCACAATATTTGTAAAATGGATGATTAACATCTAGTTTATTTGAGTTTGTAAAACCGAAATCATTATTCAATACTTGTATTTGTGAATTGATTTGTTCTTCTGAAATATTTTCAGCATCTAATTTGTAGACAACATGAACTACTACAGGAACAATAATGTTTGTTCTTTTTTGGTAAGTTTTGGTTTCAATTATTTGTTGTAATACTTGTTCTTTTTGCTCTAAAAGTGTCTTTAGCGAAGGATTTTCCTTTATTTTTTCAGCTCTACTTTTTGCAGTATAACATTTTTCTTTTACTTGTGCTTGTAGACTTGAAAAAGTCGTTGCTATAAGTAAGCATATTAGGAGTAATCGTTTATTCATTTCTATTCATTTTTTGTAAAACTTATATTAAGGTAAAAATAATTAAGTATATATAAATCCTATTTCAGTCTTTTTTACCATTCCTCTTCTTTACCATCTTCTTTATTCGCGTCTTTGATCAATTTCTGCCAGTTATAATTTCCATCTTCCGAATCTTTCAAGATATCTTGGTACTCTCCGTTCTCTAATTCGTAATGTTCGATTGCTTCTCCGGTATACTCTTCAATTTCTACTAGAAAAGGTTTTTCTTCTTTACTGCAAAAAGCAAGTGCTTGTCCTTTTTTGTTTCCACGTCCCGTTCTACCAACCCGGTGCACATAGTTTTCAGGATCTTCAGGTAAATCATAATTAATCACATAGTCAACATCCGGAATATCAATTCCACGTGCAGCAACATCGGTGGTTATCAATACCATGTTTTCGCCGCTTCGGAATCGATCCAATACAGCAAATCGTTCTTTTTGGTCTAAACCTCCATGCAGAAATTCCGATTTTACCATTACGCGTTCCATTGCTGCAACCACTCGTTCTGCGCGAACTTTTGTCCGAACAAAAACCACAAATTTAGAGCCTTCATATTCTTTTAAGGTATTTTCCAAAAAGAAACGCTTGTCGTCCATTTCTACAAAAACTACAGCGTGTGTAATGTTTTTCGCAACAGGATTTTTAGGTGAAATTTGAATACGTATGGCGTTTCGGACAACTGAGTATGCTAGTTCTTTTATTTTTTTGGTAATGGTTGCGGAAAAGAAAAGTGTTTGTCTTTTGGCTGGAATGTGTTTTAATAAATCGGTAATATCTTTAATAAATCCTAAAGCCAACATCAAATCTGCTTCATCGATACATAGGATTTTTACGTTATCTATTTTTAGGTGTCCCTGCGAGACTAGGTCAAACATTCTGCCTGGTGTTGCTACTAAAACATCCACACCATCATTTAATTTTGATATTTGAGGGTCTTGGTCCACTCCTCCAAAAATACATGCAGAAACAACTTTTGAACCTTTTCCTATTTTTTGGAAAACTCCCGTAATTTGTAAAGCTAATTCTCTAGTTGGAGCCAAAACAAGACATGTGATTCCAGGCGTTTTTTTATGTTTTTCAAAGCGGGTATTGAGCAATTCGATAATTGGAATTGCAAAAGCTGCAGTTTTACCGGTTCCTGTCTGTGCAATTGCTAGTACATCCTCTCCACGTAGAATAGGGTCAATCGCTTTAAATTGTATGTCGGTAGGTCGGTGATAACCCAACTCTTCCAATTGACGTTTTATAGTTGGGGATATGCGGTAATCTTCAAATTTCATAATATCAGTATGGTATATATACAAAGATACGTTAAAAGTAAAAAGTGGAAAGTAAAAAGTAGAAAGTAAAAAGGGAATAAGTCGCTTGTTTATTTAATTTTGTTTCATGTTGTCTCGATTCTATATTTATTGCACTTTTTTCAATGTATTCTTCTTGCTTTTTTCATGCAAGGACGATGGTAAAAATAAAAGCGTTAAATCTACTCTTTTTTCTTCAATCCAACATGCTAACAATTTTAAATTAATTGCAAAATCTAACTATACGGAACTTCAGATTATAGATCCAGAAAAAGGAAAAATAGAACGAAAATATGCTTTACTCTCCGCTGGTCAATCTCCTATGTTAGCGCTTGATGTCCAGCTAATTCACATTCCAATAAAAGGATTAATATCTCTGTCTGCTACCCCGATTGGAATGCTTCATAAATTAAAGGAGATTCCGCAAATTAAAGGGATAACGCATCGAAAATATGTATGGAATCCAAGATTATTGCGCAATATCGCTGCAAATCGGGTGGGTGAATTTGAAAATATAGCACAGTTGAATCCCGAAAAAGTAGTAAAAACAGGTGCTAAAATTCTTGTTTTTGATGGATTTGGTACTTATCCAGTGGTGGAAGAGAAATTAAAAAAATTAGGCGTTGTTTGTTTGCCAAATTATGATTGGCGGGAAAACGATCCTTTAGGTAAGGCGGAATGGATTAAATTATATGGTGTTTTGACAGGAAAAGAAAAAGAAGCGAATCGTTATTTCAATAAAATCACAAAGGAATATAAAGCATTAAAAAATCAGGTACTAAAAAAGAAGCAACGGACTTCTTTAATTTCCGGATGTTTGATTGGCGATTTATGGTATATGCCTGCAGGAGAAAGTTTTTCAGCACACATTTTTCGCGATGCACAATTCGATTACCAGGAAAAAAACTCACAAGGAACGGGAAGTGTTTCTTTTTCCTTGGAACATTGTTTGAAAGCGCATCAAGATGCTTCTATTTGGATCGATCCAGGCGTTTCTTCTTTTCAAGCTTTAGTTCGTTTGAATCCTAAATATCGTTTTTTCAAAGCTTTTAAAACCAAGAAGATTTACTGTTACTCGCATAATGCTAATTATTTTTGGGAAAATAGCGCATGTGAACCGCACCATTTACTTTCCGATTTTATCGAAATCCGTAATGGAGCAGCTTCCACGAAAAAACTCTATTTTTACAGAAAACTTCTAGAATGAAGCGCGGAATTTTTATTCGAAATACGATAATTTTATTTGCTATTTTGGTCGTATTAACTATTGTACATCTGCAAGAGGGGGAGGTTTCCGTTACTTTTTCGGACGCATGGAATTCGCTTTTCTCGTTAGATACCAGTAATCCTTTCCAAATTGTGTTTCGCGAATTACGCTTACCACGCACTAGCATTGCACTTTTAGCTGGGGCAGGACTCTCAATCGCTGGTTTATTGATGCAAACATTTTTTAACAATCCACTTGCTGGACCATCGATATTAGGTATCAGTGCTGGTTCAAGTTTGTTTGTTGCACTTGCCATTATGACAGGATTTTCCTTATTCTCCAATACATTTGGGATTATTACTGCTGCAATTTTTGGTGCTTTAATTTATAGTCTGTTATTATTAGTTTTTTCACGCTTTATTCGCAGCAATGTTTCCTTATTAATTACCGGTATCATGTTAGGGAGTTTCACGAATGCGCTTATTCAAGTAATTGAATCGATGTCGAATGTAAATGCCTTGAAAGCTTTTACAATTTGGGGATTTGGTTCCTTGCAACAAGTAAGTTTTGCGCAATTACCGTCCATTTTACTTTGCTTTTTAGGTGCTTTAGTATTGTTACTTTTTTTAGTAAAACCTTTAAATGCATATGTATTAGGGGAGGAGCGCGCTGCTCAACTGGGGATTTCAGTTACTCAAGTGAAAATTTTAGTGATATGTTGTGTAGCAATTTTTACTGGACTCATTACTGCCTATTGTGGTCCAATTGCGTTTGTAGGGTTAGCAGTCCCGAACATCGTTAAAATACGCTATAAAACAACCAATCATTGGTATTTAATTAGTGCATCTGCTTTGTTTGGTGCTTTGCTATTAATTATTTGTGATTTATTAATTTTAAAATTAGAGGCGGTTATTGCACTTCCGTTAAATAGTATTACATCGCTTTTTGGTGCTCCGGTGGTTATTTGGATTCTATTAAAAAATCGCCTACATGCTACGAATTGATTCTGCAGAAATTGGATATGTTTCCAAATTACTATTTGCTTCATCCTTACATTTAGAAGCAGGGAAACTCTATGCGCTTATTGGACGCAATGGTATCGGTAAATCTACTTTTCTTCAAACATTAGTAGGTGTAAATCCAGTATTATCTGGAGAAATTAAAGTGCAAGGATATGGTTTAGAAACACTTCCTAAAAAAGAACTTGCAAAAAAAGTAGCATTCGTAGGTACTTCCTTTCCAGTGATGGATAATCTGTCTGTATATGAATATCTTATGTTAGGTAGGATACCATATACCAATGTGTTTGGGACGACGAATATAGAAGATGCGAAAATTGTTAGTTCGGTGATCGATTTGCTTCAAATTTCCTATTTAGAAGAAAAATTTACACGCCAATTAAGTGACGGAGAAAAGCAATTGATAGCGATTGCACAAGCTTTAGTGCAACAAACAGGTATCCTATTACTGGATGAGCCTACGGCTTTTTTGGATTATGAAAATAAATGGAAGATTTTAAAAATATTGAAAGATTGTACCATTAAAAATCAGCTGTGTACTATATTTAGTTCACATGATCTAGATATCACGTTGGAAGTTGCAGACAGTTTATTATTGATAACCCCACAAACGAAAGAAATTCGAGAAGTAAAAACCGAAAATACTTCCAAAGCAGATATAATTTCTTTTTGTTTTCCTAGTCTTTAATACAACGTACTGCTAAGCCACTGGTCTTAGGATAGCAATAACTTTTAACTTCTTTCGAAAAGAATACAACATAACGCGTCCAGGCAAACTTTAACGAAAGTGGTGTTGCGCTCCACCAATAAGCTCCCTCGCTTGTAAATGCAGTCCCCTCTGCGCTTGTTAAACGCCATCCTGAAGGAACGGCGGCAAAATTTGTTTTACTGTGAACAACGGTCGTGGAATCACCCCATTCTTTTCCAAGACGCATTTTTGGGGCGGCATCTAACTCACCTCCTAAATGGTTTACTAATGTGTTCCAATCGGATTCACTTGGTACATGATATCCTGAAGGTGTAAGACCTCGCGGGTCATTCACTGCGAACCAATTATATAATTTCCCCATTTTTTTATCTGTTTTAGGGTCGTTGTCGTACCAACACCAAGCTGGAATTTTCTTTTTACCACAACGTTCCCATTCTTCCACAGATTGTGCTTCATAAATTGGATCTCCATTTCTGAATTTAGTTACATTTAGATTTGTTGTCATCCAGGTTTGTGAACCGATTTTAACGGTATGAATAGTAGATTTTACTACTTCATCCACTTGTTCTTTTACAGGCACTTTTCCTAGTTGTGTTTCTAGTAATTTTATTTTTTGATATAATTGATCAATATCCGTACGTTGTCTTCGAATGATATCCTCCTGTTCTGCAATCTTATCTGAGCAATCATTCGTTTTTACTTTGGTATTGGATTGTCTGATTTTTGAGGCGTCAATTTCTGCTTGAAGGTGCGTAATATCTGCTTTTAATTTTTCTATTGTTTGATTTTTAATATTTGAAATTAAAAGTAAACTATCTAACTTTCTTTGAATTATTTGTTCCGAAGCACTCTTTTTGGATGAGTTTTGACCAACCACAAGGTTACTACCACAAACTATAATTAGAAAAAGTATTTGATTACGGAAATGGAACATTGCTACAGTTTTTAACTTAATACGTATAAAATTAAAATTTGTTGCATTTATCAACTTCCCCAACCATTTCTATCAAGACTTCTATATTGGATAGCTTCTGAAATATGGCTAGCTGAAATTGTCTCTAGTCCATCTAAATCTGCAATAGTGCGTGCGACTTTGAGTATACGATCATATGCACGTGCTGATAATCCAAGTCGATCCATTGCATTTTTAAGGATTTCATTTACATCCAAAGTTAATTTGCAATATGCTTCCAAATCTTTTGTGCTCATTTGTGCATTACAATGAACGCCTTCGCTTTTTTTAAAACGTGTTTTTTGAATTAAACGTGCTGTAATCACACGCTCTCGTATTGCTTTACTTCCTTCTTGTGGAGCTGAAATCGTTAATTCTTCATAGGAAATTGGTGTAACTTCTACATGTAAATCGATGCGATCTAACAGTGGTCCTGAAATACGATTTAAGTATTTTTGTACTACACCATTCCCACAGACACATTTCTTTTCCGGGTGGTTAAAAAAGCCGCATGGGCATGGGTTCATTGCTGCGATTAACATAAAGCTTGCAGGATAATCTACCGTAAATTTTGCACGTGAAATTGTCACACTTCGATCTTCCAAGGGTTGTCGCATAACCTCTAGTACGGTGCGCTGATACTCTGGTAATTCATCCAAAAATAAGACACCATTATGTGCTAAGGAAATTTCGCCAGGTTGAGGATAGCCACCTCCACCGACAAGTGCGACGTTGGAAATCGTGTGGTGTGGTTTTCGGAATGGTCTTTCGGTAACTAGACCGATTTTCTTCCCCATTTTTCCTGCAACACTATGAATTTTAGTGGTTTCTAAAGCTTCTTCCATACTCATAGGTGGCAGGATGGTTGGTAATCGTTTGGCTAACATAGACTTCCCTGCTCCTGGTGGGCCGATCAGAATAACATTGTGCCCTCCAGCTGCCGCAATTTCAAAGGATCTCTTGATGTTGAGTTGACCTTTAACATCGGAAAAATCAACCGATAATTCCTCCAATTTTTTCTCAAATTCGGCTTCTATATTGAATTCCGTTGGCGTAAGTTCATTGGTGCCATTTAAAAAATCAATGACTTCGTTTAATGTTTCTACGCCGTATACTTCTAGATCGTGCACAATGGCCGCTTCTTCCGCGTTTTCTTTAGGTACAATAATTCCTTTAAAGCCATCTTTTTTGGCTTGTATCGCAATTGGTAAAATACCTTTCATTGCTTGGATGTGACCATCTAGGGATAATTCTCCCAAAATGATGAATTGGTCGAGTTTATTTTGATTTAGCTGTTCGCTAGCAGCTAAAATTCCCAATGCAATTGGAAGATCAAAGGTGGATCCTTCTTTACGAATGTCTGCCGGAGCCATGTTGACAGTTATTTCTTTTCCTGGAAATTTAAGTCCAATGTTTTTGATGGCAGCCTTTACACGTTGTTGACTTTCTTTTACTGCACTGTCGGGTAAACCAACTAAAATAAAATTTACTCCAGTGCATACATTTACTTCGATGGTGATGGTTGTTGCTTCCAATCCGAAAACAGCGCTACCGTACGTTTTTACTAGCATTTTGATAGATAATTTAGTTATTATCTAATTTAAGTTAGTGAAAAAGGTGAGATTGTGGAAGTGAAGAAGGGATTTTTTTTGATTTTTTTAAAGTTTTTCTAGCCATCTGGAAAGAAAGCAATCGTAAATGGAAAAGTAATTTCCTTAATGTATGAGACTTGTACTATTGAATTTTAGTTAAGGAGCACTCGATTTTTACCAAGGAAATTGTAGGACATAAACACAAGCTACTACTTTACTTCGACCAAGACCTTAGACATATCACCATCCCCGATAAGTTTTACGGGAAAACCCCACAAAAAACGGACATAATCAATCACATTTTTAGCTTGAGAAATTAAAATTTCTTTTTCATCTAAGGAAGTATAATCTAAAGTCAAACACCTGTCACCATAGACACATACATCTAAAACTTGAATATCAGGTACATATCGCGCTCTATTATACCATTCAGACAAGGATTTTCGTATCGCTTTATATCCAAATTCGTCGTGAATATGAGAGATTAATACATGATCTTTATTTATTTCATCGTGAATTTCGAATAAATGCAAGTCCCTAATCACCGTTGGGGAGAGAAATTGTAAAACAAACGTTTCATCCTTATAATTCTCAACAATTGACCTAAATGTTTCTTGCCAAGACATTTTACCCGCTATACTTGGAAACCATTTAAAATCTTCCTCCGTTGGAGAAATACTCATTCGTTTGAGATCTGAAAAAATTGCAAAACCAAGCGTATAAGGATTAATTCCAGCGTAATATTTTGAATCAAAATCAGGCTGATAAATAACATTAGAATGATGATGCATAAATTCCAACATAAAGCCATCGTCTAAAAAACCTTTTTCATACAATTGATTAATCAATTCATAATGTGTAAAAGTCGCGCACCCTTCATTAATCACCTTTGTTTGACCTTGCGGATAAAAATATTGTGCTATTTTTCGTACAATTCGAATAATTTCTCGTTGCCATTCTTTTAAAACAGGAGAGTTTTTCTCAATAAAATAGAGTATGTTTTCTTCAGGCTGCAGTGGAAAAACAATCGGATTTAATGGTTTTTCATCTGTTTTTGGAACAGTTCTCCAAATATCATTTAAAAGCACCCTGTTATCTTCCACCTTCTTTTTCAAACGCTCTTTTTCAGCTACAGGGGATATAACAGTCGGTTTTTTATATTTATCTACACCATAATTCATCAATGCATGTCCAGCATCTAAAACCAATTCGACTTCCTCATAACCATATTTTTCTTCACAAACAGAAATGTATTTACGGGCAAAAATTAAATAATCCACAATCGAATCTGCATTTGTCCATTGCTTAAATAAGTAATTGTTTTTAAAGAAGTGATTGTGACCATACGCAGCATGAGCAAGTACTAATAAAGTGAGACAAGTTGTATTATCCTCCATGTTATAAGATATACAGGGATTTGAATTAATTACTAATTCATAAGCCAAGCCCATTCTTCCTTTTTTATAATTATTTTCATTAATGACAAAATCTTTACCAAACTTCCAATGATGATAAGATAAAGGCAAACCAACAAGAGAATATGCATCCAACATCTGTTCGGAAGTCACTACTTCAAATTGATTTGGATAGGTGTCTAAGCCAAGGTATTCCTTTGCAAGCCGACCAATTAATTTGTCTGCTTCTTGGATCGTAGTTTCATTCCAATCGCTCCTTGAAAATAAGAGTTTCAGTGCTTTCTTATCCATGACTAGCTACTTTTTTTTTGAAAAACACTTTAAAAACAGACCAAATCTCATTCAACTCATGGATTTTCCCCATTTCAAGATTACCGCGTTTTTGTTTTACGTCTGTATATGCATCCCATAAATCGCTTTGTGTGTTTCTACACACCTCTATGTAAGTCATATATTGAATACTCGGTAATATTTCGCTAAACAATAATTTTCCACAATCTTCTGCGTCTGACTTATTCCAAACATCTCCATCAGAAACTTGGGCAGCATAGACATTCCAATTGCTAGAGTAACGCGACTTAATAATACTCCTCATCAATTCTAATGCAGGAGAAACCATTGTACCACCACTTTCTTTAGAATTAAAGAAAACATCTTCGGTCACTTCTTTCGCTTCAGTATGATGACGAATAAATACAATATCTATTTGTTCATACTGCTTTGTCAGAAAAAGATAGAGTAGCATAAAAAATCGTTTAGCGATGTCCTTTTCTTTCTCACCCATTGAACCAGAAACATCCATAACACAAAACATGACAGCGGAAGTTACAGGAACAGGAATCACGTTAAAATTGTTAAATCTAAGATCTGTTTCTTCCATGAACGCAACAGATAATTTTATTTTAGTATACCGAATGATTTCGTTTTCTAAAAAAGTACGTTGTTCATCACTCAGGTGATTTGCTACTAATTTATCGTTCAACTCTTTTATTTTTTTGTCAAAATACAATGTACTAGCCATTCTTCTTGACAACGAGTTTTGATAAGACCGAACAATATTTAATTTACTTGGTGATCCTTGGCTAACGTATCCAGCCCTTCTTCGTTTAAAATCAACAAGTGAATTAAGGTGTTTTTTTACCATTTCAGGCAATTCTAAATCCGCGAAAAAGTAATCTAAGAACTCATCTCTAGAAATAGAGACTACAAACTCATCTTCTGATTCTCCCGGTTGATTGGAGCCCTTTTGACCACTCCCACTTCCACCTTCAGAAGGAGGTTTTTTAATTAAATCACCTTGAGCATACTCCTTGTTTCCAGGATAAACATTTTTACTATTTCCTGTTTGATGTGCATATGTAAAGTTAGGTTCTTTAATCCCCTTTATAGGAATATTAATTCTATTAGATGAACCTTTTATTTCTTTGACTTTCGTATTTTTAACAATGTCTGGTAAGGCCTTTTGAATTTGTGTTTCCACCCTCTTCAATAAGCGCTGTCTATTTTCAGAAGATTTACCTCTTGAATTCTTTCTTCGATCAACAACCTGGATAGACATAGCACATAGAATTAACTTGACTTACGAACTCTTAAATACCAATCGGTTAACAATTTAATTTGCTTAAACGTATACCCTTTTTCACTCATGCGTTCAATGAACTCTGAATGTTTTTTCTCTTCGTTTTTCGAAGCCTTTGAAGTAAACGAAATGACAGGAATTAAATCTTCTGTTTTAGAAAAAATTCTTTTTTCAATGACATTTTTAATTTTCTCGTACGAATCCCATCGGGGTGCTACACTGTTTTTTGCTCTATATCGCAAATAAAACTGAACAATATCATTCCGGAAATCTTTTGGATTTGCTATACCGGCTGGCTTTTCTAACTTTTCCAATTCCTCATTTAGTAATTGGCGGTCAAATTGCTCTCCTGTTTCAGGATCTCTATACTCATTATCTTGACACCAATAATCAGCATATGTAATGTATCTTTCAAATAAATTTTGGCCATATTCTTGGTATGAATCCACGTATGCTTTTTGGATTTCATCTCCAATAAACTCAGCATACCGAGAAGAAAGAACTGATTTTAATAAATTAATGTAAAAATCCTCTGTATCTTTAGGTAATTGCAACCTAATAATTTCGTTTTCCAATATATAGAATAAGTGTACAGGATTAGCTGCAATTTCTTCGGAATCATGATTAAATACCTTAGACAAAATTTTAAACGCAAATCGTGTAGAAACTCCGTGCATACCCTCTGTAATACCAGCATCGTCTTTGTACTCTTGAAGTGATTTAGACTTTAAATCTACCTCTTTCAAATTTTCGCCATTATATACCCTCATTTTCGAATAAAGAGATGAATTTTCGGGTTTTTTCAAACGTGTCATGACAGAAAACTGAGCCAACATTTCTAAGGTCAAGGGAGCACAAGGAGCGCCTAATAAGGAAGAATTAGCGAGTAGTTTTTGATAAATAGCAACTTCCTCATCAACCCTCAAACAATATGGAACCCTTACAATATTTACACGATCTAAAAAAGCTTCATTTTTTTTATCATTCGAAAAAACATCCCACTCACTTTCATTAGAATGGGCTAAAATAATTCCCTGAAAAGGGATAGAAGGTAAATTCTCGGTACCGTTATAATTCCCTTCTTGGGTTGCTGTTAACAAAGGGTGTAAAACCTTGATTGGAGCCTTAAACATCTCTACAAACTCCATTATTCCTTGGTTTGATTTACATAATGCGCCAGAGAAATTATATGCATCAGCATCATTTTGAGGGTATTCCGCTAATTTCCGAATATCAACTTTCCCTACCAACGAACTAATGTCTTGATTATTGTCGTCACCCGGTTCATTTTTAGCAATCCCTACTTGTGAAGCGATAGATAATTTAAACGCACGCACTTTAAACTTTGAAACATCACCATCAAATTCCTTTAATCGCTTAGAAGCCCATGGAGAAGGGCATGCGGGAATATACCGTTTTGGAATTCCATACTCCTCTTCCAATTGTGAACGGTAATTATTAAATAATCCAAGCGGTGATTCCCAAACGGGGGAAGGTTCATCGTTAGCCATTAATACATAAATCATATTATCTTCCATTAATTGCTTCAATCTCTCAGCCAAGGAAGACTTCCCTCCTCCAACAGGACCTAGCAAATAAAGTATTTGTTTTTTCTCTTCTAAACCTTGAGCCGCATGCTTGAAAAATGATACAATTTGATCAATGGAATCTTCCATTCCATAGAATTCTTCAAAAGCAGGATATCGCTTAATCACTTTGTTTGAATAGATTCTACTCAATCGATCATCCAGCTTGGTATCAATAATGTTAGGAGTGCCTATCGCACTTAACATTCTTTCGGATGCAGAAGCATACATCAATGAATTCTCTCTACACAACTCTAAATATTCATCAATCGAAAAATCTTTTGTTGACAAAGAAAAATCTTCTTTAATTTTAGATAAAAGGCTCATGGCATAAAATTTAAGTAATTATCAAGAAGCTTGAAATTTACCCTCCCAAAAATTCAAACAAACAAAGCGATACGAAAAGAGAAAAACAAGCGATAAGAGAACTATTTTTAATACTTACAATTTACGGAATTAAATGAACACTAAATAATTTATTTTACAAAAAAAATATGCTGACCAATTTTTCGGACAGAAAGTTAAGATATTAAAATGTAATTTTTAATTTTAATCGTATGTCGAATACACACCAAAGAATTTTAATCAAAAGTTGTTTTAGAAGCTTTAAAGGAAATAGAAACTCTTGAACATTTAGCCAAAAAATATGAATTAGCACCTACCCAAACTTCACTTTGGAAGGAAGAAGCAATTGGTAAAATACCTTTCATTGCTTGGATGTGACCATCTAGGGATAATTCTCCCAAAATGATGAAT
>Ga0114962_10002758_pt1 | contig 14452 bp, 16 predicted proteins | sample C_130820_MF_Meta_FD_87017 | JGI IMG/M metagenome (GOLD analysis project Ga0114962, IMG submission 87017) | Freshwater microbial communities from Lake Croche, Canada to study carbon cycling - C_130820_MF_MetaG | ecosystem: Environmental > Aquatic > Freshwater > Lake | place: Lake Croche, Canada...
AAGTGTTCTACTAATTATTGCTATAATTGTATTATTGTATATTGCAGTAAGATATATTGTGAATGATGTAAATACATTATCTGGAGTAACAAGCGGTACAACAATGCAAACGATTGAAGCATCTAGTTTAGCAACAGACAGTTCAAATCCGAATCAAACCAATTTTGCCTATTCTATTTGGGTAAATGTAGATGACTGGGCATATAAATATGGTGAACCCAAGGTAATATTTGGTCGTATGGGTAATATAAGTACTTCTGGAAGTACTGGAGATAGACCTTGTCCTATGGTTGCTTTAGGACCAATTGAGAACAACTTAGTTGTCAGTTTAACATTAAGTGGATGCACAACATCTGAACAAACCAGCCAAGATATTCCTCTACCAAATGATATGTGTGTTCATACTTGCACAGTAGCAAATGTTCCTATTCAAAAGTGGGTCAACATATTGATCAGCGTTTATGGTCAGACATTGGATGTTTATATGGATGGTAAGCTAGTGAAGACTTGTGTTATGCCTGGAATCGCAGCAGTGAGCCAAGATGCAAGTGTTTATGTTACTCCTAAGGGTGGTTTTGCTGGATGGACTGCAAAATTTCAATATTTTCCTTATTCAATGGATCCTCAAGGAGCTTATAATATTTATCAGAAGGGTTATGGTGAAGGATGGTTGTCTAGCATTTTCGGAAAATATCAGATTAAGGTATCTTTTATGGAAAATGGAGCAGAGTCCAACAGTTTCACAATTTAAATAATAACCTTTTTCTTATAATATATATATATGTTTAGTCGGACAAATAATTCATATGGTTCATCAAATTCTGGAATGGGACTAGGTTCTTTTGGAAGAAGCACAGGTTCACCTGGTTATGGAATGGGTCTAGGTTCTACATCTAGTTACGGAAGAGGTTATGGTTATGGTTCTGGAGCAGGTGGCTTTAGTGATTTTATGAGTTCTAATAGTTTAGTTGCAAAGGTCTCGTTCCTTTTATTAGCAATCTTTGTATTTGTAATAATGTTACAGTTGTCCATTGCATTTTTGGTATGGTTTGGTACTGCTGGTGGAAATGTACACTTATTTGATGGAATGGTAGATGCGAAGCAAAGAATCGTCATACCTCAAGATCCTTCTATGGAGGGAGCGCGAACAGTAATTCGTTCTGTAAATACACCAGAAGGTATTGAATTCACTTGGTCTGTATGGATTTTCATTGATGACTTAAATTACAACTCATCTCAATATCGTCATATTTTCCATAAGGGTAACGACTCTATCGGAAGTTCTGGTGCCATTGGAATAGGCGCAAACTTCCCCAATAACGCTCCCGGACTATATCTTTCTCCAAATACGAATGAATTAACCGTAGTTATGAACACTTTTGATGTTATTAATCAAGAAATAAAAATTGCAAATATTCCTTTGAATAAGTGGATCAATGTGATTATCCGTTGCAAGGGAGATACATTGGATGTTTACATCAATGGCACCATTACAAAGAGCACTAAATTGCTTGGTGTTCCTAAGCAAAACTATGGCGATGTTTATATTGCTGCGAATGGCGGATTTTCCGGATATATTTCCAATTTATGGTATTACAATTATGCTTTAGGAACAAATGAAATACAGAAGATGGTTAAGAAGGGGCCTAATAGAACAATGACTGGAAATAATGCAATGACTTCCAACAATACAAGCTATTTGTCATTACGTTGGTTCTTTTACGGTAGTTAGAGAGAAAATCTATAAAAATATTATTTTCATAGCATAATTTATAATGGATAAAAAGAAAGCATTTATGATTGGAGCAGGTATCCTTTTATTAATTATTATATTGCGTAACATTACTTTCGTTAGCACAACACCTGTAGAGACAACAAAAACAACAACAACTGTTGTTTATAAAGAGCCTGTGCAAAAAGCTTATTATGTTCCTCCATCAGGTCATTACAATTCATACAAGGCTCAATACTATAATTAGACCTAAATGTATTGTCTAGTTTTGTAGTCAATATGACATATATTTTTATAAATAAGTAATATATGTCATGTCAAGGGAATAATTGTAAACCAAATCCTCCAAGAGAGTGGTCAAGGTTTGAAAATCAATGTGCATATATATTACCCACTAATGCTAATCCAAATTCACTGATATTTGTTCCTCTTCTAAATAAAACTGTTACTATTGCTGAAGCGGCATATTTGGTTCAAGTCTATAAAAAAGGTAATGTTCTTCAATACAAGGGCAATAGTTCCAATTTAACAAGACAGCAAAGATATGCGCAAATTGCGCGTGGAATGTGGACAAATAGGACGACCACTTGGGCTACACAGTCAGACACTTATAGTAATCCAAATACACAAAGCTTACGCCGAATTAATTATGCTACCATTCCTTTGAATCCTGGGGCTACAGGTAATAACCAGACTTTATGTCTACCATTACCTGTTACACCAGAATATAATGTATTGCCAGACACTGCAACAGTAACTCCAGGCACGGAAGAACCGCCAATTATACCTCCTCCAGAAGAACCACCTGCTGGTGAAAGTGGGAAGGTTATGCCGCCTTATGAAGAACCTGTTATACCTGGTCCTGTTCTTGTTATCCCTGATGGAGGTACCCTAATATGCAGTCAAATAGAAAATATTTGTAATGGAGATATTATCAAGGAACTTAGTGGTATTGTGGAATGTACCCCAACAACTGCTGCAGATGTGCCTGGTGAGCCACAACTTTTATGCTGGAATGATGGAGATGAAACATATTATCCTCGCCAAAAACTCACATATGGAACCAGTGGAGACAAGTGGCCAGTTAATAATAAATTATGGGGCACTAATCTGTGTGAAACAGCTCCTATTACTGCACCATTTGATGTTGTTGTATTAAAAGTAATTGCTGCAAATGATGTGCTTTCTTTAGCTTGGTCTGTAAATGATGGAGGTGTTGTTATTACTGATTTTACAATAATTATACAATAATTTATACAAAAATAATATAACAATAAATACTATGAGCAATATTGTTATACCTGTAAATGCAAACAATACAAGAGAAACAACACCAAATCCCAATAACCCGAATACAAAAATTTATTCTTATAATTTAAGTCCTCTTTATAATTACAACATTACTGTAGCAGGAACTTATACAGTACAAATAAATGCTAGAAATTCTATTGGAATGAGTCAATACAGTATGCCATATACTTTTACTGTTAGTGCACCTGGAAAACCAATTATTACAAGTTTGGTTCCTAGCATAAATTCTGTTTTAATCAGTTGTCAAGTTAATCAAGGATCTGGTGCAATTCAAAACTTTACTGCATATTATAGTACAAACTCAGATGGTCCATACACAAATGTTACCATTTCAACATTTAGTTATAATAATCCAAATTATACTTTTACATTAGCTGGACTTGGAGAAGATACAAAATATTGGATTAAAGTTTCAGCGACTAATAGATATGGCATTGGAGACAAATCTTTATCCGGCGAAGTAACTACAACCCCTATTGTTATTGTTCCTACAGTATCTGACTTGATCTTGTATACTAGTGCCACACCACCTAATCCAAGTAATCAAACTATATACTTACAATGGTATGCTGATTCAGGTTCTAGTACAATAACTTATTTTAATCTTTACAATAACCCAGGATCTGGTTATGTATTAATTTCTCGGATTCATTATTTTGAACCTACAAGCGGGTTATATTCTCATCTGTTTACTGGCTTTACAACAAATACAACATATAATCTTACTATGTCTGCTACAAATAGTGTAGGTGAAGGAAGTAAATCAGACCCAGTTCTCACAGTAACAACTATTGGTGTTCCTAGTGCACCAACTAACTTAAATGGAACCCCAGCAGCTAATGCTATAGATTTAATTTGGACAATTACAAGTGCAGGAAATCCTCCTCCAATTACAAGTTATAATATTTTTTATAGTACTACTAATGTGCAACCTTCAACAACTACTACCATTTCAGGGTCTACAACTACAACTACTATAACTGGTCTAATTTACAATACTACATATTATGTAGCTATTCGGGCAAATAATTCAACTGGTTCAAGTGCTTGGTCAAATACCATAACTGTTACCACTCCAAATATTCCTTCTCAACCGACTAATTTAGGTTTATATGCTGATTCTACACAACCTATTACAGGAACATCCTTGTATTTACAATGGAGAATTGAAAACAATCAAAGTCTTCAGTATGAAATAACGCAATTTCAAATTTACAAAAATGGAACTCCAGAGACTATACAAATAGCCGATGTTGATTTGGAGAATGACAATACTACATTTTATTATGACTTAACTGGATTGACTACAAATACACAATATAATCTTACTATAACTGCAACAAATGCTGTAGGTACTAGCACTCAATCAAGTGTATTTACAGTTACTACTGCGGCTAAACCTGATAAACCAGTACTAGCCTTATATACTTCATTTTCTCCAAATATTACAATTTCAAGCATATATTTACAATGGACAATTGCAAACAATCCAACTTTTATTAATAATAATAATCCAATAACGCAATTTCAAATTTACAATAATTCAATAAAAATTGGACCAGATCCTCTACTAAGAAACAGTGTTTATTTGGAGAGTAACAATACTACATTTTATTATGACTTAACTGGATTGACTACAAATACACAATATAATCTTACTATAACTGCAACAAATGATGTAGGTACTAGCGATACTTCAGATACATTTTCAGTTAACACTTATGGTGTTCCTGCTGCACCAACTAATTTGGGTGGAACCCCAACAGTTAATTCTATAGATTTAAGTTGGGTGAATGGAAGTGCAGGAAATCCTCCTTCAATTACAAGTTATGATATTAGTTATAATATTAATGGTACACAACAATCGCCTATTAATGTTATTTCTACTACAACTACATATACTATAACTGGTCTTATTCCCAATACTGCTTACACTATATCTATTCGTGCAAATAATTCAACTGGTTCAAGTGCTTGGTCAGATCCTCCTGTAACTGTCAATACACTTCAAGAAGGACATTGGTATTTACATTCGTCAGGGTTCATTTACACAACTGCAGACACTATATTATTTAAGAAAATTTCAGTTGATCCAAATATTGGAAATCCTACTCCTGCAGGAAACGATTACTGGGATCCTGTAACTAGTACAAACAATTTACAAACTGCTACAGGAATTACAAAAGTTGTTACAAAAGGTGGTATATATAGTAATGAAACTACAACTGATTTTACAGGAACCTTGGGAAATTATTGGGGTTTTGTTGGGGGCGATTATGCCACTTTGGTAACACAATATCCAATTTATTTCAAAAATAGTCAAATCTTACAATAATAAATAAATCATATACAAAATTCATTGATTCTATATGATTTCTCTATTTTAAGGTCTTAGTTCAGGGTACATACAGATCTCTTGACTAGGGAAAATATCTCCAGACATACACTGATCATTTACACCCACTTGAATACAACTGCGGAATCCACGGTCTTCGCCAATATAACACCATCCTGACTTACCTGCACCTTTACTGGATTGAATGCTTGATCCAGATTCATCTGCCTTGTATCCAGGTTCGCCTTCTTCGCCTTCTCCTTCTTCTTGTGCCTTATTGGCCTGGTTCAAGCTCATATTGAGCTGTTGTTGTTCAGTATAATTGGAATTCTTAACAGCTGACGCTGTATCTTGTGCAACATTGACTGTAGTATTCACCGTTCCAGCAGCAATATCTGTCGCTGCCTTGGTCCCAGTGGCAGCAACATTTGTCACTTGTTTGGTTGTCTCTGCAGCTCCTGTGCCAATAATTCCAGCCAAATAAGCCGATAGTTGGCCAAATATTTGCGTACCTTTTGCTAAATAAATGAATATATTGAAACCAAGAAATGCTAAAATCAATATAATAATTGCCCAAGTGGTCCAACTAATGCTACTAAAGAAACTACCAATGCTTGTGCTAGTGCTTGTGCTATTTGTTGAGGAAAATGCCGATCCTAGTCCTGGACTCGGAGCAGGAGCAGAACTGGCTCCAAAAATATCACCACTTTCTACTTTTGCAGAAGGTGATTCAAAAGAACTAAATATTGAATTATTTGAAGGATTCGCAGATGGATTCATTTATAATAAAAATAAATATATTAAATTTTTATGATAATTCGCACACTACGGTAACAAGCTGAGCCTACTTATTGAAAGTTAGTAAATACAAGAATTGGTTCAAATCTCCTAAGATCTCGTCGCGAATGTTATACAAGTCGCTATTGGACATTGATTTGAGTGCAGGATTGCCATTTAGACTTACTAAATATCCTTTGAAGTCATTGACTTCTCTCTTAAACTGTTCTACTGAAGTATAATCCTTGAGTGAAATAGATCTTGTTCCTGTAAGATTCACTCTATCTCCTGTCTTTCCCAAAAGTACTTCAATGAATGTGTCAATATGCTTGTTTAGACTGCTGTAAAGCTCGTCTGTTGCTTTGTGTGTGGCATAGCTATATGTCTTCCAATGATACAATTTCACAGTGTTTAACATTGTAAGAAACTTGACAACGACTTGTTGTTCAAACTTTTGAGGAATTCCGCGGACTTTTCTTGTGCCACCTTTTTTCATATGTCTTCTTGTAGTCTTTCCATTTTTAGCCATTATAATATAGATTTACAAAAATATTGTTTTATATTAAGAAAATGAAAATTTGCATCAGATCTATATTTAATTGGTTATTGGTTTTAGCAGTATTCATTTTTGCCGCAGCAATTTTAACTGATTATAAGAGAGAAGGAATGGATAACGAAAGCACAAGTGATATTATGTTGACAAAACCAAACTCGGGTGATACAAAAAAAGAATTGATGGAAAAATTCAAATGGTTTAGAATGCTTCCAGAAGACAATAAGTTATCACAGGAAACGCTAGATGCTGTTAAAGCAAAATGGAAAGAAATGAATCCAAATATACCAATTCAAACATCTGATGAAGATTTACAAAAATTTGCTTCAGAAGAAGAGGCAAAAATATTTATAAAAACTGGAAGATGGCCTATTAATGAATATACAATGACAAATATTAAAAACATTGTTAGTGCTGATCCAAATACAAAGGAAGAAGATAGACAAAAAGCTATTGATGATCTTTTGAATAATCCAATGTTGAATCAACCAATTTCTAAATTATTATTTGTTCAAGGTCTAGCTCCTCTTGTAAATGGACAAAATGCATCAAAACCAGAAGATTTAAAAGGTCAACCAAAATTTATATTTAAAGGACATACTTTCAAATTGGGAGATAGAAGTGGATTTTGTGGTCCAGGAAATAAACCTCTTTTAAATAGTTTAGATGGTAAATCACCTCCAGAAGAAATTACAGATTACAAAGAATTAGAAAAAATGCCCGGGTTTAAATTTTTACAGAGTCCTTGTAATCCTTGTTCAAATAGGTGTCCTTACTCTTATGAAGATGTTTCACTTCCTGCTTATGATATATATTGGGGCATTAGTGCAAAAACTGGTAAGGCAGGTGCATCAGAAGTAGGTTCTCCCAATATGGAAGAAGGTAAACTCAAAACTTGCTTAATGAAAGCAAACAAAAAAATTATTGATATGGGTGGAGAACCTGTGGCGTGTGATTAATGCACAGTGTCAAATATTCATATACCCCAATCAATTGTGTCACCTAATATGCTCTCAACTTGAGCGAAGCAATTAGAACCGCAAAAACCCCGAGCTAAAGGTGATGGGTGCGGAGCACAAATAATATTTGATTTATTGCTGATCCACTGCATTTTGGATTGAGCGAATTTGCCTAATAGCAAGAATACAGACATCGGATTTTTTATGCTAATATAATGGATGACATCATTGGTGAAGTCTTCCCAAATTTTCATATGAGATCCAGGATTGCCATCTTCAACAGTGAGAGAACAGTTGAGAAGAAATATTCCTTCTTCTTTGAACCAGCGTTCTAAATTCCCATTGGTAAACTCATAATTGCGATCAGGAAAACAGGAGTTGAGTTCTTTGAAAATATTACGCAAACTTGGTGGTATTTTTTGACCAGATGGAACAGAGAAACTGAGCCCTTGAGCTTGACCAGGACCGTGGTATGGGTCTTGGCCAAGAATGACCACATTGATTTTCTGTAAGTCTAATTCAAATATGCGAAAGACTTGGTGTTTTGGAGGGTAGATTTGTTTTAATGGACACAAATGCGCAGTTTCATACAATGAATCTAAGTCAAATGAATATTGATCAAATAAAGGGTTCCAAGAAACGTGAATTTTGTCCATTTTGGTAATACTAATATAGTTTGATTGTTTTTATAATAAAGTTGGTTTAATTTTATTATATTTTATTTTTTTGATTTCTTCTTTTGGGTTTAATATTTAGATATTGCGGTTCTTGTTCTTGCGGCAAAAAGAACGCCTGGTTCCAATTGCATACTTGCAACCTTCAGTCTTGTTGCAAATACGTCCTCTGCGTCCACGGCATCTAGATGCCTTAACGCGTTGTCTATAAATTTTCTTACAAGTTTTAGAAAGAGAGCTTTTTGAACGGGTAGTGGCCATTATATATTTACTATAGACTTTTCTCTCTTTCTTCGCTAAATAGTTGGCATAAAAGTCTGGCCAAAGGCATTCATTTTCTCCAACTTATCAATTGTCTTGTCTAAATTGGATTTCCCTCCATTCTTGAATAAATAATCTGTATTTGGTGAATGCTCATTTTTCTTGATTTGTTTATAAATTCCATCTATTTTCTTGATAATTCCACCAACAACTTCTTTTTCTTTCAAAAGGTCTTCATTTTGATTCACATTCTCAGTCAATATGCTAATAGCGAAGTAAATCAAATATCTGCGCCTTTTACCACAACCATTGCTGTATTTCAACGTAAATAAAGAGAGAAGACTATTCATTAGTTTTTGAATAAATTGACTAGCATTAGAGGCAGACTGGAGTAGGGCATCCCATATTAACCAAACGAGATCCATTTGGTCTTTTGGATTTACTGGCATTTTCTGACGGCGTCCACATTTACATTTTTCCTTTTTCGCCTTGCATATGCTCTCGTATTCAAGGATCCATTCCACCCAATAACACGCGTCAATTGTATTTTTTGTATCCTTTGAAATATGGTAAGCAAATTCATTTATAGCAATAAAGAGTTCCTTAGGATCTTCACTTATAATAATATCTTCTCCATAAGAGACATTGGGAGCCTTTAACATATCCGCAACTTGAGTCATTTCAAAATCATTTTTCTTGACCTTGATCTCATCAAAACTGTGCTTACGTTTTGCATAACAAAGAATACAAATTATCTCACAAAATAGGCGACGGATTTTATCATTATTACGCATTTTGATTTCGTGACCACTATAACCATTGGTTATGATCTCTTTGAAATTCTGAATTCGCATTTCCAAATAAATGGCCAGTTTAGGATTGCCTAGATGTATGTACTTGCTATAAAAGAAGAGTATGATCTCCCATAAATCGCTAAAATGACCTGAACATATGAATTCTGCGCTCCAATAACAAGCAGGTTCTATTTTAGACTTTACCAAGTTATTTAGTAATTCTTTTTTAGCATCTGTTTTTTTGAATTCAGAAAAGGTGATGCCCTTGAAATCTCTTTGTTCTCTAACATCATTAATTTCACAATCCGACATATCTTATATATAATTAAAAAATATACAAAAAAATAATAAGAACAACATATATATGAAAACCATTCTGAAATCATTCAAATATATTACAAATCTCTATAACAAAATGAGCAACTGGGGAAAAGTAATTGTAGTTATTGTAATCTTATTGATCTTTGTAACCTTGTATAAAAAGAGAGAAGGTTTTCAAGAATCCAAGGATTTTATTTTCAAGGACAGCATTGAATTATATGACAACTTTTATGCAAATATTTATGACTACTTGGTATACAACAATGTCAAGAATGAATATGAAATTGGTCAAATTGTGAATCAAACTACGCCTACAAGTGAGAGCATTATATTAGATATTGGTTGTGGTACAGGAAATCACGTTGCTGGATTCAATCATCGTGGTTATAAAACTATTGGAATGGACAATTCAGCAGATATGATCGCCAAGGCAAAAGAAAACTATCCTGATTATGATTTTGTCAAAGGTGATGCAATGAATGCGATGGAATTCCAACCGGGCAGTTTTACTCATATTATTTGTATGTATTTCACCATTTATTATTTCAAAGATAAGATGATATTTTTCAATAACACTATGAAGTGGTTGATGCCTGGAGGTTATTTAGTAGTGCACGTGGTGGATCCTGATATGTTTGATCCAATTATTCCACCCGCAAATCCACTTTTAATGTTGTCGCCTCAGCGTTATGCTCGTGATCGCATTACAACAAGCAATGTTGTATTTGATGACTTTAAATACAGCGCCAACTGGGAACAAGATAATAATACAATGTCTGCCAAATTTGTAGAGAGTTTTAAGAGCAAAGATAGTGGTAAAATATTCCGAAAACAAGAACACCGCTTTTATATGGAACCTGAGTCCAAGATCATTAACTTGGCAAAGGACTGTGGGTTTATAGTTTTGGGTAAGATTGACTTGATCAAATCTGGATATGAATATCAATATTTGTATATATTCCAGAAGCCTGAGTAACCCACTTTTTGGGAAAAGTAGAGCCAAAACACGAGTCAAGTGGGGAAGACTCTTCGGTTATTATCAAGATAGTGACTAAATCAATAATAATAAAGCATAAAGATAATTATTGTTTATTGAAATAATGGACAATAAACAACTACGTTTCACTCTTTCATTATTGATACCTTCCGCACTAGAACAAGGGTTAAGGATTACATCAAACGTTGGTAATATGGCATTCAACGGAATTCTTTTAGATATTTATTACAAAAGAAATTTTTTATATATTTCAATCCCTGTATGTATGGTTAGTAGTATTTTTGGTTATGGTATTTTTGGTCTAGGTGTTATAGGAAGCTCCTTATTTTTTTATGTAATAACTTGTAATAAATGGTATCCATTTTTTTATCCTCTATTTGATTAAATGGCAATAACTTGAAATTGTAAAAACTATATTTTATATATAAAAAATACTTAAATGTATTAGTCAGTAGTTATTATGAAGTACGTAATAACTATTATAAAAAGATTAATTCCAAAAGATCTGCCTCTACCTCTTGGTAGATGGAGAATAGAAAATTGTAATAAACAAATGAACTATAAAATAGACTTATCAAATGAAGATCATTGTGGTCCTTGTGGACAATATGCTCTAGAAAAAATAGAAAAAAAAGAATTAAAAAATATTAAAGATAATTCTTTAGAAAAGTCTAAATAATTTCGCATTGTTATAGAGTTTTGAATTAGTAAAAGTGTAAATAAAACAAAATAGATATGCGTTTTGAGTCCATCTTTTTAAAGGTACTTTATAATATGTATTGGTACAATGCATTACTATATTTTTTATTAGCAGTTGTTGTTATTATCTTGATTTTTTTAGCTTATATAAAAGTCACATTCAAATTTTGGGCAGAACAACCTGTTTTTCACGCATACGATATCAAATACTATTTTTTCGGAGGCGGAATAATAATGCACGAACTGCCAGCTAAAAATAAATACACAAATTTTAAGCAGATTGAAACTCTGACATATGGTAAGAATTTACCAGATGTTCAATTCACCAAGTTCCTCCATTTCATCCAAGCAAATTATTTGCAAAACAAAGAGAACAAATTTATGCCAACCAAGGAGTCTATTGCACCTTACTTTGAAGGACATAGTCACCCTTGTTTCTTTACCTTTTATAACGACGATGAGTTATTAATGGACTCAAAAAAAGGCACTATTGTAGAAGATAAGAAAATAAAGTCGGTTATGACTGGACGTCCTCTTCAAATAGTAATCCATAAAACGTATACCTCCAAGAAAGCCGGGTTTTTTGATGCATACTACATTGATTACTTATGTGTGGACTCAAATAGTCGGAAAAGTGGCATTGCACCTCAGGTCATTCAAACTCACGAGTACAACGCCCGTCACTTGAACCAAAATATACAAGTCAGTATTTTCAAGCGCGAAGGTGAACTGACAGGTATTGTTCCATTGTGTATATATACTACATATGGATTTCCTATGAATGGGTGGGTTCAACCAAATGATTTAGATGCAAAATATAGTTTGATTGAATGTGGTCCGAATAATATGCATCACTTGCTAGATTTCTTGAAGGATCAAACTTCTGCAAAAACATTTGATATTGAAATGATGACAAGTCCTGCAAATTTGTTGGAACTTATCAAAACCAATAATATTTATGTTTATATGGTGCTTTGTGAAGACCAGGTGCAATGTGTATATTTTTATAGGAAGACCAATACATTTGTGGAAGAAGGGGTAGAAGGACTATGTTGTATTTCTTCTGTCAAGGCTACAAGCTTGGACAATGAAATATTTGTACACGGTTATAAGGTGGCATTATGGAAAATATGTGCTGAATCTAAGACCCTGCGGTTTGCAGTAGTGGAAGATATTTCACATAATAATGCCATTATAGAGAACTTAAAAAAACGCACTATTCCTTCTGTGGTTTGTCCGTGCGCTTACTTCTTCTATAATTTTGCGTATTCAACATTTCATTGTTCTAAAGTATTCATTGTGAATTAATGATGCTTTCTCTTATATGTTTTGGATTTCTTTGTCTTCTTAGATTTTTTATGACGCTTTTGTGTTTTGTGCTTTTTATTATGTTTTCTAGTTTTAGATCTTTTCTTGAGTCCACGTGCGACATAATCATTAATCATATAATCACTTATTAGTTTTCTTGAATCTGTGTTTGTGTCTGCGTATATAACCCCTCTTTTAGTAGTACTATAATCTCTATCCGGTTGTGATGTAGTTTTTAAACTTTGATAGTTTTTAGTAAACGGGCTATTTTCTATTCTTTTTTTTTCTTTCATTTTTTCTTCTCGGTCAGCCCTTTTAAGTAATACTTGTGTTCCTTCCATATATTATAAAATAATATTATTAATTTTTGCAATATTATTTTATTTTTCTTATTTTTTATTTTTTTACGCGTCTAGATTTTGATTTATGCATTTGTTTATGATGTTTCACTTTCTTTGTAGTCTTTCTTCTCATTTTGAGTGTTTTTTTATTATGATATCTTTTTCTTCTTGTGGTTCTCTTCTTAATACCACGACCTTTTTTTCTCATTTGTGCACTTAAATCTTCTATTTTACCTTGTAATAATGCAGATTGAAGTTCACTAATGTTGTGTTGTGAAGTAGTGACTGGGCCTAATTCTTTTTTACCTTGAACCTTAGCTAGATCTATTAGAAGTTCTCTTTGTTTTTTTTGCATAGCCTTAATTTCTGCATCTTTAACCAATTGTTCTGCAGCGGAATCCACATTAGCCATTTCTTCGCGTTTAGATAATCTTTCTTTTTTCGCTTTTCTTCTTCTCTCTTGATCTGCTTCTATTTCGTATTCTCTATCTTGAACTTCTCTATTTAAAGCCATAAATTTTTCGGTAGACATTGATGCAACTTTTTGAGGATCTTCTAGATCTAATTCAGGTGGTCTTTCAAACAGAGTTTCGCGTTCTCTTTCTAATTCAATGTCACTACTACTATTACTTTTTTCTGCTCTTGCGCTCATCTATAATATTAGCGGACATATTTTCCTACACGCGCAAAAGAATCAACAACAAAGATAATGAAAATACCTAAAAAAGAATATAAAATTAACTCCTCAGTCACATTACCAGTGCGTTCATCTTGCTGTTCTTCTAAAAGTTTGATCATATAATTCAACTTTTCCATCAACAAGTCATTTTTGTCACCTGACATCATAGTAGAGATAGGAGATGAACCATAGTTGGGCATATTTGAGTTGCTCTTCCCGTACATTTCGCTGTAATTTGGCATAAATCTTTGAAAATCACCGGAAACAGTTCCACTTCCTAATTCTCCTGAATTAGATCGGCTTCCGTTTTCCATATCGTTCAAATATTGTTGACTTGATCCTTGAGAAGGCTGACCAACGAACATGCTCATAAGACCATTAGATGGTTGTGAGTTTTCCTTGAATCTGGTTTGTTCTACACCGGACGATTCCGGGGGAGGAGGCGGATTGAAATCTGCTAATGGTTCATCTTCTGCGGGTAAATTATGGATAGATTGAAGAACAGAATTAACCCTTTCAGAATAATTATTTTCTTTAGGAGATGATGAAGGCATACGCTTTTGGGTTTTATTTAAGGCGCGTTTTCTACTAATTGGATCATTCTCCTTACTAACTACATTTATATCATTATCAAATGGTGCTGCATACATTGCTAAAGACATTCTTAATAAAAATTAAGATAATAATTTGAAAACAATTGCAAATAAAAAT
>Ga0114962_10002760_pt1 | contig 14448 bp, 13 predicted proteins | sample C_130820_MF_Meta_FD_87017 | JGI IMG/M metagenome (GOLD analysis project Ga0114962, IMG submission 87017) | Freshwater microbial communities from Lake Croche, Canada to study carbon cycling - C_130820_MF_MetaG | ecosystem: Environmental > Aquatic > Freshwater > Lake | place: Lake Croche, Canada...
CAAAAATCCTTTTGGTAATATGATGGGTGGAGGCGGTCCTGCCCCTGGTCAAGGGGGTCCTAATATGGAAGATATATTAGCTAGTATGTTTTTTGGCGGTATGCCTGGTATGCCAGGTATGCCCGGTATGCAAGGTATGCCTGGAAATATACATATGATGCATGGAATGCCAGGCATGCCTGGTATGTTCCCACCCGGCGCTAATTTTCAAATATTTAGAAATGGAGTACCTGTAAATATGCAACATATACAGAAACCTGAACCAATAAACAAAATTGTGCCTATTAACATGGAAATGGTATTGAATGGAGCATCCATTCCTGTCGAAATTGAAAGATGGATAATTAAGAATGGAAACAAGGTGACCGAAACGCAAACTATTTATGTTACCATTATGAAAGGAATTGACAACAATGAAATGATGGTGTTAGAAAATCAAGGTAATGTTGTTAATGAACAATGTAAAGGCGATATTAAAATATTTATTAGAGTTGAGAATGATACTGGATTTCAGAGAAGAGGGTTAGATTTAATCATTGAAAAGAAAATTTCTCTCAAGGAAGCCTTATGTGGTTTCTCATTTGATTTAAAATATATCAATGGAAAGGCATATACGATCAATAATCAGAGCGGTAATATTATTCCATTTGGACATCAAAAAGTAATAGCAAATATGGGATTAACGAGAGATGGACATACTGGAAATATGGTTATCGTATTTCAAATTGAATTGCCTCTAACTCTTACTCCTGAACAAATTATTATTTTAACAAATGTTTTGTAAGAGCCGAAATGAAAATTGTATATTTAGAAAAAATAACTTAAAGGCATAATAATTATATATTATGGGGGTGGGTGCAAGGGTCAGGGTAGGTGGATAGGGTTGTGAAAATGAGTAGTCGACTGAACTCCTTATTAGGAGTTTATAGCATCTGTTTGGTGAAATCCCAGATGAGTTTCGTTATCAGGCGAAACATAAAGATAGTCAATGATGATTATGAGACTATCTTTATATTAGATGAAAATGGGTAGGTTTAGAGCATAGGATAAAGAATGGGTAAAGAATGGGTAAAGCATAGACTAAGGTAGATTGACTATATATAATTATATTGTGTACATAATGATGCAAAGTAAATGTATAATACAATATAAATTTTATTATTAAGACGATAATAATAATACATGGGTCACTTGGAAGAATCGCCTCTGCTCCAGTAGCTCAGTGGTTAGAGCATGTCACTTGTAATGACAAGGCCGCCAGTTCAATTCTGGTCTGGAGCTTAAAATATTTTATATGGTAAATATAAAATACTTTTTTGATAAATAATCATATAATAAAAATAATAAAATATAATCTCATGTCATATACAAATGGCAGGAAGAAGTCGTGTTATGCGAAATATTCAATCATATGTAAATCATAGTGATTCAAATTCTGGTTTAGGACCGCTTAAGGCGGGTACAGGAAATAGAGTTGGAATTACAAATTATTTGTGGTATAATATCCAAACGCAAGCGAAAAAAGGGCCTCTTGATTTTGTCAATACAAACGATTATTATCAAACACTTCAATGGCAAAGATATGGTAATCTGAGACCTTCATTTAGACCTAGTCCTCGTCTCTCAAAGTACAAATATTATAGTCCATATTGATAATCATAACAACTTATTAGCTTTGATATGATTTATTGTATATTTATTTACGAAATCTTTCTTGTAGGAATATCGGATGAAACCAAATAGATAGAATTCTCAGTAATAATGATAAACTCTGTACCACTTTTGTAAAATTTAACTATACCACTAGTGTATTCGTCTTCCGACTTTACCAACAACTTTTCTCCATTTTCTTTCACACCAATAAGCGCTTTTTTATCCAATGATGCGGACCAATAATCCAACATGATTGGTTTATCTTCGACTATTCCTAATTTAACTGCATGCTTTAGGGTAATATCACTAGGTAGTCTGTAATTTGCTTCAGCAGAAGCGGTAGAGGTAGAGGAAGAAGAGGAAGTAGTCTTTTGTTCGTCCGACATTTATATTATAAAAATTTGCAAAAGTCTTTATATTCTAATTAATATAATTTAATATTTTTTGATAAAAATATAATATGCAAAAAATATAATATGCAAATATATTAACAATATAAATGAGTTTATCTGCCCCACAAACTAATTTTCGATATTCTTTACACAATACCGAAAATTATAAAACTTCTATGCAATATTCTGCTAGTGAAATACTAAATAAGTATAATTTATTAATAATAGAATATTTGAATTTTATTATAGAAAGCATAAATGTAAAGAATAATGCCTATAATAAATTTGTAATATTGAGAGGATTAAAAACCATTACGCATGTATTTAATATTATATTGTATTACACTAAAAATTTAGATGTAGCATATTATCATAGTCAAAAATCGTTTTATTTTTATATAGAATTTATCGGTCAAATATCAGAAGATCAACATACCTTTTTGCAGTTAAACTCGAGAGATGCTATGATGTTTGTATATAAAAAAACAATATATGAAATAAATAATGAAATCAAAAAACAACTAGTTTATCCAACTGCGGATGTAAGTGTAAAATTAGACACATTAAATATGAATATAACCATATTAACAAAAATAATTAGTTATATGGTTAATGGGTTTGATTTTTTAAAGGAGAATAAAAAAGATTCATTTAAATTATTCATAAAAAAAATAGAAAAAATATGCGAGAAATTAAACAATGAAAAAATAAATAATGATGCGTATCACCTCATATATAAATTTACTGATACGATTTGTAATAATGACAGATATAACGCATTAGAATACTCCACTAGCGTTCCGTATTCTGGGTCTGCTACTACGCCTTGCTACGCAATGGCTCCGTTGCATCTACTAGAAAAGCATTTGGATATTATAGAATTGTTTATAAAAAAATATAGTAAAAGTAAAATGAATAGCGTTGCTGATGCCAAAATAAATAATAACTTGATTGATTTGCATTTTACATTACATTTGGAAGATTGTACAGATAAATTTATTAGTTGGATATTTACATAATTTCGGCTATTTTGTCTTCGATAATATTCATGAAAATCGTTTTGCGACGTATTTTCTTTTTTTTATCCTTTACTATCGTGTTTTCAGGAGTAATAATTTTTTGCCCAATTTTATAAAATTCTGCCACCAATAATACTTTAAGAAATTCGTAAATAGAATACAACACATTCTCATCACACATTCCCACTATTAGGATACTACCTGTTCTAAAAATCATGAATGAAACGGTTACTATGTTTTTGTAAAGCGATCTATTTTCTTCTGAAATTTGGGATCCCGTTTGAACGCTCATTGCCGGGTTATAATAAAACTTACATTGAATTCCAGGGTATGAGCATGGGTCATATATGCATTGAATATTATATTTGAATTTCAATATATCAAATAGAAGTTCCCGGTTTATATAAAACCCGCAATTGAAGTTGGAATTAATAAGAACTGTATCACTAATTTGTTTATATCCCAATTTTTCTTCTAGGAAAGGTTGAATCGTCTGCACGATATTCAATAAGACTTGTTCAAATATATAATCGGTTTGTATGCCAGGTATCTCTAACTTCCCTGTATTAAATACTTTGATATGAAATTCTTTAAATATGCTATTAATTTTTATACGCAAAATCATAACAAAACAATTGTAAAACGCGCTCTTTCTTTTACACCTATAACTCATAATGTCTTTTTTAGAAATTCCAATACTAATCTTTCTAATATCCTTAAATTTTATTCTACCATTTGGATTATTTATACTTGTCATGACTTGTTCGTCGCAGCAAATAACCGATTGCAAATTTTCTTGAACGATTGCTAACTCTTCTTGTGTATTAGAGTTAAATTTCATTTGTTTTTTAATAACGCCATTTGCTGGAGTCGAATATGGAATTACTGGTATTTTCCAGAATATTTGCTTCAAATCTATCTCTCTATCTAAATAAGCAATTTTAGATTTAGTTGAAATATAGATGGCGTTTGCTTTAGGCGGTTCGACTAGGTTATCTAATAAATTATCTATTTTTGGATTAGACTCGCTTATTGTATTTATAGGAGATAGATCATCCTCGTCGGATGATGCATCATTATAATCAGGTGATATAAATTTTGCCCATTCATTATCAACATCGTTATTTATGGTATTTGCCATAATAATTATTAGAATATATCTTTAAATGTATTTAAAATAATTTATTTCAATTATTTTCTAATAGTATATCATATAATGCTTGCCAGAAAATCTAGCGTCATCCATGAAAGAAGCAATATTATCCCAATCTCGCAAACCTCACCTACATCGTCTAAAGAAACACGCGATTTTGATAATATATACTGCTTGAAACAAAACTTCTTTGATCCTACAAAGAGTTCCCCACCAAATGATTTTATGTTGAAGTTGCATGAGAGAATGCAACTTTACGGCAAAATGGATGCAGTAGGAATAAAAGAAGGGAGACGCGACAAAGCATAATTTATATAATACGAGTTTTTACTATCCTGATGATGCATAATGTTTTCAATAAATTCTAAAAAGTTTGAGGTAATTATTTGCGGTTTATTACGAATAATATAATTTAAATAATCTTTTATTATATTTTTTTTATCGATATTGTATTTTTTACTTATATCTTGAACAAATTGAATGACTATGCTTAGTTTCTCTCTTTGAGCTAATTTTAGATATAATTTTTCCCAAACAACATTGTCTATGATGTTAAAATTAGAATCAATAATATTTTGATTTGATTGAATGAAATTAATCATACTTCTGATGTCGGATTTATATAACTTTTGTATCTGTTTTATAGAACATTCTGACATGTTTAGTTTTTCAATGGTTGATATATTTGTTAAAAATTTAATGATTTCGTGTTCAGGTAATTGATTAAATCTGAGTTTTAAGAATTCGTTTTGTAGTCCCTCGTCCACTCTGCTAATATAATTACATATTAAACAAAATCGAACACCAATACTATATGTTTGTATTAAATAACGTAATGCTTGTTGTGCGTTCTTTGTCATATAATCAACCTCATCTAATATTACGAATTTCATACCCTTATTAAAGAGTGATTTTGAATTAACAAACTGATTTATTTGGACTCTAATGATATCTATTCCTCTTTCATCTGATGCGTTTAGATGAATAACTAACCCATTATGCACTTGGTCATTTTTTTCTTGATAGGCCTTTACTAAATTGATAATACTGGTAGTTTTACCCGTGCCTGGCGGACCATAGAAAAGGAGATGTGGAAAATAGGAATCATCGATGATATTTTGCATTATTACTTTATTTAAGGGATCTAACACTACATCTTCGAGTTTAGTGGGACGAAAGCGCTCACATAGTGGCACTCCAGCATTGTTTTGGAAGGAAACGTAGGCTTGCTTGCAAGCCGATGTTTCCTGACTATAATCCGTAGACATAGTCGAAGGATTATGATTCATTATTATATGTTATGATTTTACATATTTAAACCTTTTTCCCCCTTTTAGTAAAATATAGTTTAGTAAAACAATTGAAATATATTTATCAACAAATTATAATGGACAACAACAAAAAAACAAACATGTCTGCATCAAAAAACAATATTGGTTATTTGGAAATATTCGTTGGCTCGATGTGTAGCGGTAAAACATCGAAATTATTGGAAATGCATAAGCAATATACCTTTTGTAATATTCCTGTAGTAGTTATTAATCATGCAATGGACATTCGATATCACGATAGTATGTTATCAACTCATGATAAAATTATGATCCCATGTATTCAGACTTCCAATATAGCGGATATATGGATAAATAGTAATTCTATATATTATGAAACTTTACATAATGCGGATGTTATTTTAATTAATGAAGCGCAGTTTTTCAACGATTTACAATATTGTGTTACTGATATGCTAAAAGAAAAAAAGAAGGTATACATTTCAGGGTTAGATGGAGATTTTGAAAGGAAAAAATTTGGTGAAATATTGGATTTAATACCTATTTGTGATAAGGTTACAAAGTTAACGGCTTTGTGTAGCATTTGTAAGGATGGAACCCCAGGTATATTCTCTCTGCGTTTATCAAAGGAGACGCAACAAATGTTGATTGGTTCTGACAATTATCTTCCTGTTTGTAGAAAATGTTATGATTTGGAGGAAAACGTAGATACTGCGCAAGTGGCGATGCGAATCGAAGTTTTCCGATTATACTCCGGAGCGCCAGCGGAGGAGTATGGAGTCTGATATTGATATTACTACTACTTCTACTTCATGTTTTAGTTTTACTGATGAACTCTATTTATCACCTAATCCTTAAATATATAGTAAAACAATTTAAATTAAAAGTGTTTAAATCTAAATATAAGTAAACATGAACAATGTGGTTGGATCTGAAAATAATAATATTATTAAACCGAAAAGAGGGCGTAGAACGAAAAAAGAAATAGATGCTGATGTTAGTGTGGAACCTGTTATAACTATTTTTTCTCCTGTTCATGATCCTATTGATGTTCCTATTGATGTTCCTGTTCCTGTTCCTGTTCTAGACCCGGTTCCAGTTTCAGTAGTTTCGACTCCACCAATTGAAGGTATTGATAATACAATAGAAAAGGTTAAAAAAGCAAAGGTTGTAAAACCCAAAGTTGTAAAAGAAAAGCCTGTTGTAAAAGAAAAGCCTGTTGTAAAAGAAAAGCCTGTTGTAAAAGAAAAGGCTGTTGTAAAAGAAAAGGCTGTTGTAAAAGAAAATCCTATTGTAAAAGAAAAGCCTATTGTAAAAGAAAAGGCGGTTGTAAAAGAAAAGCCTGTTGTAAAGGAAAAGGTTAATAAATCAACAAAAGACAATATCGAATTTACCATTTGTAATAAAATTATAAGCAGTGAGACAACTGATGAAATTTTGAAACTAAATGATATTAATAATCCATTGACTAATCAATTGGCTAATTCATTGGCTAATTCATTGACTAATCCATTAGGCTTAGATGAAATAGCAGATGAAAACAATATTATTAAACCAGGTGCAAAAAAACGCGGGAGAAAACCAAAGGGAGGAAAGATAATTATACAAAATGCAAATATCGTCCCACAAAAAGAAGCAAAACCTAATATTATTTTACACCTAAAGTGTTCTATAAAAGATCTTCAAAATAACTCTGAATATAATTCAAGTTTTAATAATACAAGCATAGAATCGTTTAATTTTAATGCATCTAAAAGTGAATTGACATATGAAGTCATTAATAACCCTGAACATACCTATTCTACTGATATGAATATTATTTATAATGAACCGCAAAATAAGGCAAGCGCAGTAGGTGTTGAAGATTCGTATGAGGCTGAAGATAATTGCGAAACAAAGGATTTATGGCGTAAACTTAAAATTCTAGAACACAATTTGCATATTAATAATATATCTGATAAAAAATCAGCATGTTTCTGGTGCTCACACGATTTCGATAATCCACCTATTTATATTCCAAAACATTTCATTCGTGATTCATATCACGTGTACGGCTGTTTTTGTAGTCCAGAATGTGCTACTGCACATTTAATGGAAGAAAACATTGATAGTTCAGTTAAATTTGAACGTTATCATCTAATAAATCATATTTATTCAAAGATTTACGAATATAAGAAAAATATTAAACCCGCACCAAACCCACATTATATGCTTGAGAAATATTATGGAAATTTAACTATTCAAGAGTATAGAACGCTTCTAAGAAGTGAAAGATTATTTTTAATTGTTGATAAACCGCTCACTCGAATTTTACCCGAATTTCATGAAGACAACGATGATTTTATCATCAACAATAAAATTATTCCTTCCAATAATTATCAAGTTAAAAAACGTTTGCAAAAAAAACCGCAATCAAAAAACAATATTTTGAATGAAAATTTTGGTATGGCTTCCACATAATGGCAATTTACCATTTATATAATATTTATCTTCTGTAAATAAATATTATTATCGATTGATATATTAAGTATGTTCGAGGGTATATTTGATGATAATGATAAACCAAAATCAAAGTCTGCTTCTGTAAAATTGAAATCTGCATCTGCATCTGCAAATATTTTATCCCCATTAAAAACGGAAGATATCGACGTTGTTGCTGCAATTGAAGAAGAAGAAAAATATATACATGAAATGTCTAACCCCCCGTCAATTATTACTATTTTGATTATTTCACATGGATTAGATTTACCCCATGATTCATTTAATGATAATAATGTTAGAATGATAAGTTTTGCAGGAAGATCTGGTTCAGTTTATTATGCTAATCCGCATACACTAGCAGATATAAATGATGTTTTCAAGGCTCAAAATATAGCATATAATAAACAACTTCCGTTCAAAGGAAAGAAAAAATTCTTAGAAACATTGTATAATGATATTCCCTATGCTAATAAATGTCGACAAATGCCTAATTTTGCATTTAATGAAGACAATTCTGTAAATGCTTTAAGTACATATGATTTTTTAGATACTAATATTGTAAAAGGTAATATTGCAACTAATTATAGAAGCAATTTGGAGTATAATGCGGAGTTGCCTTCAGGGTCACAATCAAAATTGTTTACAGAATATAATAGACCGAACCCTCATCCTAGTTCTATTTATACATATGGGGATGTAACCAGTAAATTAACTCATCGATTTCATACTCCAGTTATAAATAAATTATATCAATTTTATGATAATTGTGATCCTACATTTCCTCAAAAAATCCATTTTGGTATTTATGTCATGGATATATGCAATTATGATCCTAAAATGTATAATAATACTATAAATATCGGCGATGAATTGACTTCATCGCGAAAACAATATAATAATGGCTTTTTAGAATATAGTAGTGAAAATAACAATGTTACCTTGGAAATGTTAGTTCGTTATTTACATGAACTTGGATTCCCTGTAATAAATATTATAGATGTTGCTTGTAGAAGTTGTAAAGAAATGGATGTTCCTGTGGAAGGTGCGTTATTGAGGGAAAGAATGACTGAAAAAGAAGATTTATTGTCAACTTTTATGAATAGAGCATATGGAAGAACTCGAAAAACGAAAAAAAAAAAGATTAGGAAGGGTATTCGTAGAGCTAAGTCTGGGTCTAAATCCAGATCTAAAAGATCTGTGCGTAGACATATATTATGATTTTTCTAATGTATTATTTTCTATCTCCTTTGCTAATTTTACTTCTTGCTCACTATTATATACACGCATGGAGTCGTCTAGTTTTCCTCTAATTTGTTTATAAATTTCTTGATTTACCGACTTTATCTGTGGTGCTTTTTTTTCAGTTATTCCCATAAAATCCTTAATTACTTTTATATGATCATCATTAAACGCAATTAGTTTTTGTATTACCTGTTCTTCAGTGTAATCAGTTTGACGCATAATCATTTGTATGCGTTCCACGTCGTCTGTCTTGCATGTTATAGTTATATTGTCCATACTCTATTATAGTTATATCATAAAATGATATTTAAATCGATTTAAACAATAATCATTAATATAATTATCCACAAATGCAAACAAACGATACCTATAGCAAAATTGATATTCAACCACTTTTAAATGATGTAAATGAAGTAGTTAAAAAAGGCGTTAATAAATTATTATATGATTTTACATTACGTCATTTAAATACTGAGTTGGATAAATGTAAATTAGAAATGGAGTTTTATAAAAGTGAATTGACAAATATTAAAGAATTGTATGGACTGGAGGAAAACGTAGATACTGCGCAAGTGGCGCAGCGAGTCGAAGTTTTCCGATTATATTCAGAAGGCGCCAGCCGAAGGAATATAGATGTTCCTATTCCTAGTAAAAAATTAAACGTAGTTAATAATGAAAATATTTCTTTAAATATTGAGGAAAAAATGATTGATAGTGCTCAGGATAATGCAGATGCTGGATGTACTTTTGAGAAAATTTTATTACAGGCTGCAGTTTCATCTAAAAATGTGCGAGTAGTTGTAGCGCAAGAGGAGGCGCAAGCTAGTGATGATGAGGAGGATGCTGATGAGGAGGAGGCTGATGAGGAGGCTGATGAGGAGGCTGATGAGGAGGAAGAGGCGCAAGCTGGTGAAGATGATGATGAGGAAGAGGAAGAGGAGGCGCAAGCTGGTGATGAGGAAGAAATAGAAACAGAAAATGAGGAGGAAGAGGAAGAGGAAGAGGAAGAAGCGCAAGCTGGTGATGAGGAAGAGGAGGAAGAGGAGGAAGAGGAGGAAGAGGAGGAAGAGGAGGAAGAGGAGGAAGCGCAAGCTGGTGAGGAGGAGGAGGCTGGTGAAGAGGAGGAGGCGCAAGCTGGTGATGAGGAGGAGACTGAAGAAGAAGAAGAAGAAGAGGTTTTTGAAATTGAAATTGATGACATTACCTATTTTACTACCGATGAAGAAAATGGTCCTATCTACGAAGTAGACTCTAGCGGAGATCCAGGAAATAAAATCGGATATTTAAAAGACGGAGAGCCTTTTTTCTCAGCGTAATATAAGTAATGTTTGATCTATGTCCTCCAGCATTAATTTATGTTGTTTTTTCTATTACACAAATAATTATAGATACATTTAAGGGCCTATATAACACCGCATTTTTTAAATTTATTGTCATGTGCATGGTTACACTTTTATTAAATGCATTATGTCAATCTGGGATGGGAGTTATATCATGGATAATAGTATTTATTCCATTTATTCTAATGACTGTTATAGTAACCATGTTATTATACATATTTGGTTTAGATGCAGCGTCTGGTTCCATTAATTACAATTGTCAAAATGGAAGTCAAGAAAATGCTAGTACCAAAGCCACTTCCACTATTACATATGTACCAACAACGTCTGACAAAAAAATAATAATAGTAGATACAAATCCATCCATTAGTACAAATGCTCAAACGCAACCCATCCAATCTACACAGCCTTTGCAATCTGATCCATTTGTACATAATCAAGCTACAGCGCCTACTTATTCTAGCTCACCCGAATATGAAAGTTTTATAGGAAACCTGGGTATATCCAAATAACAAATATTACTAAAAACATTTAAACAAACATTACAAAATAACATATAATGAAGTATCCGTACATTATATTTTATAGATTAGAAGAATATTCAGACATCGACAATTTTTTCATTTCAAACGATGAAAAACTTAATTGTTCTCTCTTCTTTACAAGCAATAAAGATGATTTAAATAAACTATTTAATTCAAGTTATCAATTATTAGTCACATATGGACCAAGTCAAGAAACATATATTGAACAAATTGCACCACTCATCACTGATAGAATGAGAGATAGATGGATTCATTTTGATAAACTCCCTACTATGGAAGTTTTCAATCAGAATGTAAATTATTGCTTTATTCATAATTGTTATCTTGACAGAAAAGTAGTTAGACCAATATTTTCCATATTTTCAAGCACATTTAAATCATATGAAAAAATCCTAAGAGCATACAATAGTTTAAAAGCTCAAACTTTTAAGGATTGGGAATGGGTTATCATGGAAGATTCTGATGACAATGATGAGCACTTTCAATATCTCCGAAAAAACTTGATGGATGATTCCAGGATTAGGTTATATAGAAGAGGGGAGAATAGTGGCAATATAGGAAATGTCAAAAATGAAGCAGTTTCCTTGTGTAGAGGGTTATATGTATTGGAATTAGATCATGATGATGAAATATTACCAGATGTTTTAGCTGATTCTGTCAAAATATTTGAAGAACATTCCGATATTGGATTTATATACATGGATTTTATCAATATACATGAAGATGGTCGTAACTTTACTTATGGGGATTTCCTGTGTAAAGGTTATGCATGTTATTATTGTCAAAAATATAATGGTAAATGGGTAAACGTTTACAATACTCCCAATATAAACAACATCACTTTAAGTCACCTTGTATGTTGTCCCAATCATCCTAGAATATGGCGTAAGGAGACGTTACTTAGTATCGGAAATTATAGCGAATTTTTACCAATCTGTGATGACTATGAAATTATTTTGCGAACGGCGTTGCATACCAAAATAGCCAAAATTCCCAAATTGGGATATGTGCAGTATATGAATGATTCAAATAATAATTTCTCTCTTATACGAAACTCTGAAATAAACAGAATAGGACCTCAATTTATTCAACCCATTTTTTACGATAAATTTCATGTTAATGATAAAATGCGTGAATTAGATGCATATGAAGATGAAAAATATATTGATCATCATAGTAAAATATGGGAAAGATCTGTGGATGATTACCAGCATAATTTTTGCAATTCTGTTCATAACGTTAATTACGATAAGCAATATTGCATTATTGGAATAGACACATTAATCTACTATATGGATAAAATAAAGGAATTATATGAAGATGAAAGAAATGATTTTATTCTACTCGATAATAAATGTTCCATTGAATACTTATGGTTTAAATTAGATTATTATGGTCTTGATAGGTTTAAATGTTATACATTGATTGATTCATCTGTTGAAGTACTTAGGAATTATTTTATGATGATGTATAAATCATGCGACAATTTTGAGATAATAACACCATTGGTTAATAAACCGCCATATAATACACCATTTCATGAACGATTTGCCGTTATAAATGCACTTACGAATCCAACCGATTCTTATCTTGAAATAGGTGTGGAAAATGGGTTTACTTTTAACAATGTGCATTTTGAGAAAAAAGAAGGGGTTGATCCTGATCCAAAATGTGTGGACCAACGCATCATTTCTAAAACGTCTGATGAATATTTCCATAATATTATTGTTGCTTCTGTTGAAGATGATATTGACGAACAATATATAAAGGATGTGGTATTTATTGATGGACTACATCAATCGGAATATGTATTAAACGATATAAATAATAGTATTGTTGCGTTAAGTCAAGGAGGTAAAATATTTATGGATGATATTCTGCCGTTAACATATGATGAACAATTAAAAATACCGAAACAACACTATTATGAAAAAGATATTTTAAAATATGGCGAACCTTGGACGGGAGATGTATGGAAAGTACTATACTACATTTTGAAAAATTACAGCGAACATATTGATTTTTCATATTATTACCATTTGAATTATAGAGGAGTTGGTTTACTTAAAATCAAATCATTTTTCCAAATTGATAAGAATGCTATTGACGTGATAAATGGTTTCGATTATTTTACTGATTTTAACGATTATGTTGCTATGCTTGATTCTGCAACAGCAAATGCAAATGCAAATATAATTATTGAAATATAAAATTAGTTCGAATAACGAATAATTAGTTTTTTAATATAATTAAATTAATTATTAAAGAGTAATTTTGAATAAATTAGTATAATGGAGTTGGTGATAAAGGAAATCAAACCACTTATTTGTTTAAATATGATAGTCAAAGATGAATCTCATATTATTGTAGATACGTTGACAAAATTCTTGAATAAAGTGTCTATTGATTATTGGGTTATTTCTGATACTGGGTCTACTGATAACACACAAGAGATTATTAAAACATTTTTTAAAGAGAGAGGTATTCCTGGTGAACTTTACGAAGATAAATGGGAAAATTTTGCACATAATCGAACATTGGCATTAGAACATGCTCATGGAAAAAGTGAATACATATTTGTGTTTGATGCGGATGACGAATTGTGTGGAGATTTTCAATTACCAGTGCTTACTGAAGATGCATATCACATTCAATTTGGTGATGCAAATGGTACCAGTTATACGAGGGTTTTGTTAGTTAATAATAATACAAAAAAATGGAGGTATTTAAGTGTAATACATGAATTTATTGATTGTGTAGATAATTCTCATACGTCTGGTGTTATTGCTGGAAATTATTATTGTGTTTCTGGTAGATTGGGTAACAGAAGCAAAGACCCTGATAAATATTTAAAAGATGCATTAGTTCTAGAAAAAGCACATGCGGAAGCATTGGCTAAAAATGATTTGCTATATTTTAGATATGCTTTTTATTGTGCAAATAGCTATTTTGACTATGGGAAATATATAGATGCTATTAAATGGTATAAAATCACATTAGGTCAGGGTAATTGGGAACAAGAAAAGTATGTCAGCTGTATAAAATTATTCATATGTTACACTATTTTAAAACAGCCAGAAGCAGGTATCTTTTATTTGGTCAAAGGAATTTTGTATGACAAAACGAGAGTCGAAGGTTTATTTGAGCTCGTGCAATATTATTGCGGCAATGACATGAATGAATTAGCTTATATGTATTATGGAATGGTGAAGGAATTTTATGAAAAGGAATACGTCAAAATAGATGGTACACTAAATAAGTTATTTGTAGATATAAGTAAAGCCAATTTTCATTTACCATATTGGATGATTATAGTAGCTGATAGAATTAAAAA
>Ga0114962_10002761_pt1 | contig 14448 bp, 14 predicted proteins | sample C_130820_MF_Meta_FD_87017 | JGI IMG/M metagenome (GOLD analysis project Ga0114962, IMG submission 87017) | Freshwater microbial communities from Lake Croche, Canada to study carbon cycling - C_130820_MF_MetaG | ecosystem: Environmental > Aquatic > Freshwater > Lake | place: Lake Croche, Canada...
CCCAATAATTTTAAGGTAGATATTAGAGATTTAAGTATTGATTTAATAGACAGTATAAACCCTTTTCAAAAAGCGTATGAAATACTCTCAAAATCTGTTACAACCTCTGTGCTTAAAGCCATACAAGAAGGGATAGAATCGACAAGAATAAAAATGGACTTTGAAGAAGCTGTTTTTTTGTGGGAGAAAATAAAAGTACTAAAAGAGAAAGATAGAAGTTGGATGCCCAACATCAATTCAACCAATAGTGAAGAAAAAAGAATGGCTCAAGCAATCATCTATTTAAAAACCCAAAAACGAAAGATTCAAAAATGACAAGAGACGAAATATTAAAGCAGATATTCGAAGAAGACACTTTTGGCTTATTAAACCTAAAGCCTAAAACAACTCAACGCAATGCGAATGATAGGCTATTAGCATCCTTTCAATTGATAATTGATTTTTATGAAACAAACAGCAGGGAACCTGAAAAAGTCGCAGATATACAAGAATGCGATTTGTTTTATAAATTAAATGGATTAAGAGAAAATGCGGAAAAGAAAGCTTATCTAAAGGAATTTGATGAATATGGTCTATTAGATTTACCCCCAATAACAGAACCTATCCCAGAACCCAAAGAATATAAAACAATAGATGACATCCTACATGATGATGACTTTGGGTTGTTAGATGCCGATGATTCAATTTATACGCTTAAACACGTTTCGAGTGCCGATGATAGAACCAAAACAGATTTTGTTGCTAGGCGTAAACCCTGCAAAGATTTCAGTAAGTATGAAGCACTATTCAAGCAATGCCAAAAGGATTTAAAAGAAGGCAACAGAAGGTTTGTAAAATTTAGTGAAGACGATATAAAGGAAGGTAGTTTTTTTGTGGTAGATGGTATGTTGGCTTACGTGAGTGAAGTCTATGAAATTTCTAAAGACAAACACAGCAAATTAGATGGTCGCATCAGATGCATATTCGAGAATGGTACAGAATCAAATTTATTATTCCGTTCATTAGGCAAAGCACTTTACAAAAACGGGCAATCCATCACACAGCTATTAAATAAAGAAGACCTAATTATTAGTCATATCAATTCAGACGATAAAGAAACAGGCTACATCTATATTCTTAAGAGCAAGTCAACAAAACCTGAAATAAGGGAAGTACCAAATCTTTACAAAATTGGGTTTTCAACAACCCCTGTAGACGAAAGAATAAAGAATGCACTACAAGAGCCAACCTATTTAATGTCAGAAGTAGCTTTATTAGCTTCCTATAAATGTTATAATCTCAGTCCTCAAAGGTTTGAATATCTAGTTCATAGTTTCTTCGGCAAAGTATGCCTTTCGTTAGATGTTTATGATGCTAAAGGTAACAGGCACACACCCAGAGAATGGTTTTCAGTACCCTACAACATCATTGAGCAAACAATAGCGTTGATTATAAAAGGCGAAATAAGCAATTATAGGTACGATGAAGAAAGGGAGGTGATTGTTGAAAATAAAGGTTAAAATAATTGAAAAAGTAAATGAAAAGGCAAATTCGGAATCATCTACGTTTGGTTAGTTCGATTATATGGGTACCTTTATTAACATTCGTGACTCAGATCATTCACTGCACATTACAAATATTTGAATAAGTTTAAGTTGTTTAATAGTATAATTTAACTAACGGCGTGCACATAATCGCATCACTAGATGCCTATTTTGGAACAGGTAGGAGCATACAGTGAAAACAAGGCTAGTAGAACAAACGCAGGATTACAAGTATAGCAGTACCCTTAATTACAATACAAAACTAAAAGATGGATGGCTTAAAGTAGCATTGATATATGCATCTCATTCCATTTAAAACCTGCTTCAATTGATAAACACAAGAGAACGGCTTATACCAAACATTTGTGCAGTAGTTTTATGTTGCTGTAGACCACCCTTTAACAGCGAATAGATTTTTCTCTTTCCCCAAACTAATATCTTTTAATTCACCCTCATTACATTTGCCCAATGCCATCAGATATAAAACAACGCGTAAGAATAGTAAAAGACGACTCCCAAGAGCAGGCATTGCTATTTATTGTTTTTTGGGGGGCAGTGCTAGTGGAGAGTATTGCTTTGTACAAACATGCCTATCTGGTATATGGGGTTGCAAGAATGTTGGTGGTACCTATATTACTTGTGCGAACTTTTCGCTCACCCGCCTTTAGAAGCATTGGTATATACTTTTTTCTTTTTCTAGCCCTATCCTTTATTGCGGATGCTTTTACCACTTTTGGCAACTATAGTTTGGGTTCTATCGGGCTTAGCTGCTATACACTTAGTTACATTTGTATGGGATGCTGGTTTCAACAACTAAAAAACAATAGCCATAGTAACCTCCTCTTTATTACTACAGTATTGCTAATTTCCTTATTACAAACCCTGTGGAAATATGCACCCGAATTGCACAAACAAACCTTTCCTATATTGATAGGCACCCACTGCCTGGTATTGCTTTACACACTATATGGTGCTACAACTGTACGCGCTAAAAACAACTATTCTCTTTTCTTATGGGGTACAATCGCAATGGTACTTACTAATATAGTGTATGGCATAGACATGCTATACTATCATCAATCCCAATCGTGGCTTGATGCCTTCGTAGGATTGGGAAACGGTGTTTATTTGTTTATGTTAACCAAAAGCGTACTTCGTATTGAGCGCATGCTTCAGGCAGCAAACGGCGCAGTAAATTGATGAAGGATTCTGAGAAACTGTTAGCATTAATGATAATAAGGACTAATCATCAGATAAACCACAGGACCTGTAACGGCTACATAAAACCATAACGGCCATGTAATGCGTGCGAGCTTCTTGTGCTTGGGATATTCTCCTGTAAGCCCTCTATAGGCTGTGAATAGAATGAATGGAAGGATAACTGAAGCCAAGAAGATATGAGAGGATAGGATTGCATAATAAACAAAACGTAGGCGACCAACTTGTAGCTTTTCTTCGTTGGAAACAATACCATCATGATTTACATCGCCAAACATGGTTTCGGCAGCCAATAAATGATGGGCTATATAGGACACCAAGAAAAGTATGGACAAAATGAGACAAGTAACCATCATTCTTTTGTGTAGAAAATAGTTTTTACTAACCTTCACCGAAATTAATGCCCCCACTAATAAGCAAGCCGTACAAGCATTTAGAAAGGCATTGAGCGTAGCAAAGAGGTGTACATTGAAGCCTATGTCTACCTGTAATTTGAATTTGCCTAGTAACACCACTACTGAAAATACTACTATAGAAAATATTGCAATTAACCATTTGGCTAGATTGTCATTTTTTTTAAAAGCGGGTTCAATCATCCTCATAAATTATTTTTTATATTGTAGTAAGTAATTTTGTTGGTTAATAACAGGCTTAACCATTTAGCTTTTGTCGTTTAGACATGTATATCACAAAAAATGCTACGAGCAGTACGATAATTAACCAAAGCCATTTGAGGCCGATTATTTCAATGAATACTTCACTTTTCTTCTTCCTGTCTTTTTCTAACATTAGTATTCCGATATCTCTTGCAAGCTTTGAAACCTCCAAAGTATCTAGGCCATTATAATAGCCTCTTACAACATAGTCCTTATCTAACACCACAAATAAATTGGTGTGCACAAAGTCAGAATCGACAGGTGTTTCATTGAACTTATCGACTTTTAATTCTTCGAAAGCAAACTTCGCAATCTTTTTTTCATCGCCTGTAAGCATCCACCAATTGTCGTGGTTTACGCCAAAACGATCGGCATAATCTTTTAAAACTTTTACCGTATCTCGCTTTGCATCTATGGTAAAAGAAATAAACTGTACTACCGATGTATCTACTTTGTTGCGTGTATCACCTCCAAGAATAAAAGAGTGTTGCAATTTTGCCATATTCTTGGTTAAAACAGGGCAAATACTACGACAATGCGTAAATATGTAATCTAGGACTATAATCTTACCTGGCTTGTCGTATAAACTTACTGTATCTCCTAATTGATTGGTAAGGGTAATGTTTGCAGTCTTGTGCCAAATAGTATCGCTTACTTGTTTGCCATCTTTGATACGTTCTATTACAGTATCCATCAAAAAATGACGGGGCATTATGACTGCCTTATCACTAGCCTGTTTTAACCACAGATAGCAGAAGGCAGGAATTAGTACTGCTATACCTAAAGCTAAAAACGCCTTTTTATTCATTACAGATTCAGATAAAAAAAGAAAAGAAATACAGATTAATAAAAAACCATCGCAGCGCGCGATGGTTCACTTATTAAAGAATTAATATTAAAGCGTAGAATCAATAAACTTATTCAGCTGTAGGCTTACTCTCTTTTACTTGTTCATTCTTATGAACCTTAATTTCTGTTTGTGCCTTCTTGTAAGGGTCATATCTGTTACGCAAATTTTTGTATGAGTTGCCTTCATATAAAAAGGCAGTAATAAACCAAATAAATAAAGCTAATGGAACTACGATAGTCATTATTAAGTTCTTTAGTTCATGCTTTAAGTGCATAAAGTAGCCTACGATATAAAAAGCTTTTGCAATCATGAGAATAACAATAGACCCTTTGATGGCTAATCTAAAAGACTCGCTTTCGATACCCATCATCCAGAATCCAAGAATCAATTCAATGATTGTTAAGACACTAAGTATAGCGGTTACTTTCCAAATTTCTTTAACTGCTGATCCGTCGTCGTGGTGTAATGCTTCTGCTGAATGTGACATTTTATAAATTTAATTAAAAAGTTGATGAAAGATTAGATTAGATAGAAACAAGTAAAAACAAATACCCAAACCAAATCAACAAAGTGCCAGTATAACCCAGCCTTCTCAATCATTAGGTAATGACCACGTTTTTCGAATTTATCCATTAACGTCATAATCAACATAATAATATTGATAACAACTCCGCTAAAAACGTGAAAGCCATGAAAACCAGTGATGGTAAAGAAATAATTGGTGAAGTTGGTAGAGGACTGTGTACCATCTGCGTTTAAGAAGGGATTAGCACCCCACCAAGCACCTTCGCTATGCAAATGATTCCATTCCCAAGCTTGACAGCTTAAGAAAGCAATACCTCCAATAATGGTAAGAATTAGATTTCTAACTACGGCTTTCTTATCCATTTGCTTTCCTGCAAGTACAGCAAGCACCATGGTTACAGAGCTAATAATTAATATGAAGGTCATAATACTCACAAATACAAGTGGCGCATGCACACCCTCCGGAGCAAAAGGGAAACTTCTGAATACTTCATTCGGATTTGGCCAACCATTTGAGGAAAAACGAATTGTGCCATAAGAAATAAGGAATGCACCAAATGTAAAGGCATCACTCATCAGAAAATACCACATCATCAATTTGCCATACTCCACATCGAAAGGGCTCTTTCCTCCACCCCACAACTTAGTTGGTGCTGCTGTAGCTGTTACTGTACTCATAAGTTAATTCTAAATTATGCCGCAAAAATATTGGCTAGTGTTGAATAAATGTAAATAAAATATATTTTTTTGTTGATTATCTTAACCAATTGAAGAAAATAAATAGATAAATCCAAAGAAAATCTACGAAATGCCAATAAGTACTTATAATTTCTATGGGTAAGCTACTATAATTCTTCACTTTGCTAACGTAAGCTTTTATGAAAATAACGAGCAATGCAATGACTCCTCCTAGAACATGAAGCATATGTAAAATGGTAATTACTCCAAGGAATGAGGTAGCTGAATTACTTTTTGATCCAAATAAGGGGATATTACGTGCTTCGAGATTGGCAAAGCCAGTAATTTGTAATCCCATAAATAACAATCCTAATAGCGCTGTTACTGTGATAAGGGTTCTATATTGCCTCATCTCTCTAGCTTTAAATGCCTTTAAAGCCATATTAATGGTAACACTACTTACAAGTATTGCTACTGTACTATACCAAAAAACTAGTGGTAAAGAGTACTCCAACCAACTAGCTTGGCTTTTTTTTACGATATACGCACTAGTAAGTCCTGCGAACATCATTACGATACTCCCCATAGCCACCCACAAAATAAACTTTTGAGGATGTATCCGTCCGTCGCTTTCTTTTCCGTTAATTGTTACCATATTGAATTATTTTAAAAGTCTTGAAACAAATTATACACCTATATGCTTCCTAATGCGTTTTGTCTGCCAATAAACTTAATAATACAATTGGCAGATAGATATAACTACTAAACATAACCCTTCTTGCAGCCTTTACATTCATTTCGATATATAACCTCACTCCTTGAACCACCATAAACATATTGCATAAAAATAAGATGACCATACTTACATTTCCTGCCATATTGTAATAATGTGGGAGAATACCAACTGGTATCATCAATACACTGTACATAATCCCTTGAATAGCCGTAAATTTTGTGGGACCTTTATCGGCAGGCAATAGTTTGAATCCAACATTACTGTAATCTTTATGAGCTACCCAAGCAATAGCCCAAAAGTGCGGAAATTGCCATAGAAATTGAATACCGAAAAGAATCCAGCCTCCAATGCTAAAGTTATCATTACCTGCTACCCAACCAATTAAACAAGGAAAGGCACCGGGGAAAGCACCCACTAAGACCGCTATAGAATTTATTTTCTTAAGTGGCGTATAAACGAATGCGTACAAGAATAAACTGAAAGCAGAAAGTAAAGCAGAAGAATAATTAAAAAAATAGGCCATCATAGCTGTGCCCACAATACCAGCAATAAATGCAAAAACATAAGCTTCCTTATCACTCATTCTACCACTTGCTACTGGTCTCTTACTAGTTCTAGCCATCATGGCATCTGTATCTTTTTCTATTGCTTGATTAATGGCATTTGCACTACCCGTAATCAACATTCCTGCAATGAACAAATAAGTAATTAAGCGCCAATCGTAAACAACAATATTAGGCGCTAATAAATAACATATAACACAAGAAAAAACAACAGTGAAACTTAGGGTAAACTTCATCAATAAGAAGTAATCTTTCACTTTAGAAGCGAGAGAAAAAGAAAAAGAAGAAGTTGTATTTATATCTGACATCAATTGGTATAAAATTTAACACCTACCGCTAACAATAATGCCCTGAAAATTCAGGGCATTAATATATTAAAAGTCTTTATTGTTAATGAACACTTTCATCAGCCCCCACAGGCGTAGTCTGACTTATAAAATCAGCACCATCTTTTCCATAGTCATAGGCCCAACGATATACTTCTGGAATCTCACCAGGCCAGTTACCATGTCCTGGTTTTATTGGGGTTGTCCATTCTAAAGTGTTAGAACCCCATGGGTTTAAAGAACGCAACTTACGTCCTTTGAAAATAGAGTAAAAGAAATTAGCTAAAAATAAAATCTGAGTAGCAAAAACAATCATAGCTACCGTACTGATGAATCTATTCAAATCACCAAATTGTTTAAAGCTTTCCCAAATACTATAATCATAATAACGACGAGGCATACCTGCTAAACCTTCATAGTGCATTGGCCAAAATATTAAATAGGCTCCTGTTATAGTTATCCAGAAATGGACATACCCGAGGGTATTATTTAAGAAGCGTCCATACATTTTAGGGAACCAATGGTAGATACCGGCGAACATACCAAACATACTAGCTACACCCATTACTATATGGAAGTGCGCAATTACAAAATATGTATCATGTAAATGAATATCCAATGCAGAGTTTCCTAACCAAATACCTGTTAACCCACCAGAAATGAATAAACTCACAAAACCAATTGCAAATAACATAGCAGGTGTGAATCTAATATTACCCCTCCAAAGCGTAGTAAGCCAATTGAATACCTTAATAGCAGAAGGTACAGCAATTAGTAGGGTTAATAATACAAATATAGAACCAAGGAAAGGATTAAGACCTGTTACAAACATGTGGTGAGCCCATACCAAGAAAGCTAGTATTGCAATGGCAAACATAGAACCAATCATTGCCATGTAACCAAAAATAGGTTTTCTTGCATTGGTACTCAAAATCTCAGAAACCATACCCATAGCAGGTAAAAGGATAATATACACTTCGGGGTGACCTAAGAACCAAAATAAATGTTGGTAAAGAATTGCACTTCCCCCTTCATTTGGTAATGCCCCTGCTCCGTTCACAAATATATCTGATAGATAAAAACTTGTTCCAAAATTTCTATCGAAAATCAGTAATATGAACCCAGAAAATAGAACAGGGAAAGATAGTACCCCAAGAACAGCTGTGAAAAATAAAGCCCAAATGGTAAGTGGAAGCCTAGTCATACTCATACCCTTTGTACGCATGTTGAGTATTGTAGCAATGTAATTTAAACCTCCAAGCAGCGAAGAGACAACAAATAAAGCCATACTAATTATCCAAAGGTCCATCCCTGTTTTGGAACCCGGCGATGCACTACCAAGGGCACTTAATGGGGGATAGGCAGTCCAACCACCACTAAATGGGCCGGTTTCGACAAATATAGATGATAGCATTACAACACCTGCGATAAAAAAGAACCAAAAGCTAAGCATATTCATGAAAGGAGAAGCCATGTCTCTTGCACCTACTTGTAAAGGAATCAAGAAATTTGCGAATGTTCCACTCAATCCAGCAGTTAGTACAAAGAATACTAAAACAGTACCATGCGTAGTAACAAGGGCATAATAAGCTTCAGGGGTAATGTGACCACCTTTAGCCCATTTACCAAGAATATCCTCTAACCAAGGGAAGGTAGAATCGGGATAACCTAATTGAAGACGGAATAATACGCTCATTAAACCACCTAAAACAGCCCAAAACATTCCAGTAATTAAGAATTGTTTAGCAATCATTTTATGATCCATACTAAACACATACTTAGAAATAAAGGTTTCATGATGATGGTGTTCATGTGCATCATGCGCATGATGCGAATCGGTCAAGCTAGAAACGCCACTATGAAAGTCTAAAGCTACTTCACTACTCATAAATTAATATTTATCAATTATTACAACCAATTACGGAAGTGGTTTAAAAATATATTATATTTTTGAATTACTCTTTTGAGTATTTGATATTTCTTTGAATGCTACAACCTTTTTTGTAGAATCAACAGAGGGTTTTGCATTAGATGGTTCTTTGTCGGGAAATGCAGTATAATAGTAAGGTTTTTGTTTTGCCATCCATTCATCATATTCAGACTGGGTAACCACTTGTATGATACCTTTCATAGAATAGTGTCCATTACCGCACATCTGATCACAACTGATTTCGTAAGCAAAATTGGGATTTCCAGTTCTTTCTTGCATTTCCTTAGTTGTGTACTTAGGCGTAAACCACATAGTTGTAGGAATACCAGGAACTGCATCCATTTTCATTCTAAATTGAGATAACCCTACATCGTGTATTACATCCCTACTGCCAATGATAAACTTACAAGGTTTATCTTTTATGATATAAACAGTTTGTTCAGTAACAATATCATCATGAGACATTTTATCATCCCATACAAGACCTAGGCTGTTTGATGCATTATCAATGTTTCTATAATACTTTTTTCCTAGCTGGTTATCAGAACCTGGATATCTAAATATCCAACCGAATTGTTTTCCTGTAACTTCCACTACTAACGCATCTTTAGGAGCTTCTCCTGTAAATGAAAACCAGTTTCTTAATCCAATAACAACTAAAACTGTAAGAACAATAGCAGGAACTACTGTCCACAATAATTCTAAATTTGTGTTATGTGGAAAATAGAATACTTTCTTACCTGGCTTTTCCTGATATTTGAAAGCAAACCAAAATAAAAGAATTTGTGTAGCTATAAATACACTTCCTGTTACAGCAATAGTTACCCATAACATAGAATCTACCTTCTCTCCCTGTACACTTGCAGACCCGAAACGAAATAATGTTTTAGGGAAAAATAACTGGTTACAGTACCAAACGCCTATAAGACCTAGTACTAAGAAAACAACCATTAAAAATCCATTTATTTTATTAGTCTGAAGTTTACTATTTTTTTCTCCCTTAAGAATAGCGACATATTCGCTTGCTTTAGCAATCTGAAAGATTACTAAGAAAAATAAAATTACTACAGCTATTACTAAAAACATTGTCATACTAAATAATTTATTTACAACTACTTCTAAAAATCAAATTGAAATTAAGTATGGTGGATAATACTTTCTTTTAGGAAAGGATGATACTTAGCTATAATTGGCTTGCTTGCAAGTGCTTTAGCTACAAAAAGAATCATAAGACCTACAAATAAACTTAAGATACCAAAATCTAGCCATCCGAGTGTTACATGGTCTTTACTAATACTACCCATTACCATTTGATAAAAGTCTATCCAATGACCAAAAAGAATTAAAACTCCCATGAAAGTTATCAAAGTATAATTTCTTTTGGCATCTCTTTTCATTAGAATCAACAAAGGACAAAGGAAATTGATTATTAAATTGAAAAAGAAAATTCCTTTATAGGCACCTTGTACTCTTGTTTTGAAATAAACAGTTTCTTCTGGAATATTTGCATACCAAATCAACATGTATTGAGAGAACCATAAGTAAGTCCAGAAAATTGAGAATGCAAACATGAACTTTCCTAGATCGTGTAAGTGTTCTTGGTTGGTATACTCTAAATATCCTTTATTTTTTAAATACACTACCCATAGAGCAATCAAACTCATTCCACTTACAAAAGAACTCATGAAAGTATACCAGCTATACATTGTACTATACCAATGTGGTGTAATGCTCATCATCCATAACCAAGGAATTGTTGAACCGACAGTTAAACCAAACCAAGCAATGAACATAGATGCTCTTACTGTATTCTGAAATATGAATTTCGCTCCACTAACATTATCAAATGCTCCTTTATCTGCCTCACTACTTAGTATACGCATTCTATAGCCTAATAAAGTCCACAGACCTATTGCTAGAGTAGTCCAAAAAACAAAGAACTTCAAGTTCAAGAAACCAGCTTTTCCTTTCAGAATAGGATCATTGTTTACAGCATCTGTATCTAACCAATGATAAATCTGGTGTTTTCCGGCAAAAGCCACATAAAGAAGTACCACTAATGTAATTGAGCCAAAAATTGGTACTATAGTAGAAATTGCTTCTGGAACTCTTCTGAATGATTGCTGCCATCCACCCATTGCTAAGGTAGTAATACATATAAAAAACATAGAAGCGTTGCACACCAATGTCCAAAATATAGTATTATACATTATAGTACCAATGAAAATAGCTTGTTCGTGCTCATCTTTACTCATTCCACTTTTGAAGAAACCAGCTAATAATGCAAGAGCACCTACTCCTATCAAAGCATAAGACCAGGTCTTTAATTTACTCGGAACTTCAAATTGTTCTTTTATTGATGCCATCGTATTCTGTTTAATTTTGTATTGGATAATCCAATATTAAATTATAAATTAAATTATTTACTTACTACTGCTGTCGTTGTTACTGCTGTTTTAACTTGTTTGGTTTTAATGTACTTAATAACCATCCATCTTTGTTTTCTACTTAATTGAGAAGCATAACTACCCATTAGGTTTTTACCATAGGTAACAGAATAGAACATCTGTCCTTCGGGCATACTTTCATACTTAATATCGCCAACCAAAGTAGCGGGCTTTGCTGGATAAGGACCGTCACCACCTTTATATAAAGGACCATTGCCATCTAATTTAGGTCCATGACAAATACCACAATTTACTAAATATAATCTTTCAGCTTCTTTCAAGTCAGTTAGAGACAAACTGTCAACCGGACTTTTAACTTGCTTTGATAAAATATAATTTGTAGTATCTCCTGCTTTATCCTTCGCAATTGAGAAGGGTATCTCTTCTCCACGTGCTATAGTTCCTTTAACTGGTTGATTGGTATAATTGATACCTTTGTTGGTTAAAAAACTATGATCGGCATACGTTTCATACGCTCTGCTGTAAGCCATATCTGGCATATAAATATCACCTGGCTTACGCTTAACATCATTACAACTGGTTATTAACAGCGAAAGACTAATAAACCCAACTATGAATATATATTTCTTCATTTTTATTAATATTAAGCAGCAATTTCATTTGTATTCTCAAAAGGAACTTCGTCCTTATCATAACTACCAACCCACCAATCTGCTTCTGCGATTTGTAAATCGGTTTCTACTGCACCTGCATTTGATAAGAAAGATTTTAAATCATCTGTATTTGTTTTGTCGGTACATTCTATTACCATCACAAAAAGATCATCTGTTGCACGCATGTGAAAACGATGTTTTTTTACAAATGGTGCTAGTTGACATAAATAACAAAATGTAAAAACCATCCCTACAGCTGCGAATAATACTGTCAACTCAAAAGTAATTGGTATCCAAGCTGGTAATGCAAAGTGTGGTTTACCTCCAATATTTAAAGGCCAATCTTTTGTAAGAATCCAACTGATACAGCTTAATGCGGTGGTAGTACCTGTAATACCATAGATAAAACCTGCTGTGTGTAAACTAGTTTCCCTTAGTCCCATTGCGTGATCTAGACCATGAACAGGGAAGGGTGTATAAATGTCATGAATTTTATAACCAACTGTTCTTACCTTCTTTACAGCAGGAAACAATAAGTCTTCATCATCAAAACATCCAACTACAAATTTCTTCTTTGCCATATTTTATTATTAATTCAAATTTTAATAAAATTCGAACATTATTCTACATATCAAATTTAAATAGACGCGTGATTCTCTACAACAGTATGACCGTGACCACTGTGAGCGAATACTTCTGCAGGAACGTGTTCTAGATGGCCCATTTTAGCTTTGTAATTCTCACCTGTTGTTTTCAAAACAAATTTAATTTCTGCTACTGCTATCACTGGGAAGTATTTAGCGAAAAGGAAGAAACAAGTAAAGAATAAACCAAATGTTCCTAAGTAAAATCCAATTTCGTAGGTAGTTGGACTGTAGTAAACACTCCAAGAAGAAGGTAAATAATCGCGATACAATGATGTAACTATAATTACAAAACGCTCAAACCACATACCTATGTTTACGATGATACTCATGAAGAACGTAACATAAATATTCCTTCTCATTTTTCTGAACCAGAAAATTTGAGGGCTAATAACGTTACAAGCCATCATACCCCAGTAACTCCAACCATAAGGACTGAATAAATAAGCACGACTATACCAGAAAGTATATCCTTCATATTTATTTTGGCTGTACCATCCCATGAACAATTCAGTAAGATAGGCGATACCCACCACAGAACCTGTTAATACAATTACTTTATTCATTGCTTCGATGTGACCCAAGGTAATATAGTCTTCTAGAGCAAATACTTTTCTAACAATCAACAGTAACGATTGCACCATTGCAAAACCAGAGAAGATAGCTCCTGCTACGAAGTACGGAGGGAAGATTGTTGTATGCCAACCTGGGATAACAGAAGTAGCGAAGTCAAATGATACAATTGTGTGTACTGAAAGTACTAGCGGAGTTGATAAACCTGCCAACACCAAAGAAAGGCTTTCGTGTCTTTGCCAGTGTTTGGCACTACCAGACCAACCAAAAGCTGCTGTACCATATAATTTCTGGCGCAATTTAGTTTTTGCACGGTCTCTTACTGTTGCAAAGTCGGGCAATAAACCACTATACCAGAATAATAAGGAAACAGTAAAGTAAGTTGAAATGGCAAATACGTCCCAAAGTAATGGAGAATTGAAATTTACCCACAATGGCCCACGGCTATTAGGATAAGGCATTACAAAGAAAGCCATCCAAACACGACCCATGTGGAAAATAGGGAACTGACCAGCACACATTACCGCAAAGATGGTCATTGCTTCAGCAGCTCTGTTTACACCTGTTCTCCAACCTTGTCTGAAAAGTAATAACACAGCAGAAATCAACGTTCCGGCGTGACCAATACCTACCCACCATACGAAGTTGGTGATATCCCAACCCCATCCAATGGTTTTATTTAAGTTCCACTGTCCAATACCATACGTAACTTCCCTGTAAACACTGTATACCCCAAACATTAAAAGGGCTACTGCAGTGAAGAAGCCAACATACCATAAGTTGGAAGGCTTCGCCTCGATAGGACGTATAATATCCTCTGTTACCTGGTGGTAATTCTTGTCTCCACTAACAAGAGGCTCTCTAAGCTGTGATTCGTACTTTAGATGCATTTGTATCTATTATTATTCAGTTTAGGAATATATTCCTTTCTTATTATTTTTTAAACTAAGAACTACTAAGCTTCTTTTTCTTCTTCAATATTTCTAACCTTAGCTAGATATGTAACATTTGGAAGAACGTGTAATTGTTCCAAAGACAAGAATAAACGATTAGGATTATCTTTTCTCATGGTAGTTATGCTGCTCTTTTTATCGTTTGCATTACCAAAAACAATTGCATTGGTAGGACAAGCCTGTTGACAAGCAACTTTAATATCTGAATCTTC
>Ga0114962_10002762_pt1 | contig 14448 bp, 7 predicted proteins | sample C_130820_MF_Meta_FD_87017 | JGI IMG/M metagenome (GOLD analysis project Ga0114962, IMG submission 87017) | Freshwater microbial communities from Lake Croche, Canada to study carbon cycling - C_130820_MF_MetaG | ecosystem: Environmental > Aquatic > Freshwater > Lake | place: Lake Croche, Canada...
ACTTGGACCAATGGCGGCAATATCCCGAGTAGCGCCTATGGCAGTCAGTTCGTCGTGCAAACGTCGCCGGATCTGGTGACTTGGACGCCGGTGGCCGCTAGCGATGCGAAGCTCCGCAACACCGCCGGCGCGGTGTCCTACACCCTGCCACCCGGCGCAGGCAAACTCTTCGTCCGGTTGGTGGTGATGCCCTAAATAGGGAGCGACGACGTTAGTGTCGTCGTGCGGATAGATCGCCCATGAATCGAGCACTCGGTACTCATTCATGGGCCGCTCGAGGGCGGGTGTTGTGAAACTGAGCCGCCGAGTCGCTAAAATGCCGGAAGTTTGCCTTGTGTGGCAGCCTGGACTTTACAAGTTGGTCAATCCCTGCCACATCGCAGGGAATTTAGCCGCCTTGCCGCCACCCCATCCGCCTCACGACCATGCCCAAAGACACCTCCATCCATAAAATCCTCGTTATCGGCTCCGGCCCCATCGTCATTGGCCAGGGCTGCGAGTTTGATTATTCCGGCGTCCAAGCCTGTAAAGCCCTCAAGGAGGAAGGCTACAAGGTCATTTTGGTCAATTCCAACCCGGCGACCATCATGACGGATCCGGAGTTTGCCGATCGCACCTACATCGAGCCAATTACCCCCGAGATTATCGAAAAAATCATCCTGCGCGAGCGCCCGGATGCTTTGCTGCCCACTTTGGGCGGCCAAACCGCCCTCAATGCGTCGATGGCGCTTTTCAAGTCCGGGGTGCTCGAGCGCCACAACGTCCGCATGATCGGCGCCAACGCCGAGGCCATCGACAAGGGCGAAGACCGCCAGCGCTTCAAGGACGCCATGCTCAAAATCGGCCTGGATCTGCCGCGTTCAGGCACCGCTCACACTATCGAGGAAGCCAAGGCGGTCGCCGAAATGATCGGCAGCATGCCGCTGATTATCCGGCCGGCCTTCACCCTCGGCGGCCAGGGCGGCGGCATCGCCTACAACCGCGAGGAATTCGAGGAAATCGTCAGCTGCGGACTGGACCTCTCGCCGGTCTCCGAAGTGCTCATCGAGGAATCGCTGCTCGGCTGGAAGGAATTTGAAATGGAAGTCATGCGCGACCGCAACGACAATTGCGTGGTCATTTGCTCGATTGAAAACCTCGACCCCATGGGCGTGCACACCGGTGACTCAATCACTGTCGCACCGATCCAGACCCTCACTGACCGCGAGTACCAGGCGATGCGCGATGCCTCGTTCGCCTGCATCCGCGAAATCGGCGTGGAAACCGGCGGCTCCAACATCCAGTTCGCCACCGACCCAAAAACCGGCCGCATGATCGTCATCGAAATGAACCCGCGCGTGTCCCGCTCGTCGGCCCTCGCCTCCAAAGCCACCGGCTTCCCAATCGCCAAAATCGCCGCCAAACTCGCCGTCGGCTACACCCTCGACGAACTGCCCAACGATATCACCCGGGTCACCCCGGCCTCCTTCGAGCCGACCATCGATTACGTCGTCACCAAGGTGCCGCGTTTCACGTTTGAAAAATTTCCCCTGGCCAATCCGGTGCTTACCACCTCGATGAAATCGGTGGGGGAGGCGATGGCCATCGGCCGCACGTTCAAGGAGAGCATGCAAAAATGCCTCCGCTCGTTGGAAACCGGGCGCTGGGGGTTTGGTTTCGACAAGAAAGACCCGCTCAACCCCACCCGCGAAGAAATCACCCGCAAACTCCAAATCCCCAACGCCGAACGCATCTTCTGGCTGCAAACCGCCTTTACCAACGGCTGGTCCATCGACGAAGTCCACGCCGCCTCACAGATCGACCCCTGGTTCCTCCACCACCTCCAACAAATTGCCGAAGAGGGTGGGGCAATGGGCGAGGCACCCACGAGTCTAACTTCTAACGCGGGCGAGTCGACCGCGCCCCATGGAAATCTCCGCCGTCTCAAACAACTCGGCTTCTCCGACCGCCAGATCGCACTCGCCCAAGGCACCACCGAAGACGCCATCCGCGCCCAGCGCAAAGCCGCCGGTATCATCCCGACCTACCGCTTGGTGGACACCTGCGCCGCTGAGTTTGAAGCCGCCACCCCTTATTTCTACTCAACCTACGGCGACGAGAACGAGGCCCGCCAGTCTGATAAAAAGAAGATCATCATCCTCGGCGGCGGTCCTAACCGAATCGGCCAGGGCATCGAGTTCGACTACTGCTGCGTGCACGCCGCCTTTGCCCTCAAGGAACTCGGCTATGAAACCATCATGGTCAACTCCAACCCCGAGACGGTGTCCACTGACTACGATACCTCCGACAAGCTGTTCTTCGAGCCGCTGACCCTCGAGGACGTGCTCAATATCTGCGACCAGGAGCAACCCCACGGCGTTATCGTCCAGTTCGGCGGCCAAACCCCGCTCAACCTCGCCGCCGACCTCGAACGCCACGGCGTGCCCATTATCGGCACCTCGCCCAAGTCCATCGAACAGGCCGAAGACCGGAAATTCTTCTCGGCGCTGTTAGATAAACTCGGCCTCAAGCAGGCCGAGGCCGGCACCGCCACCAACGAGGCGGAAGCCTTGGTGGCGGCCAACCGCATCGGCTACCCAGTGCTGGTTAGACCGTCATTTGTGTTAGGCGGACGCGCGATGATGATCGTCTATTGCGACGCCGAATTGTCCCGCTACATGCGTGAGGCGGTCACAGCCTCGCCGGAACGGCCGGTGCTGGTGGATCGGTTCCTCGACAACGCCACCGAGGTGGACGTCGATTGCATCAGTGACGGAGAAACGTCGGTCATCGGCGCCATCATGGAACACATCGAGCAAGCCGGCATTCACTCCGGCGACTCGGCCTGTGTGATTCCAAGTTTTTCCCTAACAGACTCAATCAAAGCCGAGATCACTCGTGCCGCGTTGGATCTGGCCCGCGAGCTCAAGGTCAAGGGTTTGATGAACATCCAGTTTGCCGTCAAGGACGAGCAATTGTATGTCATCGAGGTCAACCCGCGGGCGTCGCGCACTGTGCCGTTTGTCGGCAAAGCCACCGGCGTGTCGCTGGCCAAGCTCGCCGCCAAGGTGATGGTCGGCGCCAAGCTCAAGGACCTCGGCTTCACCGAGACGATCGTGCCGGCGCATTTCTCGGTCAAGGAAGCCGTGTTCCCGTGGAATCGTTTCCCGGGTATCGATATCGTGTTAGGGCCGGAGATGAAATCCACCGGCGAGGTGATGGGCATTGATCCGGACTGGGGGATGGCCTACGCCAAGTCCCAGATGGCCGCCTTCAATCCGCTGCCCACTTGCGGCAATGTCTTTCTATCAGTTTCGGATCTCGACAAGCCCCGCACCGTGCTCGTCGCCCAAGATTTGGTTGAGCTGGGCTTCAAGATATTTTCCACCGGCGGCACCCACGCCCATCTGACGCTGGCGGGTATTCCCTCCACCCGCGTGTACAAACTCGCCGAGCAAGCCCGCCCGAACGTCATCGACATGTTGAAAAACCGTGAGATTCACTTTGTGGTCAATACCCCCAGTGGTCACGAGGCCCGTGCCGATGAGGTGAAAATCCGCGCCACCGCCATCGCCCAGAAAATCTCCAACGCCACCAACCTCTCCGCCGCTGAAGCCTCCGTCAAAGCCATCCGCTCACTCAAACAACGCGAGCTCACCGTCATGACTATCCAGGAGTACCACGCCTGAGCCGTAGGGAGCGACGACCTTACTGTCGTCGTGTCAGTTAGGGAGCGACGACCTTACTGTCGTCGTGCGGAAGGCTCGCTCATGAACCGGGCCTTCGGCGCTTATTCATCGGCCGCGCTTCCGCACCACCACAAAATGTGGTGGCTCCTTATTGTGGTGACTCCTTATTTGTCACCAGAAAGGCTTGCAGGTAGGGCGCAAATCATTTAAGAAATGCGAAGCATCAACCCCTTATGGCAGCTGACTACACGGAAGCGGACATCAAGTCCCTGGACTGGCGAGAGCACATTCGCATGCGCCCCGGCATGTACATTGGCAAACTCGGCGATGGTTCGTCGCCCGACGACGGCCTCTACATCCTGCTCAAGGAGGCCATCGACAACTCGATCGATGAGCACATCATGGGATACGGCAAGGAAATCCAGGTGGACATCGATGGCGAGGGCCGGGTGGAGGTGCGCGACTTCGGCCGCGGCATTCCCTTAGGCAAACTCTTCGATTGCGCCGCCCAAATCAATACCGGTGCCAAGTACGATAGCGAGGCATTTAAGAAATCCGTCGGCCTCAATGGCGTCGGCATCAAAGCGGTCAACGCCCTCTCGACGTTTTTCGAAATTCAGGCCTGGCGCGATGGCCAGACCAAAGCGCTGGAATTTTCCAAGGGCCTGCTCACGGTGGACATGAAGAGCCCGCGGCGCGACGACAGGGCCAATGGCACGCGCCTGGCATTTGAGTTAGACCGGGGGGTGTTTCCGGCCAAGGCGAAGTACCGCGAGGCGTTTGTCGAGAAGATGTGCCGCTACTACTCGTACCTCAATCCGGCACTGACGACTATTTTCAATGGCAAGAAATTCCGGGCCAAGGACGGGTTGTTGGACCTGTTGCGAGCGGAAATGGAGAACGAGCCGCTGTATCCGCCGATTCACCTGTTAGGCAAGGATATCGAGATTGCCTTCACTCACACCGCCGAAAGCGGCGAGGAATACTATACCTTCGTCAATGGCCAAAATACGTCGCAAGGCGGCACCCATCTGGCGGCCTTCCGCGAGCAGTTGGTGCAAGTGATTCGCGGGTTTTACAAAAAACAATACGAGCCGGCCGATATTCGCGCCGGCATCGAGGCTGCGGTGAGCGTGCGCATCATCGAGCCGGTATTTGAAAGCCAGGTCAAAACCAAGCTCGGCTCCAACACGGTCAGCCCCGACGGCGAAAGCCTGCGCACCTTCATCGGTAACTTTCTTAAAACCAACCTCGACAACTACCTGCACAAAAACCCGCAGGTGGCCGAGGCCATCCAAAAGCGCATTCAATCCGCCGAGCGCGAACGCAAGGACCTCAAGGGGATCCAGAAAATTGCCCGCGAGCGCTCGAAGCAGGCCAAGGTCCACAACAAGAAGTTGCGCGATTGCCGCGTCCGCTACGATAGCAAGCATAAGCGCCGCGAGGAGAGCACGCTTTTTCTAACTGAGGGTGACTCCGCTTCCGGGTCCATCACCAAAAGCCGCGATGTGGAGACTCAAGCGGTGTTTTCACTGCGTGGCAAACCACTCAACACCTTCGCACTGCCGCGCAAAATCGTCTATGAGAACGAGGAGTTTGCCTTGCTGCAGGCCGCACTCAACATCGAAGATGGCGTGGACTCCTTGCGCTATAACAAGGTCGTCATCGCCACCGATGCCGACGTCGACGGTATGCATATCCGCCTGTTGCTCCTCACGTTTTTCCTGCAGTTTTTCCCTGAATTGATCCGCGACGGGCATTTGTTCATCCTCCAAACGCCGCTGTTCCGGGTCCGCAATAAAAAGGAGACTATCTATTGTTATGACGAGGAGGCCCGCAAGCAGGCTCTAACCAAACTTGGCAAGAACGCCGAGATCACCCGCTTCAAAGGCCTCGGTGAAATCTCCCCCGATGAGTTTAAATTCATGATCGGCCCGGACATGCGCCTCGACCCCGTGGCCTACGAGGAGGGCAAGGGCGTCAAGGAATTGTTAGCTTTTTACATGGGCAAAAACACTCCGGACCGCCAGGAATTCATCATCGACAACCTGCGCGAAGACGTCGACCGCCAGGTGGCGTGACGCGCCGCTTCGCTGGCCATTAGACTGCGCGCCCATGAAGCATCCAATTGGCTTGTTGACGGCGTTGCTCAGCACCTTCCAGGTTCTCGCCCAAGACCCGCAACCCGTCCGCTTGTGGTCAGCCGCCGCTCCCGGTGCACTGGGTTGTGACGACAAGGATGTGCCTACCCTCACGCCGTTTCTAGCTAAGCCGGAGTTGGCTACCGGCGCGGCGTTGGTCATTTGCCCCGGTGGTGGCTACAGCAGGCTCGCGGGGCACGAGGGCAAGGATTACGCGTTGTGGCTCAACTCCCAAGGCATCAGCGGTTTCGTACTCAAGTATCGGCTCGGCAGCGCTGGCTACCGTCACCCGGTGATGCTCGGCGACGCCGCCCGCGCCCTGCGCATGGTGCGGGCGCGGGCCGATGAGTGGATGATTGACCCCAAGCGTGTTGGCATCATGGGTTCCTCGGCCGGCGGGCATTTGGCCTCCACCTTGCTGACGCATTTTGATGCGGGCGACGCCAGCGCCACTGATGTGATTGAGCGGCAGAGTTCGCGCCCGGATCTGGGCATCCTCTGCTACGCGGTCATCTCCTTGGGGCCTGACGGTCACCCCGGCTCCAGAACAAATTTGTTGGGAAACGATCCATCCCCCGAGTTGGTCAAACTATTATCTAACGAATTGCAGATCACCCCGCAAACCCCGCCGTGTTTCCTCTGGCACACCTGGGAGGATCGTGCCGTCAAGGTCGAAAACTCCTTGCAATTCGCCACGGCGCTGCGCCGCGCCGGCGTGCGCTTCGAATTGCATATCTACGAAAAAGGCCGCCACGGCTTGGGTCTGGGCGGCGACCCTGCCGACCCGGCGAAGTGCATGGACTGGACCCGGGATTGCGCCTCCTGGCTTAAGCTCGCAGGCTTCGGGCGCAAGTAGCTTGGTGCCGGGCGACATGAAGGCCAATTCCCTAAGCTTGTGAACAAGGAAGGGCCTTCTGGGAATTGACCCAGCTCGCCCCTGCGGCGAAAAAATGCCGGGGTTTCCTCAGTTCTCAACTTCGTGATTTTCATCAGCGCGGAAAGTGTTCATGCTGCGGGCATGACCGAGCCCGCACTCACGCCGATGATGGCCCAATACCAGACCATGCGGAAGTCCCTGCCTGCGGATGTGCTGCTGATGTACCGGCTCGGCGATTTTTACGAGATGTTCTTCGAGGACGCCAAAACCGCCTCGCCCATCCTCAACGTAGCGCTCACTCGCCGCAATGGCATCCCGATGTGCGGCGTGCCCTATCATGCCGCACAGGGCTATTTGGCTCGCCTGCTCAAGGCCGGTAAACGGGTGGCCATCGCCGAACAAACGTCCGATCCCAAGCCCGGTAAACTCGTTGAGCGCGAGATTGCGCGCATTCTAACTGCTGGTTCGATCGACGACCTGACGCTGCTCGACGACCAGCGGCCGAACTACTTGGCCGCCGTCTGCCGCCACGGCAAAGTGCTTGGTCTGGCCTGCGTCGATCACACCACCGGCGAGTTTACTATCGCTGAGTTTGCCGATCTCGGCCAACTCGAGGATGAACTCTCACGCATCAGTCCATCGGAGTTGTTGGTTCCCGATCATCAGAGCGCGGAGTTCGGCCAGCTGCTCCACAGCCTCGCCTACGATGGCTATGCCTTCCTGCCCGAGCATGCCACTCAATTGCTGCGCGATCATTTCAACGTCCACTCGCTCGATGGCTTCGGCTGCTCCCAGCTCCACGCCGCCAGCGGAGCTGCCGGGGCCGTCCTGCATTACCTCATCCATCAATTGCGCCGTGCCTGCGGCCATATCCATCCGCCGCAGGTGCGCGCCAGCAGCGACTACGTGCTCATCGATGCGGCCTCACAGCGCAACCTCGACCTGGTGGAAAGCCGGTCCGGCAAGGCTCATACGTTGTTAGGTGTGCTCGACCGCACTGCCACCCCGATGGGTGCGCGCTTGCTGCGGGATTGGATTTTGCACCCGCTGCGGGATATCACGGTTCTAACCTCAAGGCAGGACCTCATCGCCGGGTTTCTGGCAGAGCCGTTTCTGCTAGCCAAATGCCGCGATGCACTCAAGGGCATCCGCGACATCGAGCGCACCACCGGTCGGCTCTCCCAAGGCAGCGGCAATGCCCGTGACCTGCAGTCCCTCGCCATTTCCTTGTCCCACATCCCCGCTCTCAAGGAAGACCTCGCCACTCTCGCTGGAGTGCACGTCAGCCTCGCCAGCTCGCTCATCTCACGGCTCCACGATTTTTCCGACCTGACAAAAATGTTGGAAACCGCGCTGGCCGATGAGCCTCCCGCCAATCTGCGCGACGGCGGCATCATCCGCGATGGCTGGTCACCCGAACTCGACGAATTGCGCAGTGCCGCAAGCGGCGGCAAGGATTGGATCGCGCGCCTACAAGCCGACGAACGCCAGCGCACGGGCATCGACTCGCTCAAAATCAAGTTCAACAACGTCTTCGGCTATTTCATCGAAATCACCACCTCGCATCTGGCGAAAGTGCCCGATGATTACACCCGCAAGCAGACGATGTCCAACGCCGAGCGCTACATCACCCCGGCACTCAAGGAGATGGAAAACAAGGTGCTCGGCGCCGAGGAGCGCTCGAAGCAACTCGAAGGCGAATTGTTCATCGAATTGCGCGGCCGCACCCTCGCCCATCTGCTCGCCCTGCAGCAAACTGCCAGCGCCATCGCCGAGGCCGACGTGCTGTGCGCGCTGGCAGAAGTCGCCCAGTATCACCGCCATTGCCGACCCGTGCTCGAGGAGTCGCGCGGCCTGTTCATCACCAATGGCCGCCACCCGGTGCTCGAACAAACGCTTACCGACGTTAAATTCGTTCCTAACGATACCGAGTTGGATCCCGATAGCGCCCGCCTGCAAATTCTAACGGGTCCTAACATGGCCGGCAAGTCCACCTATATCCGCCAGATCGCGCTCATCGCAGTGATGGCGCAAATCGGCGCCTTCGTGCCCGCCGAAGCCGTCACCTTGGGCATGGTGGACCGGATTTTCTGCCGGGTGGGTGCCTCCGACGACCTCTCGCGCGGCCAGTCTACGTTCATGGTCGAGATGAGTGAAACTGCGCTCATTCTCAACCATGCCAGCGACCGCTCGTTAGTCATTTTAGATGAAATCGGCCGCGGCACGGCCACCTTCGACGGGCTTTCCATCGCGTGGGCGGTCGCCGAGCACATTCATGATGTGATTGGTTGCCGGACCTTGTTCGCCACCCACTATCACGAGCTTACTGATCTGGCAAACACCCGCGCCGCCGTCGCCAACTACAACGTCGCGGTGCGCGAGTGGAACGATGAAATCATCTTCCTCCACAAAATCCTCCCCGGTGCCGCCGATAAATCCTACGGGATCCAGGTCGCCCGCCTCGCCGGCCTGCCCAAGGGGGTGGTCGAGCGGGCCAAGTCGATTCTCTCCCACCTCGAGCTCCACTCGGTTAAGCCGGAAGCCAAAACCCAGGGACCCAAGGCCAAAAACACGGTTCAGGACACCCTGCCCAAGGCCAACGTCGCGCAAATGGACTTGTTTGGAAATTTCTAACGGAGCACGGGTTCCCCCCTTGAATCCGCCGCGCCCCCCGCGCTGGCAGGGCGATTGGCTGAGCTGGCAATGCTTCCTCCAGCCGCTGCCATCGCCTTCGATTGACCCGTGCAGATTGATTATTGCTGATTTCCGATGGGATCGATGAACCGTGCAGGAGCTAACAATAGCGGCTGGCCGCGCCCATGCAAAGCCTGCCAAGGCACTTCGTCATTCAACACTCGTCACTCGTCAATCAGAGAGCTTGCCTACCGGTCACGGCACGGGCCGGGAGGCCGCCGCTGGGCCTGCGGGTGATGCTCAGGTGTGCTGAGGATGCCTCCGCGACGGTTTTTTTACTACCGAATCCACTGAGACCACAGAAATATTTCAGCATTTTCCTATCAGCGCCCTCAGTGGTCATCAGTGTTTCAGTCCTTGCTTTGCCAGGAATTACTGTAACGCAGGCATCGCTCTATCAGATTCACTGAAACTTGAGGCAAGGGCCCGGCGGGTGGCTAAGCAAATCCCCTATGGCAGGCGGTCGGTCACCCTTGCGGCGAGTCTCCGGTTCAGCCAATTGGCACGATTTTTCCATCCGGCTAAGGTGCCAGCGATGAATGCCACCTGTCCCACCACCTTGATTGAAATTTCAGCCGCCAAGGGCACCTTGCGCGGCACGCTCGATATCGCTCCCAATGCCCGCAATCTCATCGTCTTCGCCCACGGCATGACCAGTAACAGCCTCAGCCCGCGCAACCGTCTCGTCGCCCGCTCGTTACTGCAACGCGGGTTTGCCGTGTTGCTGCCCGATCTAACGTGTGAAGCGGAGCCTCATGCCGAACCTAGCCAGCGTCGTGACCGCGACTCCCTCCTGCAAGCCTCCAATGGCCTTATTGCAATTATCGATTGGTTAGGAAACCATGCCACCACCAGCGGTTTGCGGCTCGGCTTGTTTGGTGCCGGCACCGGGGCTGCAGCCGCCTTGATTGCCGCAGCGCTGCGGCCTGCCACGGTCCGCGCGGTGGTGTCGCGTGGCGGTCGACCCGATCTTGCCGCCGAGCTGCTAGCCGAGGTGCAGGCGCCGACCCTCATGTTGGCGGGCAGCAAGGACACCGCTGCCATCGATCACAATCGCCGCGCGGCGGCCCACATGCGCTGCGAGCCGATGTTGGAAGTGGTCCACGGAGCCAATCATCTCTTCGCCGAGCCCGGTAAACTCGAACTGGTGGCCTCCATCGCTTGTCTCTGGTTCCAGACCACTCTGGCCATTGTGCCGGGGGGCGGTCTGCAGCGCCCTCACTCATCGGAGCGATCTGATGAGTTTGAGCGCGACGCTACGCGAAATCCCCTAGGTGGTTCCGTGCAATATGGAGGGGGTGCTACTCCTTTTCCGCCAATAGGCAGAGCCCCCGCGATTGTCTAACATCGAGTCGATGAAAGCAGTAGCCCAGCCCACAGCCAGCCCAGTCGATGTCACCAACCGGAGTGGTGGCAGCACGGCTGAAAGTTTCACTGATGACCGTTCCATTGCGGTGTTCAAACTCGGTTTGGACATCAGCCCGCTGCGGCCGCGCCAACGTTATGTCGTGCGAGCGCTGCTGCAACGCTTGACCAAAACGCCCCTGACCTCTGCGGGCGAGATGCGCGTGTGATAGGCTCGCACAAGCCGGTCGCTTGCATTGTAGCGGCGGGTCTATGACCGCCGCTGCCCTCGAACTGCTAATGAGACCGCCGCACTCCGACACTCGCCAGCAAGCTGGCTTGGCTTGGCGGCAGCAAGCTAGCGCACTCCAAGCGCCATCTCATTCACAGCAGCGGTCACAGAGCGGCGGCTACAATCCATCTCAGATGCCTTGCGACGGTTATCATTGCGCGGGTGCTGAGCTGCCGATCATGCCAACTTCGACCCAGCGGATGGCGTGACGAGTCAAGGCGTTGCCATCTTCGAGACCGAGTTTTTCGCGGATATGGGCGCGGTGGACGTCCACAGTGCGCGTGCTGATGCCCAGTTGGCTGGAGATATCATGATTGCTCTTGGCGTGGCCTATCAACTCGAATACCTCAATCTCGCGATCGGTGAGTCGATCCAGCGGGAAACTCGGTTTGGCCGGGCTCCTGCTGGGCAACATCGCTTGGAGGAAATGACTGGTGACGGCTGGGCTGGCGAACACGCCCCCGTCGAGCACGCGGTGGATGGCCTCAAGGATGCGTTCAGTCGGCGAGTTTTTGGTGACATAGCCGCGCCCCCCGGCCCGCAACACGCGTTCGGCGTAGAGCAACTCATCGTGCATTGAGAGCACGATGATGGGGATTGCCGGATGGGTGCTGCCCAGATCCTTGATGAGTTCCAAGCCATTGCGACCCGGCAGCGTCAAATCCGTGATGATCAAGTCCGGCTTGGTCGATTCCACCAGGGCGATGGCTTGTTGCACCGAGCCCGCTATTCCGCAAATGCTCAGTCCCGCTTGTGAGGCCAACAACTGCCGCAGTCCTTCGGTCATCAAAGGATGGTCGTCTACCAGCAGAATCTTGCGCGTCGTCATTGGTGCGCAGCGTGTCACGGTTTCTGACAAGTTCAATCAATTTTTTTGCGGTTGTCGGCGCTGGTTCAAAACTGGATTTCTTGCCGGAGCAAAACTAGACAGATTTCAAGGTAAAATGGCCGAAAATCGGGGTAATGCTAAACTTTGCGAAGGTTCGGTGCCCGATAGCCTGAAAAACCCTGAAATACACCTTAAGAGCGTTAGATGAGCAGCCCCACGCCTGGCCGCATCACATGGGGGCTCTGCCCCATAAGCGCTCACTTAACCAAGCAAAACTCGAAACGGAGTCATCTGAAAACCATGCACTCCACAATTTGATTGATGATTGCTGATTTTTGATATGCCAATGGGCTTGGTCTCTATCTGGAGCCGTCCAGTTGTGTTCCGTGGCTGAAACCACGCGGGTTAGCCGCTGATGCCGAGTTTAACGTGAAGAGCTTCGATTTCGGCGGATAGTTCGCCCCAGCGGGAGTAGCTGGTTTCGAGTCCGCGGTTGACTTTGTCGATGGCGTTGGAGGTGTTGCGAAGCTCGGCGGAATCGGTGGTACAGGCCTCGCCGGATAGATGTTGGGTGAGGGTGGCCTGGGAGGCCTCCAGTTCGGCAATCTTGATTTCCAGCGTGGCAAGTTCGGCTTCGCGAGGCTTGAGGAATTTTGAGCGCAGTTCGCGGGCCTCTGCCTCGACCCGGCGCTGATCTTTGCGGGAGATGCCACTTTTAATGTTCGGTCCGCCGGCGGTGGTGGTCGCGCTGGAGGTGGAGGCGCTGCGGGTAGGCAAACTGCGGCCTGAGGCGAGGGCTTGGTCGCTGGCAGATTTATCGAGATAGTACGAGATATTGCCGTGATAGAGGACGGGTTGGCGGCCGGGGCGGAATTCGAGGGTTTTGGCGACGAGTGGGTCGAGAAAGGCGCGGTTATGGGAAACAATGAGCACGCTGCCTGGGTAGTCGATGAGCGCGCGCTGCAACACGTCCTGCGATTGGATGTCCAAGTGATTGGTCGGCTCATCGAGGATGAGGAAATTCGCGGGGGTGAGCAGCATGCACACCAAGGCGACGCGCGAGCGCTCGCCGCCGGAGAGCACCCCGACTTTTTTGAAGACATCGTCACCTCGGAACAGGAAGCTGCCAAGCAAACTCCGGGCATGCGGCATGCTCTCGCGTGAGGCGGCCTTTTCGACGGTCTCAAGGACGCTTAGATGGGGGTCGAGTTCGTCGGAATGGTTCTGCGAGAAAAATGCCGGGGCCACCTTGTGGCCGAAGTTGTGGCTGCCGCCATCGGGTGCCTCGCGGGCGGTGATGATGCGGCAAAAGGTCGATTTGCCAGCACCGTTGGGGCCGACGATGGCAATTTTATCGCCCTTGTTGATTTCAAAATCGAAGCCAGTAAACACCTTGAGTTCACCGTAACTCTTGACCACCGCGTCGAGCTTCGCCACCAAATGCCCAGAGGCTGGCGGCGCCGGAAACTTGAATTTCATCATCGAGTCATCCTGCTCGGGGGCCGGGATGCGCTCGATCTTGGCCAGCAGCTTGATGCGCGACTGAACCAGGGTGGCTTTGTTGGCTGAGGCACGGAATCGGTCGATGAAGCGCTGGGATTCGGCGATTTCGCGTTGCTGGGCCGTGTATTGCTTGAGCGATATTTCCCGGCGCAGGACCGACTCGCGCTCGAAGTACGAGAAATTGCCCGCATATTCTTCAGCGCGGCCATGGTGGAAGGCGATCGTGCGGGTGCACAGCATGTCCAACAAGGCACGGTCATGCGAAATAAGCAGAATCGCACCGGGGTAATTTGCCAAATATTGCTCGACCCACAGCTGGGTGTCGATATCGAGGTGGTTGGTCGGTTCGTCCAGCAACATCACCTCGGGCTCCTGCAGGAATAACTTGGCCATGGCGATGCGCATTTGCCAGCCGCCGGAAAACTCCGAACAATCCCGGCTGAAGTCGCTTTTCTGGAAGCCGAGCCCCTGGAGGACCGATTCGATGCGCGGTTTCATCCGTTCGGGGTTGGTGGCGTCGAGTTGGAGTTCCAGCTCGCCGATATCCTCCAGCATTTCGCCGTAGGGTGAGGAGCGCGGATCGAGCTTGCTGAGTTCGCGCGATAAGCGTTCGATCTTCCCGCGCAAGGCGACCGACTCGCCGAATGCCGACTCGGTTTCCACCCACAACGAACGGCCCGTGACGTGAATGCCCTCTTGCGGTAGGTAGCCGATGCGCGTCCCCTTGGGCGCGTGGATGGCCCCGGCGCTGGGCGGTATAATGCCGGCGATGCATTTCATCAGGGTGGATTTGCCCGCGCCGTTGTGGCCGGCGAAGGCGATGCGTTCGCGTGGTTGCACGGAAAACGCGAGGTCATTGAAAAGCACGCGGGCGCCAAACTCGACGCGGAGGGATTGTACAGAAATCATCGGGGGCGCAGGTTGCACTGGCCAGCGCTGAGGTCAAGGCTGGAGATGGTCCCGTCACGGGACGAAGATGACCACGGATGATGCGGATTACACGGATTTCGCGGATTAAGAATTTGAGGTGGGATGGGTTCGTGGCTGCTGGGATTGATCGGGAGGAGGCCCTTCCCTCAAACCACTGCTTGCCACTGAGC
>Ga0114962_10002763_pt1 | contig 14445 bp, 16 predicted proteins | sample C_130820_MF_Meta_FD_87017 | JGI IMG/M metagenome (GOLD analysis project Ga0114962, IMG submission 87017) | Freshwater microbial communities from Lake Croche, Canada to study carbon cycling - C_130820_MF_MetaG | ecosystem: Environmental > Aquatic > Freshwater > Lake | place: Lake Croche, Canada...
AAAATCACAATCGGGTTTTGCAATCGTCGCTTCGAATGGGTATAAATTTACTACAACCATATCAATAGGGGCAATCGCATTATCAGCCATAACCGCATCATCAATGCCGCGTCGCCCTAAAATACCGCCGTGAATTTTAGGGTGAAGCGTTTTCACTCGTCCGTCCATCATTTCAGGAAAACCGGTGTAATCAGATACTTCAATGGCTGAAATAGCGTTGTCAGTAAGCGTTTTAAAGGTGCCGCCGGTGGATAAAATTTCAATGCCAAGTGCATTCAATTCGCGGCAGAAATCAATAATACCGGTTTTATCTGAAACGCTAATCAAAGCGCGAGTGATTTTTTTAGTCATTTTTTGAGTCGTTTAAAAAAATAAAGGTAAGTATAAAAAATTGGATGATTACCACATCAAATCATCAGGAATTTCAAAGGAGGCGTAAGGGTCGTCTACTTGGGGTGTTTCGGTTTTTTCTTCATTGCAAACGAGTACTTGCGTGGCATCGCGCTCTTTGATTTTTTGCGCAATATCGTGACTGACTAATGCGTAAGTGGCGTCATCTTTGACGATAGCGAGTTTGCCTGAAGATAATTTATCGCGTAGCAACTCAGTAACGTAGAGTGTTTTAACTTTCGTATCATCTGTGAAATGATAAGCGATTTCAGCTTCTTTTGAATCAATCGGGACGCGATGTTGTTCAATAAGTTGTTTTATTTGCGCGTGAAATTCTTTTTGTTTGTGCAAATCTTGTCGTTGCTGATTGAGTAATCGATCACGTTCTACTTTTTCAGCATGTGCTTGCTCTGCGAGTTGCTTTGTTTCATCAACAACGTCAATATTGTGGTGACGTTGCTTTTGTACTTGTTTATGTTTTTCAGTTTTAATGCTTTTTGCTTTGGCGTTACTCACTAAACCGGATTGGAGTAATTGCTCTTGCAAAGACAACTTTTTACTCATTCGCTTATAGGCTCCAATTCAATTGAATCAAAATCCTCTACTTGCCAATGTGTTGCGCCTGCTTGAGGTGCTTGATCGCGCGTGAGCCAAATGGTTTGCAAACCCGCGTTTTGCGCAGCGTTCAATTCAGCTTCAATATCAGATAAAAATAGTAGCTGCTCAGGTGGCAGGCCAATATGTGCCACAATATTTTCATAGGAAGTGCTGTCTTGTTTGCTACCAATATTGGTATCGAAGTAACCCGAAAACAAAGGGGTTAAATCACCTGCCTCAGTATGCGAAAACAATAATTTTTGCGCATACACAGAGCCTGATGAATACACATAAAGGTCAAATCCTTGTGCTTTCCATGTTTGCAAATTATGAATGGCATCGCTATATAAATGCCCCGTTAATTCGCCGCGTAGATAACCTGATTCCCAAATCAAACCTTGAAGCGCTTTGAGTGGCGTAATTTTTTCATCGTTGTCTATCCAAACAATCAATTGGTCAATTGCTTCATCTAACGATAACGTTTTGCCAACATGTGTATTGACGGCATCAAGAATGTGGATGACGTTTTCATTCTCGGTATTCGCTTGCAGAAATTCTCCAACGTGCGCTCGTGCATAAGGAAACAATTCGTCTTTAACAAACGATAGCGAAGAAGTGGTGCCTTCAATATCCGTAATAATGGCCTTAATCATGCGGACAAATCTCCTTGAATGGCGTCTAAAGTGGGGAAATATGACGCAATGTCGCTGTCTGTAAAAGTTGCCACCCAGCCTTCAGGATTGGTAAAGAGTCGAATACAGGCTAAATGGGGATGTTCTCCCATATCAAACCAATGGGTGACGTCTGCTGGTACGCTAATTAAATCGCCTTTTTCACATAAAACGCCATACACATTGTCATTTACATGTAAATAAAAAAGTCCGCGCCCTTCGACAAAAAAACGCACTTCAAATTCACTGTGTGTGTGTTCGTTGAGGAATTTTTCACGCATCGCTGCTTTGTCGGGATGCGACGTATCCAATGTAATGACATCAGCAGTTTGAAAGCCGAACTGCAGTTTTAAACGGTCAATAGAATCGGAATACGCATCAAGCACGTCATCGTTGCTGGCTTTTTCAGGCAGTACCTTTTGCGCAGCCCATCTTTCAAATTGAACGCCAATGGCTTTTAATTGATGCTCGATATCATCAAAGGACGTAAAAACAGAGGCGTTACTAAGTGAATTGTCAGAATAAATAGTTAAAAGACTCATTTGTTGGTCATCCTCTATAATATTTAAGATTGAAGCTCGCAGGCGAACAAGAAATCTAACGCTTCAAGATAAGATAATGATTCAGCAACACTCGCACCCCAAGTATATAATCCATGACCTGCAATCAAATACGCATAAATGTCCTCATGTGTATTCATATACAACTCAACCTCTTCGGCTAATTCTGTCATATTTTGATTATTGGGAAAGATCGGCACAATAATTTTGCTTTCATGCGTCGTGATGCCACTGAACGCTTTGAGTAATTCGTAATTTTTAAGTGATACTTTTTTCTTGTAATTTAATGAGATGACAGTGCTATTGAGCGAATGAGGATGTAACACGCACTGAATATCAATAAAACGTTGATAGAGTTGAATATGCAGCGAACTCTCAGCAGAGGGCACTTTTCCATCAAGTGGTTTACCCAATGCGTCAGTGAGCATAATATCTGCTCTTTGCAAGTTTCCTTTGTGCTTACCGGACACGGTCATGGCAATAGTGCCATCAGATAGACGCGCAGAAAAATTACCGCTGGTAGCTGGTACCCAGCCTTTGCCGTCAATAACTTTGCCTGCGTCAATTAGCTCATCGGCACGTTGATAAAATTCTTCAGTATAGGCGTAGTTATTCATTTTAACGTAAACTCGAAATAGGGAAATAAAAATCAATGGTTTTGTTGTTATTCTTCAGGATGAATTCAATTCGCCATCCACTCGTTTAGTTTGACGCCACATGACTTTAAAGTCTGTTAATGTATGCGCAAAAAAATTACACTCTTCTATATCAACAAAAAAACATAAATTCAAAATGTGATGATAAGAGATGTAAAATGCTATTTTAACAGTTTAAATTTATAGCACTATTGATTTAAATGTAAATCCACTTATAGTCAGCTATTCAAAATCAAATTTTAGGAATTTTCATGAAGCATTTTCAATTATCTTTTCTCATTACGGCGCTGTGTTTAAGCGCAGCGTTTTACTGGAGTGGTATCGCAGGGGTGATGATAGCGTTGATTCTTGGCGTATTAGAAGTGAGTTTGTCTTTTGATAACGCGGTAGTCAATGCGTCAATTCTCAAGCGTATGGATGAGCGCTGGCAGCGTTATTTTTTGACATGGGGGATTTTAGTTGCCGTATTTGGTATGCGTTTAATCTTCCCAATTGCCATTGTTGTCTTTGCAACAGGGATTGATTTTGTGAGCGTTGCTCAAATGGCACTCCATGATCCGCTGACGTATTCGATGCATCTCACCGCGTCACACGTTCAAATTGCCGCGTTTGGGGGTATGTTCTTGTTAATGGTTTTCTTTTCGTTTCTATTTGATAAAGACCGTGAACTGCATTGGCTTGGCTATTTAGAAAGAAAAATTGCCACTTTTGGAAAATTAGAATCGATTGAAATTATATTTGCCTTAGCTATTTTGCTCGGCATGCAACAATTCTTGGAACAAGAAGAGCGTTTAACCGCTATCACTGCAGGTGTTGCTGGTGTGATTTTGTTCGTCATAGTAGGAAGTTTGTCTTCACTGTTTGAAAATGAAGAAGAAGGCGAGGAAGTCTCTACAGCCATTAAACGCGGCAGCATGATGAGTTTTATTTATTTAGAAATTTTAGACGCATCATTCTCATTTGATGGCGTTATTGGTGCATTTGCTATCACGCAAGACGTGGTCATTATCATGTTAGGTCTTGCTATTGGCGCGATGTTTGTTCGGAGTATGACGGTTTACTTAGTGCGTCAAGGCACACTCGATGAATATGTCTTTTTAGAGCATGGCGCGCATTATGCAATTGGTGCGCTTGCAGGTATCATGTTAGCGAGCATGGAGTATGAAATTCCAGAAGTTGTCACGGGTTTAATCGGTGCAACATTCATTGGCTTATCCGTGCTTTCATCAATTCTCTACAAACGTAAACACGCAACGGTTTAAACATTAGTTATGTCAGATATTCAAAAAGCATTAATTGAGTTAAAAAATTATATCAGCCATGAAATTATTGGGCAGGCTGTTCTTGTTGAGCGGATGCTCATTGGATTACTTGCGGATGGGCATATTTTAGTTGAGGGTGCACCTGGCTTGGCAAAAACGCGTGCGATTAATGTCTTAAGTCGTGGGATTGAAGGTGATTTTCATCGAGTACAATTTACGCCTGATTTATTGCCAGCTGATTTAACGGGTACTGAAATTTATCGCCCCCAACAAGGGACATTTGAATTTCAAAAAGGCCCTTTATTCCATAATTTAATTTTAGCCGATGAAATCAATCGCTCACCAGCTAAAGTCCAATCTGCATTACTTGAAGCGATGGCTGAGCGTCAAATTACAGTGGGACAAGCCACATACCCATTACCTGCGCTTTTTATGGTGATGGCAACGCAGAATCCTATTGAACAAGAAGGTACCTATCCATTGCCTGAAGCGCAATTAGATCGTTTTTTACTTCAGGTCAAAGTGGATTATCCAAACGCTGCGCATGAAAAAACAATTTTGCGACTTGTTCGTGAAGAAGCTAAGCAGGGCGGACAAACAATTAAGAAAACCTTTAAACCCATTGAGCAGACCACTTTATTTGCTGCGAGAAATGCAGTATTAAATTTACATCTTTCTGATGTATTAGAAGATTATTTATTGCAAATTATTTTGGCTACTCGCAATCCTAAAGCCTATGGTGAAGATTTGGCAAGTTGGTTGCAATATGGTGCAAGTCCACGTGCAAGTATCGCGCTTGATCGTTGCTCTCGTGCAAAAGCATGGTTAGCTCAACGTGATTATGTGGCGCCTGAAGATATTCAAGAGATGGCGTTTGATGTATTGAGACATCGTTTAATTTTATCTTATGAAGCAGAAGCAGAAGGCATGACCACTGATGACGTGATTACAATCCTACTTGAGCGCATTGCGGTGCCTTAAGCTGATTTATGTAAAAGTGGATATGAAAAAGCCCAGCAATTAAATAGGTTGCTGGGCTTTTTTTAGGTTTTCAAAAATCAGTGATGACTGAATTTGCCTTTGACAGTGCTGATGATTTTTTCAACATACCCGTCAATCACAGATTCGCCATGATTTTCGTGGTGCTCAAAATCACTAAAAGGTGACTTCTCACCATCTTTGGAATATTGATAAATAAAGTAACCAAGTGGTAGAAAGGCAATACCTGCAATCACGAACATGAAAAAAAATATTTCAATTATTTCCCCCATAAATCCCCCTTATAATATTTATTGTTTTAGGTGAATAGTGATAATACACCGTTTTTTTTAATAGATAAATGGGGAATTTATGGGCAACCGCTTAATTGTCTAAAAAATTAAAGAAGGCGATATTCGGCAGAGCGTGCGTGTGCCGTTAAGCTTTCACCACGTGCCAGTGTTGACGCAATTTTTCCAAGGGTATTTGCACCCGCTGCCGAGCAATTAATTAAGCTTGAGCGTTTTTGGAAGTCATAAACACCGAGTGGTGACGAAAACCGTGCTGTACTTGATGTAGGCAGGACATGATTTGGGCCTGCGCAATAGTCGCCCAACGCTTCAGCGGTGTATCGACCCATGAAAATAGCGCCAGCATGGCGAATGTGTTCACAGAGACTGTCGGGATTTTCAACAGACAGCTCTAAATGCTCAGGTGCAATAATGTTGGAAACCTGCGCGGCTTGCTCTAAATTTTCAACCAGAATTAACGCGCCACGTTTAGTTAGAGAGGCACGAATGATATCCGCGCGTTCCATTGAGGGTAGTAGCGTGTTAATACTTTGTTCAACCGCGTCGAGATAGCTGGCATCATCGCTAATTAAAATAGCTTGCGCATTTTCGTCGTGTTCGGCTTGCGAGAATAAATCCATTGCAATCCAATCGGGATTGGTTTTGCCATCACAAATAATTAAAATTTCTGACGGTCCAGCAATCATGTCGATACCGACTTGACCAAAGACCATCTTTTTAGCGGTGGCGACATAAATATTTCCCGGACCGACAATTTTAGCGACCGCTGGAATCGTTTCTGTACCGTAAGCTAACGCGGCGACAGCTTGCGCCCCGCCAATGGTAAAAACACGATCGACTCCGGCTAAATAGGCCGCAGCTAAAACTAATTGATTGGTTTCACCATGCGGTGTGGGTACCACCATAATGAGTTCGAGAACGCCAGCCACTTTTGCTGGAATTGCATTCATGAGCACTGATGAAGGGTAAGCGGCTTTGCCACCGGGTACATATAAGCCTACGCGATCAAGTGGCGTCACTTTTTGGCCTAATACGGTACCATCAGCCTCGGTATGCTGCCAAGACGCCATTTTTTGGTGCTCCGCATAACTGCGAATACGCGCTGCTGCAAGTTCTAAGGCGTGAGCTTGGTCGGCAGGTAAATTATCCCATGCTACTTTTAATGTTGAGGAGGCAAGTTCTAATTCATTTGCATGGGTAATGGCGCATTGATCAAACCGGTTTGTGTATTCGATAACGGCTTTATCACCATATTTGCGAACATTGCTAATAATATCGAGAACTTGTTGGTGGATAGCGAAGTCGTCAGTTTCATCCCATGCGAGTAATTGCGTTAATTGTGCATTGAAATGGGTGTCGCTTGCATTGAGTTTTTGAATGCGGATATTGCTCATAATCGGTTAGATGCCAAAAAGTGTTTTAAGAGTTATTTTCAATCAATATTTGTTCAAATTGTGCAAGCAGCTCCGCGACAGCCGCATTTTTCATTTTCATAGCCGCTTTATTCACAACGAGGCGTGAGCTGATATTCATAATTAATTCACGTGGCTCTAAATGATTTGCCCGCAATGTGTTGCCGGTATCAACCAGGTCGACAATGCAATCCGCAAGGCCAACTAAGGGTGCAAGCTCCATCGAGCCATACAATTTGATAATTTCAGCTTGAATCCCTAAGCTAGCAAAATATTGCTCCGCGATAGTGACATATTTTGTTGCGACGCGAACACGCCCAGAAATAGGCGGCGCATCTTTATGGGCTGCAGTCATCAATTTGCAGCAGGCGATATTTAAATCAATAGGTTCATATAAATTCTCAGACCCATGTTCGAGCAGTACATCTTTACCAGCAATGCCAAAATCTGCCGCGCCATATTCGACAAACGTCGGAACATCAGTGGCACGTATAATAATTAATTGCACATCATCTCGCGTGGTTGGCAAAATTAATTTTCGGCTCGTTTCGGGATTATCAATGGGTTCAATGCCCATTTTGGCAAGCAACGGCAAGGCTTCTTCATAGATACGACCTTTAGATACAGCAATGGTAATCATCGTGTTCATCTCACTTTGGTACACGACGAATCGTTGCGCCGAGTTGCGTGAGTTTTTCTTCAATATGATCATAACCGCGATCAATGTGATAGATGCGGTCAACTGTTGTATCACCTTGCGCCACTAAGGCGGCAATGACTAAACTAGCAGAAGCACGTAAGTCCGTTGCCATGACAGGTGCACCGGTTAATTTTTCAACACCAGTGCAAATGGCCGTGTTTGATTCCAAGCGAATATCCGCGCCCATCCGCTGTAATTCGTGGATGTGCATAAAGCGATTTTCAAAAACGGTTTCAGTGACAATGCCAACGCCTTCTGCTACCGCGTTTAATGCACAGAATTGCGCTTGCATGTCTGTTGGGAACGCGGGGTAGGGCAATGTACGCAGTGAAACGGCTTTAGGGCGTTTACCGTGCATATCAAGCGAAATCCAATCTTCGCCGGTGTTAATTTCAGCGCCTGCTTCTATGAGTTTAGCGAGCACTGCATCAAGTAAATCAGGGCGTGTATCTTTTAATCGGACACTTCCACCAGTAATTGCCGCTGCGATTAAGTAAGTCCCTGTTTCAATTCGGTCAGGTAAAATATCGTAATGAATACTCGTTTCACCCAATTTTTCCACGCCTTCAATGATGAGTACATCTGTACCGATTCCTGATATTTTGGCGCCCATGGCATTGAGGAAATTAGCTAAATCGGTGACTTCAGGTTCTTTGGCGGCAATTTCCATTATCGTTGTGCCTTCGGCTAACACTGCTGCCATTAGCAAATTTTCTGTACCGGTAACGGTAATTTGCTCGAGCATTAAACGACAGCCTTTCAATCGTTTCGCTTTTGCATGAATAAACCCGCCTTCAAGTGAAATGTCGGCGCCCATTTGAATTAAGCCGTTGATATGTATATCGACAGGACGCGAACCAATAGCACAACCACCGGGAAGCGATACACGTGCTTCGCCAAAACGCGCTAATAGTGGCCCTAATACGAGGATGGACGCACGCATGGTACGGACCAATTCGTAGGGGGCCTCAAAGCTGGTAATTGAGCTTGCGTCAACTTGAATACTCATTTTCTCGTTAACGGTCAATTTAACACCCATGCGACCGAGTAATTCCATTGTTGTTGTAATATCATGTAAATGCGGAACATTTCCAACACTTACAGGGGCATGCGAAAGCAGTGTTGCGGCTAAAATAGGCAATGCAGCATTTTTTGCACCAGAAATACGCAATTCGCCAGAAAGACGTGCGCCACCAGTGATAATAAGTTTATCCATAAAATTTAGTTTTTTTTTTGTAATTCGAGTGAAAAATACGGTGCTTTATCTAAGCCTGTGAGCTTAGCTAAATTAAGCAACTGATTGGGTATATTTTTTAAATGTAATCGTAAGCGTTGAGCGCGTGTTTGTTTTATCCACTCAATCATTAAAGCCAGGCCAGCGCTATCGGTATTGGTGACTTCCGCTAAGTCTAAGATGATATTTTCTTTTCCTTGCCGCAGGAAAAGAGGGGAGTCGATAATTTTTTTGTTAATTCCTGCAAAAGTAAGATCACCATGAATTAACCAGCGACCATTACCTTTGGAAATGAGGCTCAATTTATGCGTCATTTTTTACTGCTACCTTTTTTATCATCACCGCCTTTTTTTTCTTCGGCAGATTTAAATAAAAATTGGCCTAATGCTTTTTCCAAAATCAGTGCAGAATTAGTAATTTCGATTTTGCTCCCATTTTTCAAATAGTCATCAGAGCCGCCACCATCCAAACTAATATACTGCTCACCGAGTAAACCTGCGGTAAAAACACTCGCTGAACTGTCATCAGGCAATGTTTTATATTGTGCATCAATGTCCATTTTAACGACAGATTCGTAAGTTTTTGGGTCAAAGGTAATTGATTTAACGCTTCCAATTTTCACCCCAGCGGCAGAAACAGCCGATTTGACTTTTAAGCCACCAGAATTTGAAAAACGTGCGGTCACTTCAAACGTTTTGCCATGCGAAAATGAACTCAAATTACTGACATGTAAACCGAGAAAAAACAAACTAGCAATCCCGCTGGCAACAAAGAGTCCCACTAAGGTGTCTTGAGTTTTGTTGTGTGGCATACCTTAATTATCTCCAAACATAAGCGCAGTCAAAATAAAATCTAATCCTAAAATACTAAAAGCTGAATTAACAACCGTTCTCGTTGTCGCACGGCTTACCCCTTCCGCGGTTGGAATGCAATCATAGCCTTCAAATAAAGCAATCCAAGAGGTCACAAAACCAAACACAATACTCTTAATCACGCCATTGATGATGTCGCCTTGAAAATCCAAGTTGGCTTGCATTTGCGACCAGTAAGCACCGTCATCAACACCAAGCAAGCCCGTACCCACTAGTTGGCCGCCAATGATGCCTACGCAACTAAATAATGCCGCAAGTAAGGGCATGGATAAAAATCCGGCTAGGAAACGGGGGGAAATAATACGTTTGATGGGGTCAATAGCCATCATCTCCATACCCGATAATTGCTCTGTAGCTTTCATTAAACCAATTTCCGCCGTCAATGCCGAGCCAGCACGCCCTGCAAATAACAATGCCGTGACAACAGGGCCAAGTTCTCGTACAAGTGACGCTGCCACCATCACACCTAGCGTTTCCTCAGCACCAAAGCGAGAGAGGATATAAAATCCCTGTAAACCCAGTACCATGCCAACAAACAAGCCGGAAATGCTAATAATCAGAAATGATAAAACACCTACAGAATGTAATTGTTTGAGTAATAAGCGCGGGCGAACTAGAACACTAGAAATACCAGCAAGCAGATGAACTAGGAAATAACTGCCTCGCCCAAGTTTTGTAAAACTTGAACGCGTGCTAGCCCCTAAATTTTGAAAGAATTCCATTATGAATACCGTTTACGTTTAGATGTTCTATCACTAGGTGGGCGTTGACGTGAAAAAATCGGTTTTTTAGAGTGCAATAAATCTTCCATATAGTTTTTAGCTGGATAATGAAAGTGAACGGGACCATCTGCAGCGCCATTCATAAATTGCTGTACCCACAAAGAAGGTGAGTCGAAAATTTCTTTTGGTGTACCTTGTCCAATGACTTTACCTTCAGAGAGAACGTAAATATAGTCGGCAATAGCCGCTGTTTCATGCACATCGTGTGAAACAATGATGCTCGTTAATCCTAAAGTGGTATTTAATGCTTTAATTAAATGCACTAATGCACCCATGGATATCGGATCTTGTCCGGTAAACGGTTCATCGTAGAGTATCATCATCGGGTCAAGCGCAATGGCTCTTGCTAATGCAACGCGCCTTGCCATTCCTCCTGATAATTCATTTGGCATTAAATCACGTGCGCCGCGCAAACCAACGGCTTCTAATTTCATTAACACAAGCGTGCGAATCATCGATTCAGGTAATTGTGTATGTTCGCGCAAAGGATAGGCTACGTTTTCAAACACACTCATATCGGTGAGCAGTGCACCACTTTGAAATAACATACCCATGCGTTTACGTAGCGCATATAAATCATCGTGCTTAAGATGATGTATATTGCGCCCACTCACCATAATACTGCCATGATCTGGGAACAGTTGTCCCCCAATGAGTTTTAAAAGGGTGGTTTTTCCCGTTCCACTTGGTCCCATAATCGCCGTGACTTTGCCGCGTTCGAATTCTAATGAAATATCATCAAATATTTTCTTTTCACCGCGAGAAAACGTGAGGTTGTGAACGGTAACTATACTATCTTGAGTCGGAACGTGATTATCCATCCGTGTTTTTATCAATTATTTTGAGTGAGTTAAAAAAGTTAAACAACACATTGCTTATCTATCATTCGCTTATTCTCTATTACTCGATGCAACTAAGTCAAACTATTGTGTAATTTCATCAGTAAACCGTTAAGAAAGTGTAGTAAATTTGGTATTTCGTCACATAATTGATGATAAGCACTTCAAATGCAGTGTATTCTAATGTTATATTGGCAGGAATAAAAACAAAAAAAAGTGCAGTATTAACTAGGAGAGTTCTTATGATTGATGAACGTGTTGATAAGTCCAAGCGACAGTTTTTAACCACAGCATTAACTGTTGTGGGTGCTGTTGGCAGTGGCTATTTGGCAGTTCCCTTTTTGTCGCAAATGCAGCCAAGTGTAAAAGCGATGGCAGCAGGTGCCCCCGTTGAAGTGGACATTAGCAAAATAGAAGAAGGGCAATTAATTCGTGTTGCTTGGCGAGGAAAACCTGTGTGGGTTTTACAGCGCTCACCGGAAGTATTAAAAACACTGACCACGTTAGATGGTGAACTGCGTGATCCACAATCTATGGAATCCAGTCAACCTGAATTAAGTAAAAATCCTGCGCGTTCTTTAAAACCAGAAATTTTTGTGGCGGTGGGTTTGTGTACGCATTTAGGTTGTTCACCTACCTTTCGCCCTGAAGTTGCACCACGTGATTTAGGTGAAAATTGGAAGGGGGGATTTTTTTGCCCATGTCATGGTTCATGGTTTGATTTAGCTGGGCGCGTTTATAAAGGTGTACCTGCGCCAACTAACTTGGAAGTGCCGCCATATCGTTATGTGAATGATACGCAAATTATTATTGGCGAAGCAGAAGGAAAAATCGCATGAATATTAAACCGTCCCGTTTGACACTTTGTGGTAATTGGGTGCTTGAACGCTTCCCATTAGCGAAAGTTTGGAATGATCATATGGCGCATTATTACGCGCCTAAAAATTTCAATTTTTGGTATTTTTTTGGATCACTTGCTTTACTGGTTTTAGTAAATCAGTTTGTGACGGGTATTTTACTCACTATGAATTATAAGCCTGATGCAAAGCTCGCTTTTGATTCTGTCGAATATATTATGCGTGACGTGAATTGGGGATGGCTTGTGCGTTATATGCACTCCACAGGTGCGTCTGCCTTTTTTATTGTGATTTATTTGCACATGTTTCGAGGTTTGCTCTACGGTTCGTTTAAACAGCCGCGTGAGTTGGTTTGGATTTTTGGCATGTTGTTATTTGTTGCGCTAATGGCAGAAGCCTTTATGGGGTATTTATTACCTTGGGGTCAGATGTCGTATTGGGGCGCTCAGGTAATTATTTCACTTTTTAGTGCTATTCCTGTGATCGGTGACGAACTAAGTTTATGGGTTCGCGGTGATTATGTGGTGTCTGATGCCACGCTAAACCGCTTTTTTGCTTTTCATGTGATCGCGGTGCCTTTAGTGCTGGTTTTATTGGTATTTATGCACATTGTTGCGCTACATGAAGTCGGTTCAAATAATCCTGACGGCATTGATATTAAAAAATCTAAAGATCCCTGGGGACATCCTGTCGATGGTATTCCGTTTCACCCTTATTACACCGTAAAAGATGTGGTAGGCGTTGCGGTCTTTTTGTTGTTTTTTGCTACAGTCATTTTTTATATGCCGGAAATGGGCGGGTATTTCTTGGAAGCAGCGAACTTTATTCCTGCTGACCCTATGAAGACACCTGAGCATATTGCACCGGTATGGTATTTCACCCCTTTTTATTCTATTTTGCGTGCGATTCCTGATAAATTTGCCGGCGTTATTGGCATGGGTGGGGCGATTGTCGTTTTATTCTTATTACCTTGGCTTGACCGTGGAAAAGTAAAATCGATCCGCTATCGTGGTGGCATTTATAAAAAAGCGTTGATGTTGTTTGTGATTAGCTTTATTGCGTTAGGGTACCTTGGTACGCAACCCGTGACGCCTTTAGCGACAACAATGGCAAGAATTTTTACTGCTATCTATTTTGGTTTTTTCTTACTCATGCCAATTTATACAAGATGGGAAAAATTCAAGCCTGTTCCTAATCATTTGACGTTAGATCCAAGTTTAGAAGAGAAAATTCCAGCCTTAATTGCGCTATGGAATGAAGTGACTGAAATGAAATCAATTGAAACAGACAAAGGCGCGGTAATTAAAAGACGTTTTAATGTTGAAGGCACTAAACATGTTTTAATTCGTTTTGTAAAATATTTGAAAGAGAGTCTGGATTGATTATGAAAAAATTACTTTCACTATTGTTATTGCTTCTTTCTTCCCATATTTACGCATCGTCTGGCGTTGAACTACAAGAAGCGGATATTGATTTATCGGATAAAATATCACTTCAACGTGGTGCTAAACACTTTGTGACTTATTGCTTAGGGTGTCATTCTGCTAAACATATTCGTTATTTGCGAATTGCAGTGGATTTAGGATTAGATGAAAAACATGTTCTAACTGATATTGCTCCTGAAGGTGCCGGAATTTATGAGCAATTGCATAGCGCGATGAATCAGCATGATGCTGAAAAATGGTTTGGTATCCAGCCACCAGATTTATCACTCATTGCACGCTCACGTGGCGCAGATTGGCTTTATAGTTATCTCAAAGGGTTTTATGTCGATAAAAGCAAGCCTTTTGGTGTGAATAATATTGTTTTTGAAGATGTTAGTATGCCAAATCCGCTATGGCAATTGCAAGGTGAGCAAACACCTGTTTATGTTACGCATGGCGAACAGAAAACGATTGAAAAGTTGGTGAATTCAGGAAAAGGGACGCAAACAGCTGAAGAATTTGATCGAACTGTGAATGATTTAGTGAATTTCTTAGTCTATGTTGGTGAACCAGTTCAATTAGAACGGCAACAATTAGGCAAATATGTTATATTTTTCCTACTTATTTTCCTAGTAATTGCGTATTTACTGAAAAAAGAATACTGGAAAGATGTTCATTAGGCATTAAAATAGGGCGGCGAGTAGATTATACTCACCGCCTAGTCGATGACTCAATCGTGTATAATCCAACCAGTTTTTAAGATTTATTCTTGAAAATTAGGTTATTTTTGTGACCAATATAGCTGCCCGTAAATCTGTGATGATTCTTTACTCTTCTCCCAATTGCGCCATGAGCCATTGTGCTCGTTTAGTTTTACAAGAAAAAGGCATTACTGCCGAT
>Ga0114962_10002764_pt1 | contig 14441 bp, 4 predicted proteins | sample C_130820_MF_Meta_FD_87017 | JGI IMG/M metagenome (GOLD analysis project Ga0114962, IMG submission 87017) | Freshwater microbial communities from Lake Croche, Canada to study carbon cycling - C_130820_MF_MetaG | ecosystem: Environmental > Aquatic > Freshwater > Lake | place: Lake Croche, Canada...
GCAAAGTATGGAATGAACCGTTCAGGATGCTTGTACAAAGTCTCAATCAGCTTAGGCAGAGCCTTGTAGTAGTAGGTAATGAACGGAAGTCCGAGGGGAGCGTTCCGAAGCCAGCGGATGTTGTTGTTCACCAAGCTGTAGTCAAACAAAACATCGTTTGCAGCATTGACTGCGTCGGAAGGTTTCATGTTCTCATTCTCGACGCTGTGGATGTACATCATCATCTTGAATAGCGACTCGGAGAACTGGTATGCGTCACCAGCCTTCTCGATGAAAGCACTACCGATTGCACGGGACGTGGCATACATGTTGGCAAGATTACCCTCACCACCAGCCTTTGCCTGATATCTCTTCATGCGAACAAAAGCGCGATCCAACTCGGCCTTGGACATCGTGCCGCCAGAGATACCGAACTTCTGTGCCTCTTGCCACATCTTCCCGTTGTTCATGATCTCCTTCAGCGTTCTGCTGAAGAGGTCTGGAAATTTATGAACAGGAACACCGCCGAACAGATTTAAGGCAATCGCGTTCGACACAAAGTTGACGACCTGTGTCGGAGGATTAAGCGTTGTTTTACCAAGCTTCCAGAGCGATGTAGCCTTGCCGAGAGTGCTGTGTTCATCGCCAAGAATGCGTTCGATCAAAGAACGGTTTTCTTTACCGACAGGTATGAACGTGCCAACAAGGTCTTGATAGATACCCTTTTGAACAACAGCACCAGCAAGTGCGCCATACTGACGACGAGTTGGGATTTGTTCATAACCACGCGCCCTAAAAGCATCAAGCTGATACTCAAGTTCTTTTTGCGGTTCCATGGCAGCATCACGCATTCTTGATGCTTCTTTTCTCATTGCTGCGGCTTGATCAGGTGACAGTTCTTCTGTCAGCTTTGCCACACTATTAAGATCATCGGCCATGTGTTGAAGCATATATGGCGTATAGCTTTTAGCAGTCTTCTCAGTCTCACCCGGACGGGCAAACTTGACGTAAGATTGGGGAGCAATCCACTGGTTCTTTGGATCACCACCATAGACGAAGAGGTTATTGAGATAGTCCGTCATAGCCATGTCACGGGCTGGCCGTGACAGTGCCACATAAGTTAAGTATGACGGGTCTTTGATCTCACCAAGGATTTTACGATAATCCTCGCTCAATTCTTCATCACGAAGTTTGAGATACTCCCTTACACTCGTACCACCCATAGGCGTTTTCATGCCACGGTTGGTTGCTTCATACAAAAGATAGATACGTGGAAGGTACTTGTCGTAGTACTTATCAAAGCTGTCCTGTGTCATCTCACCACGCTCGACCATAATTTTGGCGTAGTCATTAATGGCCTTCTTGGCTTCCATTGCAGCCTTACGGATTTCAGGATTTTTGATCGTGCTGGCATCACCATTCTTGGTAGTCATGTATGTATAGACAGCCTGACGCTCCTCGACCGAACCCTTAGCAATCTTGTCAGCCATTTTCCGAGCATATTGTTCAGACGTAGTGACGCTACCCGTCACAATGTTTCTGAAGGACAGGAACTGAGGAAGGTTATTTACAAGAGCGAGTGGGTTGAAAAACTCACGAGCCTTATCCCACACTTGGAAGTGCCGCTTGGAGTTATCCTCGGCTTCCTTCTCTTGTTTTGTGGCAGCTATGGCACGGGAAAACTCTTCTGCGGTAGCCGTTCCGGGCTTAAACTCGTTGAAGACACCCTTGATCTGCTTAGGATCATAGACAGCTAGATTCTTGATATCCCCCTCATTGACATAAAACCCATCAAAACCAGAACTGCGGATAGCTTCTTGGATTTGTTTGTTTTCAAGAATGTACCAATTATTTGCAAAATCGTTTAACGGCGCATAACGCAACAAATCATTTAAGACGACTTCAGGACGAGTTTTGTCTGTGCCGTATTTTGAAGATATTGCATCACGAACTATGGCAATGTGTTCTTTATTTGAGAAATCAAAAGGATTTTGAACGCTTAAAAACACGGGTAGTACTCGCCCCTTCTTGACGGGTTTTTGCGATCCACCCTTGGTCATGTCTGTCATTGCAAAATCAGAAGCAAATCTCGGCTTTGGGCTGAAGAAGAATGGACCCTGCTGCCCCGCAGCAGAAGCGGATTTTGCATTTCCAAACTTCTTAAATGGTTTAAACGTGCCGTGGTAATATGGCATAGGCTGGCCGTCAGGTGTCACAGCCTTGCTGTCACCCCACCACTTCTTGAACTCCTCGACGTTCTCACCCGTCTGGGCAGCAGCGCGGGAGAACTCTACTTCTCCGGCTTTACTTCCTGTTGAGGGTTGGTTTGCCCCGGCTGCTCGTTGTACGGGTCCGTTGACATTGGTGTTAGCTTGACTAAAGGGCGTAGCATTTCCTCGAACCAAGGTTCCTGCTTCGGAGAGTAATTGTCTAAGTCGTTCTTTGTTGACTTCTGGGTTATTGAACCACGGTCCTGTTTCATTTTGGCTTACCTTAAATCCTTTTGGAATTACCCCTTTCGAGGGATTACTGATGTCTTTAAGCACGGCATTCGCGGCCTGTGGATCAAAGCGGAAGAAGTTGCCCTGACCATCAGTCAATTCAGTATATGGATTACCTTTCTGATCATGACCATAGATCATACCAGAATTGAACGTGTCAAACTTTCCTTCACGGGTAGTCACACCAAAGTATGGATCAACCACACCTTCAGCATCCCTTAAGATACCTTCGATGCTGCCATGATCAACTTCCTGTGCCGAGGACACAACCCAGCTTTCCCAGTGATACTGACCCGCCGAACCGTTGCCACGGTTTAACTGATTATAGGCAGTACGAACGGAGGATAAAAGACCACGTTCTAAAGCCTCGTAGTACAGAAGGCCTATAGCACCGTTCCCAAGTTGTGCAATGGACGTGCCTCTATCAGCAGCATCCTCTTCTTTTTCTTCACCACTTCTCTTCTGAACCGTTTTTTTCGTCTTTTCGCCATCATACATATTGTAGTTGTCGAAGCGACCATCGTTGAAAAGGTTACGCATTTGAACACGGTCAAGAACAAGAACGTCATTACGTCCCGTGACAAGAAGCACAAACGAAAGAACCTTGTTATTGATGCCCATGCTATCATTGATAGTATGGAAGATACGACGAACTTCAGGACCTGATTTGCTGTAATCCTTAATGGCATCATGCAAAGTTTCGAGGACCGTGCGCCCATCTTCAAGCTTGGCTGCAAGCTTTCCAAGGGTCTTACCAAATGCGTTTAGGTTATGTGTCGTGCCATTGCCGGGGCTATTATCTGGCATGACATACGAAGTCCATTCCAGATAATCGTCCATGTTAAAGCGTCCATCCAAGGCAGCTTGAATGAAGTGTCCAACACCCGATTTATTGCCACGCTCTGTCACGATGTCCATGAACGCGCTTTCTTGCACGAACGGGCTGACACCACGGCTCAAGATACCCCAGAGGATCATCTTAGCCGTATGCTCAGGGGTCATCTGACCATTCTGATACAGCCTCTTGAACCTCGCACCAAGGTTGAAACCATCCTGCGCCATATGAATCTGGCTTGCAGAAAGACCACCAATCTGGCGCGTGATGAGTGTAGGATCATTGGCAAGCTTGATTGCATTGTATGGAACAAGAGGAACCGTTCCATCCCTCACTGAATTACCCAATGCAAACGAAAGCATCTCCGCAAACTTGGCTTCGCTCTGCAAAGGATTAGGATACCGTTGACGGATCACATCCAACGCACCAATCTGCTTTGCCGCATTTCCACGGTTCATGGTTCCCATAATCATCTTTGGATGATCAAAGACCTTTGTAGCTACAGAACGTAGGTATGGGTACAGACCATACGGACGATTTGTTGGGTCCCTGTCATTGAGATTGGTAGATACCTGCTGACCACCATTTCTCCTTGCACGGGAGAACTCTTCCGACTCAGCCGCATACTTCTCTTTTATGGCTTTAACAGCCTTCTCTTCATTTGAGTCAGTGCCATAGAGTCCCTCATCATGTACTCCCCGAAGCACTTCTTGTAAAAGTTGTGGGTCTTCTTCTATGTAACGTGCTGTTTGGTGCCACGGCAAATGCGCGGCAATGATGTCTGTTGGTTCAACATCTCCACGGACAAACGGAGGATTAGTCCATCTTTCTTTTGGAACTGAAAATTCAATGGTAGGAACATCTTCTGGTTTCCCGTAAAAACCTGTTTCACCAGCATAAATAGCTTTTGGTCCCTCATACCCTTTGGCATTCTTAAAGGTTAATCCTTCTTTTAAGATTTTTGAGATATTACTTGCATTTGTTTGATGGTAAAGCCTGACATGCCCCTCCGGTATTGGAGCTTTTCCGGGAGCAATAGGAACGTCTTTATTTACAAAGTCTCTGCCTTCAGCACGGGAGAAGTCAAACGCAGCACCCGGTACAGCCTTCTCGACACGTTCACCTGCCACACCAAGACCAGCCTGACGCTCGCCACGACTTGTGGCAGAGATGACATCTTCAGCAGTGTTGTAGCCAAGACCCTTGAAGTAGTTGCCTACCCGATCCTTGAACTGACGGAAGTAGTTCAGGAAGCGGACGAACGCTGCACCCAAACCACCCATATTTTGGTTACCATTCGTGATGGCATTGTCCATGTAACCAAAGACATATGCTTGCATCTCGCGTTCACGAGTTGCTTGGTCATAACCATCCAAGACTTCTTGTGGCACATGTTCCTTCAGCGTGTCATAGACGCTCTTTCTTGTGTCAGGATCACGCAGTGACTTGAGCTTACGGAGAAGGTTGGCATCGATGTCATCAAACGACTTAGCACCCTTGAAGGCGTTATTGATGATCGTAGCACCAGCCTTATCATACGCTGCAAACAAATCTTGCAAGATATGGAAAGATTCGTGGGCCGAGGTCGAAGTAGCGTTGGCATGGTAGTCTGGATCAAGAGACATCCGAATAACGCCCTGAAGGTTTTCCCTCGGAGCGATACGCGCACCACCAGCAGTCTCACCAGTAGGCGTTGCAATTCTTTGAACGAACTCCAAAGCATGTGGATCGGCATCAGTCTTACCAAGAAGACGTGCGGAGATGTCAGCAATCTGGAAAGCGTTAACTAACTGCTCAGGTGTAAATTCGCTATTTGCTACGGCTTCACGAACACCCTTACCAATGGCTTCACCCTGTTTACCAGTGGCTTCCAACTTCGCAATTCGGTCCTCGATCCTCTGACGTGCTTGAGCAATCTCCTCATCACTTGGACGGGGAGCAGCAGGGATTTCAGGATATGCTTCACGCTCTGGACGGGCTGGCTTATAAGGAGCCGTTCCTTCACGCTCTTTAAGCTGCCTGTTTGCCTCATAACCTAATTCGGTAGTGCCATTTTTTTGAAAACGATCTCTATCATCAATATTCTCTTGATTCTTTTTCTTGGAACGAGAGAACTCTATCCCATCAAGTTTTCCCCGCAGTTGAGAAGTTAATTTGTTGACGTTCTCATTAATTGTACTAACGGTATTTTCTTGATTATTTTCTACGGGGTTCATATCCGCGTTAATAAAATCCATGTGTTGACCTTCATCAACAACAAATGGATGAGATTTATCGTTACGAATGTCTCCAATAGTAGCGTCAAGTTGTTCGGAAATAGTTTTTAATTCAGAACTATTATAGTAATTATTAATCTCTTCTTCGGTGGTTTTATTAATCCAACCTCCTTGCTTGCTAATTCCAAAGAAAGGATACCATTTCCCAGCTTGAACACTTTTTTTCCCACCAGAACCGCTGCTCAAATAAAAGGGTACGTTAATTCCAGCAATGTTTATCACTACAATCTTACGACCCATGTAGTCGATAATTTTGTTCTTACCAGTAACCCCTCTATTTGTTGTATATGGAATTTCTGCAAAATTTAACTTAGAAGTTTTTGTTTCCGCCGGGGTCACCTCGGCATACTTCTGCCTTGCAAGTTCCTCTGCGGTCTTTGCCGTAGGAACAGGTTTAGAGGGCCGAGAAGCGAGAAGCTCCTGCTCAATGTCAGGAACTATTTTGCCTGTACCAGCCGTATATGGCTGCTGATCCTTGGCAAGATCAGTCAGCATTTCTCTCGAAGCACCACGTACACGCATTTCGTCAAAGGTCACAGGACCTTCGATCTCGGCATTGGTCATATTGGTTGGGCTTTGACGGCGGCCCTCACGAATACGATTAGCAAGATCAGGAGACATGCCCTGAATATCGGACATCGGAATTGGATTAAGAGGTGTCGTCGCTTCGCGGGCGGCTGCTGCCGTGACACGAGCCATAGTCTGATCAAATTCCTGACGATACTCATCAGACGCAGCCCTGTAAGCTTCCGTTTGACGTGCATCGTGAGTGCGCCGTAATCCTTCCAACACAATGTTGGCTTCGCGTTCCGTGCCTTTCGGCATCGGATCAGACATGACCTGACCATCAGGGCTTACAAGACGGTAGCCTTCTGGACCTTGGTTAATGGTTAGATCACCAAGAGGGATGCCAGCCTTGTCAGCAATGTCCAAGGCATTGTTGAATACCTGACGGATGTTCTCAGACTTTTTGATTTCAGGTGAAGGAAGGCTGAGTACGCCCTTAAGATTGATCGTTTCGTTCTCAACATTACCAAGGCCAGCATTACGAAGCTGGCTATCAATAAGATTAAGCTTCACGTCACGAGGAACACTGGAATCCAAGATTTCGCCAAGAGCAGGGATTTTTCCACGCATCTGCTCTGCGAGGGCAAGCCTCTGATTGCCAGACATATCTTCAAGACGAGGCGTTTCACGTTCCGCCTGAAGGCCAGCTTGATGTGTCTGCAAATCGTTAAGAAGACTTTCACGATCAGCATTTTTGTTTACGGTCCGAGGACCATGTCCCAAGGCTACATCTAAGCCACCACCAAGAACACCACCCGTGACACCAGCAAGTGTGGCAGCGGTTGCAGCACCACGGAAGGTTGGTACATCCATACCTTCGCGTTGCAGTGCTACGTTTGAAGCAACTTGTTCTTGGGCTTCTTGAGCAGCTTCAGGAATAGCTTCTTTAAAAGCACCCTCAATAATACGGTTGCCTATGCTGTCAACAGCCATACCTTTTGCTAGTTTTTCAGCTTCTTCAGCAGCAGTCTTTGCTGCATTACCGAGGATCTTGGATGACAAACCCTTTACAAGGGATGCTTCTGCACCAGAAACCGATGCTCCGGCACCAAACAGCGTTCCAAGAAGGATTTGATCTAGGTTCTTGCCGTTATAGGCTTGTGCCTGTTGAGCGGCTTCTTCTGCTTTATCTTCAGAAACACCCCGATCCGTCAAAGCCTGTTTGACATCGCCATAGATACGGTTCTTGATCGTACCAGCACCAGAGATCGCACCAATGCCAAGTTCCGTGGCAACACCAGCACCAGCACCAATGGCAGCAGCCGTGGCAGCAGAAGCTCCCGCCGCTGTGGCAACAGCAGGTGCGCCAACTGTGGCAGCAAGAGCAGCAAGGACAACAGGAGCAGCAGTACCAAGAGCATTGGTAATCAAATCAACTGGTGCAATCATCAACGCATGAATACCAGCCTTAACCTGTTCATAAATACCCTTGTCCTTAGCCTCGTCCATAATACGGGCTATTTCTTGAGCATCCTTTTTGGACTGTGCAGACATCAAGTCTGCAAGGGTGGTATCTACCGAGGAGAGTGTCTTGGATACAGGGTTATTTGCACCAAAGGCATCACTGATCATCTGAATGCCGTTCACCGCTCCTCGGCCAACGGACAGTGGAATATCAGCCGCTGCCGCAAGTGTCGGATACTTATCAGGCTTTATTTCTGGGGCCTTTGGATTGCCCAACAGCATATCTTTGTCGTAACCATTGGAAACGAGTTTAGATAATAGATCAGCCCTAGACATGTCATCCGGGACGTTATTGATCACTGTCCCATCAGGAAGACGAACGTCCATCCTACATCTCCAAGGTTATTTTAAGTTATTGAAATCTACTACCGAACCTGTAACCGATTGGCGTGGCTTCATCAACTGAGAAAGAACGCTAAGAGCTTCTTGCTTCTGTTCTTCTGAAGCACCGGACATTGGGTTGAGAACATCTTGAGCAGCCTTGACACGATCACTGTGCATCGCAGCATCTTGAACAGTGTAGTAGCCCTTCAGAAGGTCACCACCACCCAAAGCCGTGTACATCTTAACAGTATCTGGAGGCTGTTTAGCAAGAAACTCCATTTTCTGTTTATCATGCTCACGAGTAAGGTTATCGTTAATTTTTTGATACTGAAGAGTGGCTTCATGAAGCCCAAGTTCTCCAGTACGAACCTTATCATCAAGAGTTTGGGCAGCTTGTTTAAGCTTCATGCCTTGATCTGAAAGATCAAAATCATGTTGCTGACCAGCACTTAAACGGTTTTCAGTTATGCCAAACATTTTTTCCGTAGAAGCACGTTGTGCTTCAGTAAGTTCCTTAGTTGCTTCACGCTGCAAACGTGCCTGTTCGGCTGATGCACTGAGAGATTGACCCTGCATACGCTCGCGTTGTGCCATTTCATCCGCAAAACGCTTCTCTTCACGAAGACCCTTAACATCTTCACGATACCCGCGATTGGTTTCGCGCTGTGCCTCAGAGAACTGCCTGATGCCCTGCATACCACCTTCACCAATGTTGACGAAGGCATTGGAACTCTTACCACCCATCATTGCAAGACCTGCATTGATGAGGGCTAGGTTGATATTATCTTCACGTTCCTTGGCACGATCAGCCTTGATGCTTTCCAGAGTTGTGGCAGGAGCAAACTTGGCTGGTTCGTTTGACTTAGCTCCACCTGTGGCAGTGCCACCAGCAGGTGCTGGAGCATTTGTGTCACCAGAAGTAGGGGTTGCATTACCCATATTTTTTGATACTGCCGCACCCTGAACTCCCGGAACGATGGCTGGACGTGCAGATTCAGCCGCTGCACCGGGGGCATTTCCAGTACGAACATCACCATTTAAGGTTAAGGCTGCAAGACCTTTATTGGCTTCTCGTTCCTGATTGTAGTCACGCTTATCCAACGCATCCTTAACGGGACGGCTGGCCTGATCCTCTGCAATACGACGGAGGCTTGCAAGACCTTCTCGTTCCTGATTGTAGTCACGTTTATCAGGCATGGCTTGATCGCGACGTACTTGGTCTTCAGCAGCACGAATGCCACTTGCTACCCCACGTTCTTGACCATAATCACGCTTGTCGGGAGTTGCCCGTTCTCTTGCCGCTAAATCCTGTTTGGCGGGATTATCCCCACGCGCCATACTGATATTTGCAACAGTTGTTTCAATCTCACGAGCGATCTTCTCTCGTGAAGGCTTCTCTTTATAGGAGCGGAAATCTGGAGATATGGCATCACGCTCTGCAAGCTTATCTTTATAAAGCTTGTCGATCATTGCTGCCTTAAAATCAGGTGACCAAGTCGTAGGATCGTTTGGAAGGTTGTACGTTACACCTTCCTGAACACCACCCTCAAGTTGATAAGGATCGTAAGGAGCCTTCTCTTTCTTAGCCAAACGAACATCAGTAAGTTCAGATGGCTGAAGCATTTCTTCAGGAGCCTGACCAGAAGCAAGAACACGAGCATTAAAGTTAGAGGTGTCAAATACGCCCTTAGCCAAACGGTCTTTCTGTGCAGGTGAAAGCGTATCAGCCTCTGGAAGACCTTCCAAACCAGCAGGACCATTTGGTGTCACGAAGCTACCATTGTTACCTGCATAGCCATAACGTACTACGCCACCGTGAGCCATTCCTACAGGACGAATGCCAGCAGCTTGCATCTGTGCCATCTGCTGTGCAACAGGGACAGGTTGTTGTGGTTGTGGCAGGTTTACGGCAGTAGGACGGAATACCATTGGACGTTCGTTCTCGGCCAATGTCTGGTAGTTTGCAGGATCATGCTTCTCACGAGCAGCGTCAAGCATCTGCATCGCCATCTGCCGACGTGCTTCATAATCGCCCGTATCAACCGAATCCTCTTCACCGAGGTCAGCAATACCCTTGCCCTTAGAAGGCTTTTCCTTAGCCTTAAACATCTTACGTTCTAGGACTGGATCGTATGTAGCCATTACTATGTTCCCCACTGGCTAGAAGGGCTAGGATTTGCTATTCTATATGCACCAATACCCGCCGTAAGCAAACCAGCACCCTGACTTACAATACTTGGAGATGGTGCCGTTGTCTGATTATAACCTATTTGAGCAGATGGAACCTTATTTAAAATATCAGAATATGCAGCCAAGCGTTGATATGGCTCAAGGTTTGTCATCTGTTGGTTCATACGTTGTGCATCAAGCGTCTTCTGGTTGAAGTTCATAAGAGTTGCACCAGAGTTGGACAAGAAAGATGTATCAGCCTGACCTGCCGTTTGCGCTGCTGACCCAAGACTTTGCAAACCCTGACCAGCAGAGAATGCGCGAGCCTGTTGGTTCTGGAAGGCACTCATAGCAGCCTGTTGTGCTTGGCTGTAGTTATTGGAATAATCGCTCAAGATTTGACGACCTTGGACATCGGCAAGGTTACGTCCCAATTCTGCCTGTTGAACACCAAAGCGAGAACCACCAAAAGCACCAGCCTTTGCAGCACCAGCAGAAACACTTTGCTGCTGAATAGCAGCTTGGCGATTCATTTCTTGGAGGGCTTTCTGTGTCACCTGCTCTTGATATGGATTCATATAAGCAGTGGCAGAGTTCGGATCGTACTTCGCTGTTCCAGCCTGTGACATCATGCCATGGGCTTCATCAAAGTATGGCTGATAAGCACCAATACCTTCGCGAGCCATTTGAGCAGCGCGTTTTTGATCGTCAGATAAATCAGCTACCTGATAGAGAGGAAGTGCCTCAGGAGCTTGGCTAGTGAGTTTCTTGTAGTCTTCCAGAAGGGCAAGTGTTTTTGCCTCCATTTCTGGAGTTTGCCTCTGCATATATTGTTGAATGGTGGTATCAGCCATCGTTAAATTCCCTTTTCGAACTGGTGCATTAACTGATACATGCGACGTGCGCCCTTAACACGATCACCACCACCAGCACCCCTCACAGCTTTCGCTGTCATAACAAACTCGCCATCACTTAACTTGGCTGGAATACTATCACTTGTTCCCGTTCCGGAGCCTTGAAGATGACCACCAATACGAGCATCGATCTCACCACCCTTTGCAGCACGGGTAGGTAGGTAGTTGCCTGTCGGAACAACATTAATCTTTGGTGCTGTATACTGAGCAAGCGAACCAACAGGAAATCTTTCAGCATCAATCATGGCACGGGTTGGACCAGAGTATTTGGAAGTATCAACCGACCCACCGTGGTCGCCACTACCCATGCTACCAAGTGCCAAACCAGCAAGGCCAGCACCTGCCATGGCATATCCGGGTTCTTTCTTGATAAAGTTACCAACGCTATCAAAGAAGCCCGTTTTTCCAGCATTTGCTGCGTCAAAAGCATTACCCGGACCACCACCACTATTCATTGGACCCATCTGGGAAACAGAAGGTGCTGTGGGTGACATGCTAGAAGCACCCATTGCAGAAGCAGTTGGAACATACGGGGCAGCACCCGGAAGGCCAGCTTTTACACCACCCATAAAATCTCCGCCGGGGGTCATCATGCCCTGTACACCACTAAACACAGCACCCGCAGCACCGCCAAAAAAGGCACTTTTTAAAGCTTCACCGGGAGAAGCACCATTAATTAATGCTCCAATGCCTGACCCAATTGCACCCGAAGCAATTGCACCAAGGCCCGGTACAAGAAAATTAAGTGCTATAGGAAGAACGATTGGAGCAGCCTGTTTGAAGAAGTTACCGATGTCATCAAAGAACCCATACTCAGGAAGTCCTGTACTTGGATTCATGCCACCACCACGGGTAGCTTGAAGCATTGCAGCTTCACGAGGATTGATATGAGCAAGAACTTTATCGCCACCTGTTCCAGCTTGAGCTACATCCATAGCCTTCTTACGAAGCTGTGCAATGCCACCACGAGCCATCGCCATTTGAGGCTGCCCTTCAGGAGCAGCAGGGCCAGCCTTCGCAGCCGCCATAGCCTGTTTTACGATGCCGTCAAGGATGTCAAAGAAGCTCGGAACATATTGAGGGGGCATGTCACCGGGCTGGATCAAACCCTTTGTCACAAGAATCTGTATAGCCTGATCATATTTGTCAGAATGCGTCTTCATGAACTGAATGATCTGGGAAATGATCGTCAGCTTATCTGGTGACATATTCTTCAGGTCATCAGATAATTCACGAAGTTGGGTGAGTTCTTGTGCAGATAAGCTCGTAAATGCCTTGCCCAACGCCGCGACAGCATCTGGCGATGCCTGTCCTTGATCAGGTTGCATTGGTTGTGTTTGTGGCTGTTGAGCGTCAAGAGACGCAATACCCTGCACCATGGCTTATCCTTGATGAATTAAAGCTGTGGCAGGTGCCAAACCTGAGTTGTAGACCATGACACAATACCTTTTTATGATAGAAAACACAAGCATCAGACTGTTGTTACCGTGACCGTTCCAGCGGCACCTGTCCCAGAAACGCCGTTTGGAAATGACCTATATGCCACAGACACATATAAAGTACCGTTGATTTCAAACAAAGAACCCGGTTCTAGGCCGTAATCGTTATTTGGAAGGTTTGTAAAAACCATGGTCGTCTGCCGTCCGACACCCGGACTACGCAAAGTGATCATCAACACATTCAACATGTTGACCAGATTATCAAAATAGCGTTTGTTGTAATCGTTCGGAGGGTTCTCGAACCTTGGGAAGATAAGGCGACGATCCATTAACGCCGCCCATCAGGTTGGAGATCAAGCCTCGGAGAACCCAATATCCATCTTGTTCCGACCTTATTACTTCCAACCTTGAAAGTCGCCTGACGACCACGAAGTCGAACGAAAACCTGTTCCGTGAATTGTTCCACAGGAACTGTAGCACTCTGTACTACAGAAGATGCCTTAGTCTGGGAGTAGTTTGAACCGGGAAAGTTCTGCATCTTCAGTGTCATGGAAGCCGTAGGTGAATCAGTCGAATTGACAAAGGTGATGTCAGGAATGATTCGCTTGATGAACGAGAACTTCTCACCCTCTCCAATATCAAAAGGTGAACTTTCGATATAGGAGTTAATGGCGACAACGGGATTTTGACTGCCATCATCAGTTCCCATTTCATGGTTGTACAGATAACCATCCGTCCCAGCAGCTACAGGATTATCTAACACGCCACGGTCTAACCATGCTGTCCTTGCAAGACTTCCATACGTCCACGCCTTATCAGAATAGTTATACGTCACGTAGCTATCATTCTCACTGGCATTTGCGGAAGGATAGAACCACGTAATCTCATTGAACTCGGAGTTTATCGCAGAAAAGATTTTGTCAGATTGGGCGTGGTTCAGGTTATCAAAAACATAACTTTTGACAGGGCATACCAACTCATCCGTCGATCCAGCATAGACATAGAACTTATTCAAGCCCATCCAGATCACATTATCCTCAATAACTGCGAAGGCATTGAAGCCAATCGTTGTGGTATTGGTGGAAACCTGCTGAATGCCATAGGTGTATGGAGGACCAATAAACTGCATCGAGTACACAGCAATGTCCGTGAAAACGAGGATTTCTCGCTTCGTCTCCACGGCCCTGATGATCTGGCTACCCGTTCCGAGACGCAGATCACCAGCAGAGTTCGTGGCCGTAGGATACCACGTTGTGAAATCCTCTTGATCAGACCAACGGATCAACATCGAATCTTGGGTAGTAACGATAGTATTTGATGAACTGATATAGTTATTCGGACCAAAGGCAATCAAATGCCGATCACGGTCTGATACAAGAACTTGGGTAGCACTTGTCGGGCAACTCGTATCTGAAGATAGAGAAGCAATCGTAACGGCACGGGTAGCAGGGATCGTTGTTGGGGGAAGCTGAGAAGCTGTCCCACTCATGCTCTGCCAGTAGTAGATACCACCATTGTGGACATTGAAGATTACATCTTCTCCCCATGTATCCTGTGACCACATGCGAAGGGTATTACCAGAATTTAGGGCGATACTCGAACCCCAACTACCACGACCCCAAGTACCTGCACCCCAGCCAGCACCTACAACGGCGTTATCAAGACCAGTGTTAATTTGATACTTAGCCGTGACAGTGCCACCATGCCCTGTGTCACCAGAAGTAGCAGCTACTGAAGCCGTGATCTGATAGTTATCACCATCCACTATCTTTGTGATGCTGTATTCAGCATTCAAGATAGTAGATGTAAGGTTTCCACCAAGGCTCGTAGCACCAGAAAACGTGACATAATCGCCCAGCGTACAGCCATGTCCTACATCATAGACATTGATGATCTTTAAACCATTGGTCGCTGTGAAAGGACCACCCGTTGGCTGTGACACGCTCCAAGCAGTCAATGTCACCGTTCTACGA
>Ga0114962_10002765_pt1 | contig 14436 bp, 15 predicted proteins | sample C_130820_MF_Meta_FD_87017 | JGI IMG/M metagenome (GOLD analysis project Ga0114962, IMG submission 87017) | Freshwater microbial communities from Lake Croche, Canada to study carbon cycling - C_130820_MF_MetaG | ecosystem: Environmental > Aquatic > Freshwater > Lake | place: Lake Croche, Canada...
AAATTTCTGCTTGGACTGCTACGTCAACAGAATGCTCGTTTAAAATTCAAGGTGGAATAATAATTCCTCTAGTTTTGGATAATCTCCAATTGAATAAAGAGATAAATCTTGTTTCTGGTCCTAAGTCTCCTTTCCCTTTTACACTTTCTGTTAAATTAACGGAAACAGAATTGGGTACTAAAGGACAATTGTTTTTTGATGCTAAAATGAGTAAAACGATTCAGTTTTTAGCAGAAAAACCGTTGAAGCATCTATTTAATACAATGACCGAAAACATCAAAATTCATTTCGAAGGGTGAATTTGATTTCTTTAAGACCATACTTTTTTATACCATCCACATCTTCTATTTCTAATCTTCCAAAGGAATCCGTACCTATAATAGTACCCTTAAATAACGAATTGTTTCGCTCAAATATAGATGCTATACCAAGTAGCCAAAGGTTATTTAAATAGCTTTCTTTTAAATGCGAATATGCTTTATTTTGTAATTGTAAATAACTGCTATTGAGTTCAAGTAATAACGTTTCAAATACTTCTTCTTTGTTGATTTTTTTGTTTAAAACACTCAAAATACTTGTGCTTTCGGGGAAATCAAATTTCGTTTGTAAAATATTTAATCCTACACCGATAACTGAACTAATAATTTTATTACCACGCAATTGATTTTCAATCAGAATTCCAGCAATCTTTTTTTTAGACACCAAAATATCATTAGGCCATTTTATAACGCTTGAAACACCAAGTTTCGATAAACAACTAATTATTGCTAAACTCGTGAAATGTGTCAATGCTTCTTGGTGATAAATTTCCAAATCCGAATGTTCGAGATAAATTGATAAGGTTAAATTTTTGGAAGATTCAGACTGCCAAACAGCTCCTCTTTGACCTCTGCCATTTGTTTGGTTTTCTGCCAAAATTACCATTCCATGTCGTGCTTTCCCTTCGGACATGAGTGTGGCAACATAATTGCTTGTAGAATCTACACGATCTAAATGAATTATTTTATTTCCGATCATTGGTAATTATAATTTAATAGTGGCGTAAAATTAAAATTTAATTAGTTTTGTAAGTTCATATAAATAAAGAATGTATAAAGTAGCAAAAGATATAGATGCAAAGGTGTTGTGCGACACAATTGTAGAGGGAATGCAAGAAAATAAAGCGAAAGATATTACAGTGTTAGATTTAAGAGGTATTGTAAGTAGAGTAGCTGATTTTTTCGTGATTTGCTCTGGAGACTCAACAGTTCATGTAGATGGTATTCAGAGTACTACCATGCGACATGTTCGTAAAGAAATGGAAGAAAGACCTTGGGGAACAGAAGGTAAAGGAGGTTCAGAATGGGTATTATTGGATTATGTAAGTGTGGTAGCTCATATATTCTATAAAGACGCACGTTCTTTCTACGATTTAGAAGATTTATGGGCAGATGCCGTTCGTACAGACATTCCTAATATTGATTAATTACCTTTTTTTATTATGACAACACCAAATAACGATTCTAAAAAGAAGCCGGGCTTTAATATTTATTGGATATACTCGATTATTGCAGTATCCTTAATCGTTCTCCAAATGTGGATGAGCGGAAAAAAAGAAGTTTCGTATGATGTACGCTCAGCTTTCAATCAATTAGCAGATTCTGGCTATGTAGCGAATGTAAATATTGTTAATAGAGATCATATTGATTTTTCAATTACCGCAAAAGGTAAAGAGTATTTGGCTTCAGCTTCAAATCCTAATTTGAAAAAGATGTATCAAGCAACATCTCGAACAAATAATTCAATTGTTTCAGAGAGAAAACAAACGTTTTCTTTTTCCATTTCTGATGCAGGCGTTTTTGAACAACAATTAATTAATAAAAACAAGGATCTTCAAGCAAATCATAAATCTCCAATTAATTATCAATCAGTAACTGAAACAGATTACTTTGGAAGTATTATAGGTTTCTTATTGCCAATTGTTGTGTTAATTGTAATCTGGATGTTCGTGATGCGTCGAATGGGCGGAGGAGCAGGTGGTGGTGGTCAAATTTTTAATATCGGAAAATCACGCGCACAATTATACGATAAAGGTAAATCAACGAATACTACTTTTGAAGATGTTGCAGGACTTACAGGTGCAAAAGAAGAAATTCAAGAAATTGTGGAATTCCTAAAAAATCCAAAACGGTATACTGATTTAGGAGCTAAAATACCAAAAGGCGCATTATTAGTAGGGCCTCCTGGGACAGGGAAAACATTGTTAGCGAAAGCGGTAGCCGGAGAAGCAAAAGTCCCATTTTTCTCTTTGTCTGGATCTGATTTTGTGGAGATGTTTGTTGGTGTAGGAGCATCTCGTGTAAGAGATCTATTTAAACAAGCAAAAGAAAAAGCACCAGCAATTATATTTATCGATGAAATTGATGCAATTGGTCGTGCAAGAGGAAAAAGTAATGGATTTAGTTCCAACGATGAACGCGAAAATACATTAAATCAATTGTTGACAGAAATGGATGGGTTTGGTACAAATTCAGGTGTAATTATTCTTGCCGCTACAAACCGTGCAGATGTATTGGACAGCGCATTAATGCGAGCTGGACGTTTCGATCGCCAGATATATGTGGATATGCCAGATATCAACGAACGTAAAGCGATTTTCAATGTGCATTTAAAACCATTGAAATTACACGAAGCTTTGGATATCGAATTTTTAGCAAAACAAACACCAGGTTTCTCGGGTGCAGATATTGCTAATTTGTGTAACGAAGCAGCATTGATAGCAGCTAGAAATGGAAAAACGAGTGTTGAAAAACAAGATTTCTTAGATGCAGTGGATCGTATTGTTGGTGGTTTAGAAAAGAAAAATAAAATCATTACAAAAACGGAAAAACGTTCTATAGCATTTCATGAAGCAGGACATGCTACAACCTCTTGGTTATTAGAATATGCATCGCCTTTAGTTAAAGTTACAATAGTTCCTAGAGGTCGTTCACTTGGAGCTGCATGGTATTTACCAGAAGAACGCAGTATTACTACTACAGAACAAATTACAGACGAAATTTGTACCGCATTGGGTGGTAGAGCTGCAGAAGAATTAATCTTTGGGAAAATCTCTACTGGAGCTCTAAGTGATTTAGAAAAAGTTACTAAACAAGCGTATGCAATGGTGACTATTTATGGTTTAAACAAAAAAGTTGGAAATATTTCCTATTACGATTCGCAAGGTCGTGATTCATTTACTAAACCATATTCTGAAGATACAGCAAAAACGATTGATCAAGAAGTAAGTATTATTATAGAAACACAATACCAACGAGCTTTACAAATATTACGTGAAAATCAAGATAAGTTAACTGCCTTAGCGGATAAATTATTAGAGTTTGAAGTGATTTTCAAAGAAGATTTAGAAGAAATTTTCGGTAAACGTCAATGGGAAAAAGAAGAAGAGGTAGAAATTAAAACACTTGATGTAGTTTTAGAAGAAGGAAAAGAAGATGTATTCGTTGCAGAGGCAGATACAGAATCAGAAGTTTCTGAAGTTGAAAACTCCTCTGCTGAATCACAGAATCCTTCTGTAGAATAAACTATTTACTATTAAATCAAACCATACTTGAAGTACAAGTATGGTTTTTTTATTTTTTGTCCATGAGTAATATTTTACAAAGAGCAATTACAGGAGCTTTATTTGTTGCTTTAATTATTGGTTCTATTTTATTAGGAAGTTATACTACGGTAGGTGTTTTTTCTGCTTTTTTAATTCTTGGTCTAGTTGAATATTTTAAACTATTTAAAGAAAATAAAATTGTTCAACTAAAATGGGGGATGCCAGTTATTATTTCCATATTAATTTATGCCTTGTTATTATCTAGTTTGTTTTTTAATGTAGATACAAAATTAGTTGGGGCACTCATAATTCCAATTCTTTTGTTATTGATGATGACAGAGTTATGGCGTAAAAAAACGAATCCATTAGTAAATTTGGGGATTCAATTGTTTGGTTTTTTCTATTTGGTGATTCCTTTTTTCTTAACAGTTTATATTCGTTCAAAAGATAATGAATTTGGAGGATATACACTTGTAGGTATGTATTTGTTGATTTGGTCAAATGATACCTTTGCATATTTATCGGGTAGATTTTTTGGAAAAACAAAGTTGTTTGAACGGATTTCACCTAAGAAGACATGGGAAGGTACCATTGGTGGTGTAATATTAACATTAGCTATCGGATTATTAATTGGTTATTTTGACGTTGAAAGAGGAATATACTTTTGGTTACCAGCCGCAATGATTGTTGTACCAGGTGCGATATTTGGAGATTTATTAGAGTCTTTATTTAAACGTAGTTTGAACATCAAAGACTCTGGTAATATTCTTCCTGGTCATGGTGGTATTCTAGATCGCTTTGATGCAGCATTATTTACGATACCTTTTTTCTTCTGTTGGTGGACAATCTGGAGTTTATATAGCTAACAAATAGAGGTAGTTCGCTTATTCCTTAATTCTTATTATTTTTGCACAAAATTTATACAATGAAATTACACAGAGAAGGTTATTTAATAATGGCAATTGCATTCGTGTTATTGTCCGGAGTACATGTAGGAAATTATTTTTTGTACAAATCTTTAGGTTGGACCTGGTTTTATGCTTTATTAACAGTTGCAGAGCTAGTAATGATGTATTTAGTTGTTCAATTTTTTAGAGTACCAAACATTACTCCGATTTTTGGAGAAAATGAAATTCTTTGTCCTGCAGATGGGAAAGTTGTTGTGATTGAAGAAACAGAAGAAAATGAATATTTTAAAGATCGTCGTATTCAAGTTTCTATTTTTATGTCGCCTTTAAACGTACATGCAAATTTTAATCCTATTTCAGGGATAATTAAATATGTAAAGTACCATAAAGGATTATTTTTAGTTGCATGGCATCCAAAAAGTTCTACAGATAATGAGCGTTCTACGGTAGTAACACAACATGCTTCTGGAAAAGAGGTGCTTTTCCGTCAAATTGCTGGTGCTGTAGCACGACGTATTTGTTATTATGTAGAAGAAGGACAACAAGTAACTACAGGTGCTGAATATGGCTTTATAAAGTTCGGTTCACGTATTGATTTATTTTTACCATTGGGAACTACAATTAATGTTAAAATTGGGGATGTTGTCAAAGGACGAATAACAAAAATTGGAGAATTAGCAAAAGATTAATTACCTTTAATATAACCTAAAACGATTCGTATGAAAAAAATAATTTTAAGTTTATCTGTAGTAGCAATGTTAGGCTTAGTGTCTTTGCCAGTATTTGCATCCAATTCTGTTGATCAAAAAGAAACAAGAAAAGAAGACGATAAGAAATGCGAAAAAGATTGCAAAAAGAAATGTTGCGCTTCTGACACAAAAAAGTGCGATAAAGATTCCAAAAAATGCGATAAGAAAGATAAAAAATCTTCTTGTTGTTCAAAAGGAAAAAAAGCAGAATAATTTAAAGCCACCTTTCGGGTGGCTTTTTTGTTTAAGATACTAAATGAATCTTAACAGAGATTTCTAAAAGAACTTCCCTTAATTTCTGAATGGTAAAATCACATCGCACCATAGATCGGTAAACCATCTAGTTCTACTAATTTGAGCTGTAGTCTATCTAGAAAATAAAATTTATGGTGAATACCATTACTTAACCATAAATAATCTGCCTGTATCTTAGAATTATATTGCGCAATTTGATGTAATACCTTTTCATTGATAGAAATTTCAGGTGCTTTACATTCTACTAATACTTTTACTTTTTTATCCGAACCATATACCAAAATATCACATCGTCTATCAAGTGTATTTACTTTTATTCCTGCTTCAGAGGATATAAGTCCTACCGGTGTCGCTAGTTGGTGGATTAGGTAATGTATGATGTGTTGACGTACCCATTCTTCTGGGGTGAGCACTAAATTCTTTTTACGAACGACACAAAATACCGAAATCACTTCGTTTTTACGCGAAAGTCGTAACGGAGCACGAGGTAGATTTAATTTGGTGAGGATCATGCTGCTAAAATACAATTTTCATTCCTAACGCATAATTCCTAAATCAACATTCTTTTCTTATCTTTGATTCATGGATTTTAAGTCGCTTTTACAAGCAATCAAGCAAAAAGATTTTAAGCCGGTGTATTTATTACATGGAGACGAGCCCTATTATATTGATGTGCTAACGAAAGAAATTCAACTTCAAGCCTTAGATGAACATGAGCGCGATTTTAACGAAACTGTCGTTTATGGAAAAGATGCAGATGTGCTTGCTGTAATTTCGGATGCAAAAGGTTATCCAATGATGGCGGAACGTCGTTTGGTGATTGTTCGTGAAGCGCAAGACTTGAAAGACATAGACAAGCTGGAGAGTTACTTGGAAAATCCAAATCCTTCGACGGTATTGGTACTTGCGCACAAGTATAAGAAAGTAGATGCGCGTAAAAAGTTTGTCAAAAACATCCCAAAAGTAGGGGAGGTCTTTGTTTCCGATAAGGTCCGCGACTATCAATTGGTGGATTGGATAACAAAATATTTAGCAACAACCGATTACAAGATTACTTCCAAAGCGAGTATGTTGCTTGCCGACTTTTTAGGGAATGACCTTGCGAGAATTACCAATGAATTAGATAAATTGGCCATTCTGTTAGAAAAAGGAACGACAATTAATGAGGTACACATCGAAGAGAATATTGGTATTTCCAAAGATTATAATGTATTTGAGATGACTAAAGCACTTGGGGATAAAGATTTTTATAAAGCCATGCAAATTATCCATTATTTTAAAAATAATCCAAAATCCGGACCATTAGTTGTAGTTATTTCTTCTTGCTATACTTTTTTTAGTCAGTTAATGCGTGTACATTTCGCTACCGATAAATCACAGAATGGAATTGCACAATCTGTAAAAGTACATCCTTTTGTGGCAGGTGAATTATTAAAAAATGCACGTATGTACAATCCTAAAAAAGTAGCTGCCAATATTTCCGTGTTGTATGAATACGACTTAAAGTCGAAAGGAATCAATAATTCTAATTTTACGGAAGCGCAATTAATGGAAGAAATGATGTTTAAATTAATTCATTAAGATGCATTTATTTTACGTTCCAGAATTAACATCAGTCACAAAATCTATTTATTTGTCGGAAGATGAGTCGAAACATGCTTGTCGTGTTTTACGTTTGAAAATGAACGATGAGGTTAGTTTATTAGATGGAGTAGGAGGCGTGTATCATGCTAGAATCGAAGAGGATAATCCAAAAAAATGTTTGTTGCAAATTATTTCAGTAAAACAAGAATCAAACCCAACATACGAAGTACATATAGCAATTGCGCCAACCAAAAATATGGATCGTATCGAATGGTTTGTAGAAAAAGCAACCGAAATTGGAATGACAGAATTATCATTAATTATTTGTGATCATTCAGAAAGAAAAATAGTTAAAACCGAAAGAATAGAAAAAATATTAGTTTCTGCGATTAAACAATCCAAACGTACGTTTATTCCTAAATTAAATCCAGTTGTTTCATTTAATGAGTTTATCCAACAGCATCCGAAAGGTGCTTTAGCACATTGTGAAGAAGGGGAGAAAAAGACATTGCAATCCGTTTTCCAAGCAACTAATTATCCAATTTTAATTGGACCCGAAGGTGATTTTTCTTCCAAAGAAATTGTAGCTGCAAAAGTGAAGGGATATGATTTAATAATCTTAGGAAATACACGTTTACGTACAGAAACTGCAGGGATATACGCGTGTATTCAAGCTAAAATTTTGGGGGATGCATAAATTACTATTCCTTTTTATATTTCTATGTTCCAATTTTGTTGGCGCGCAATATACCTATCAATTGGCAGTATTAAAATACCATGGAGGTGGTGATTATTACGCGAATCCGACATCCTTACCCAACCTGATTTCCTTTTGTAATACAAATTTAAAAATGAAAATTAATCCAGAGGTTCCGTATGTAGATGTGGGTAGTAAAGAATTGTTTCAGTTCCCATTTATTCACATGACTGGTCACGGAAATGTTGTCTTTTCATCTTCTGAATTAGAGAATTTAAGAACCTATTTACTTGGAGGAGGGTTTTTACATATTGATGATAACTACGGAATGGATGCATATATTCGTTCACAATTGAATAAACTTTTTCCAAATGAAGGATTGATAGAACTACCTTTTAATCACTCTATTTTTCATCAGAAGTACGATTTTAATGGCTTGCCTAAAATTCATGAACATGATGATAAAGCACCAAAAGCATTTGGAATTATCGTTGGAGGTAAATTAGTTTGTCTATACACCTATGAAACAGATTTAGGTGATGGTTGGGAGAATCAGTCTGTTCACAACGATTCACAAGAAAAAAGAACTCAAGCATTGCAAATGGGGGCAAATATTCTCCAGTATGCATTTTCAAGATAAGAAATAGAAACTATGGCCATACGAAAAAAAGTAACTCCAAAAGGAGCAGCACCAAGCATACAAAATTTCAAAGTAACGAAAGAGCATACTTTATTTGCATTTTTAAGTGAAGTCTTACCTCATAAAGCACGTACATCCTTAAAACTCATTTTGAAAAATCAATTGATTTCGGTGAATGGTATTGGTCAAACACATGTGAATTTTGCTTTGAAAGCGGGAGATACTGTAACCTTTGGCAAGAAAGCAGAAAAAGCGATTGAAATTCCAATCAAATTGGATATTTTATTTGAGGACACATCGATAATTGTTGTGAATAAACCTGAAGGTTTGTTGACCATGGGGACAGATAAAGAAAAACGTAAAACAATGTACGCATATTTGAGTACATATGTAAAAACGAAAGATCCAAATGCAAAGATTTTTATCGTACATCGTTTAGACAGAGAGACATCTGGCTTACTCGTTTTTGCAAAATCAATGGATATCAAAAATGTATTACAAAACACTTGGAATGACGATACAAAACACCGTAGGTATTTAGCGATGGTAGAAGGTTTGGTAAAAACGCCGATTGGAACTATTACATCCTATTTACGTGAAAGTAAGGCGTTGAAAGTACATTCTAGTAAAAATGCAACCTACGGTAAAGAATCAATTACACACTATAAGGTCGTTGGAACCAAAAAGAATACAACGTTACTCGAAGTAGTTCTAGAAACTGGACGTAAAAATCAAATTCGTGTACATATGGAAGAAATTGGACATCCAGTTGTAGGAGATAAGAAATATGGTGCTAAAACCAATCCAATTGGTCGTTTGGGCTTACATGCTCTGGAACTTGGATTTAAGCATCCAGTTTCTGGTAAAGTAGTTTCTTTTAAAACGAATGTTCCTGGTAAGTTTGTAATAAAAAATTAAGTATACATTAAAGCTCTTACAATATAAAAAGGTCCGAAATAGTATTATTTCGGACCTTTTTATATGTAACTGTATTATTTTTAATTTGCGGTTTCCAAACTTGCAGAAGAAGTAGGAAAAGAGCGATCTACTTTTTTAAATAAACCTTGTAGTACTTTTCCTGGTCCAACTTCAACAACTTCAGTTGCACCATCTGCAATCATTTGTTGCATTGTTTGTGTCCAACGTACTGGCGCAGTTAATTGTTCAATTAAATTCTTTTTTATCTCATTTGGGTCAGAAACTGCAGTAGCAGTAACATTTTGATATACGGGACAAATCGGAGTAGCAAATTCAGTTGCCTCAATTGCTTTCGCTAATTCTTCTCGTGCAGATTCCATTAAAGGAGAATGGAAAGCACCACCAACTTGTAATAATACAGCCATTTTAGCGCCTGCCTCTTTTAGTTTAGCACAAGCTTCTTCAACAGCGGTTGTTTCTCCTGAAATAACTAATTGACCAGGACAATTATAGTTAGCAGCAACAACAACACCTTCAATTCCTTCACAAATATTTTCGATTACATTATCTTCTAATCCAATAATTGCAGCCATAGTAGAAGGTACAGATTCACATGCTTTTTGCATTGCTAAAGCACGCTTATGCACCAAGTTTAATCCATCCTCAAAACGTAATGTTTTATTTGCTACTAAAGCAGAAATTTCACCTAATGAATGACCAGCAACCATATTTGGTTGGAAAGAATCTCCTAGGCAAGCAGCTAAAATAGTTGAATGTAAAAAAATAGCTGGCTGTGTAATTTTTGTTTGTTTTAATTCTTCATCTGTTCCGTAAAACATGATTTTATGAATTTCAAATCCAAGAATTTCATCTGCCTTTAAGAATAATTCTTTCGCTACTTCCGATGAATCAAATAGGTCTTTACCCATTCCAGAGAATTGAGCGCCTTGACCTGGGAATACATATGCTTTCATGATTTATATTTTTCTAATTTGACGTTCGCAAATATACTCTTTGTGAAGTTTATATCAAAAAAAACTCCCCGACATTACTGCCGAGGAGTCTCAATTTAAGTGTGTAAACTATTTTTGAATAGATAATTTACGAGTAGAGTTACCTTCGTTAGAAGAAACTTTCACTACATAAATACCATTTGTAAATGCTTCTGTATCGAAACCAAATACGTTTGTTCCAACAGATGAATTAACAACTTTTGTAAAGTATACAACTTTTCCAGTGATATCCGTAACAGATACTTCAACTGGTTGAGCAGCACTAGTTAATTTGTAAGATACGTTAACAAAAGTATTTGCTGGATTAGGGTAAACAATAACATTGTTTTTAGTGCTTTCTAATTCTTCGATAGAATTTGTTCGTTCTTTAACATTAAGTGTCATAGAAGGAATTCTATTAAATCCAAAACCAGATCCATAGTAGTTGCCGTCAATATTTAGCATATTTAAAGGTTGGTCATAGAATACTGTTCTTGAATATAAATCAGCAGCTATAGTGTCATATGCAAAACGAATATTTGGATTACTACAAAGTACACAAATTAAATATCTTTTATTGTTTTCAAATGTAATTTCATTATCAAATTTAACTGATAAATAATCCCATGAATTAGATGTAGTTGCTATATATTCTTGCTTGTCTATCAATGGGATTAAATTATTATATTTTAGAGTATCTTTGAATCCGGAAAATTTATCTGCCCATTCGAAAAGATTAATTTTAAAAGGTTCATCTTTTAAAGGTATGTATTTTTTATCTACAGAAGAATAAGACATAGGAGTGAAGTTTATTCCAACACCATTAATTCTACTTGCATTAGCATCTCTAAAGACGATACAAGGACCGAAAGTATTATAATTTGTTGATGATCCTGGTTTATAGAAAGTTGAGAAATTTGGTTGATTTTTGTAATGTAAAGTATCAAATAATAATTTAATTGGTGTTACTGGTTTTCCATTACTATTTCTTAAAGTATCTTTAAATATGTATCTGTTCCATGAATCTACTACTGTTGGAGAGTATATTGTATCATTAATATAGAAAGGGATTTCTACTGTGTTATCAGCTTTGAAGTCATCTTGTTTACCTTTTATAGTTGAGAATGCACTATACGTCAAAGTATATTTACCTGCTTTTAAATTTTCTTTATTTTTGAATGGATCAAAGGTTATATATCCTACTGATTTACCAGGTTGAATTTTAGTCGTCAGACTATCTACTTTAATTCCATTTATGTTAACGATAGAATCTCGATGAATTAAACCTCTAAAATCATGATGTAATGTATCATTTCCGTATTTGATTAATACTTCACACATAATACTATCCTGTGTGTCTGATCCATTGTTAAAAACAACTAAACCTAATGAATCGATTACATCGTCTTGCTGAACAAGAGAAGTTACATTTGTTAATCTTGCTGGAGTTAAAACATTTTTGTAGTCTATTTTTATATCATTTTTTAAAAGTTGTTTTCCTCCGATATAACCTATTGTGGTTTCATTTGATCTTAATACAGGAGATAGAGTTAAATAGGTGTTTTTAGAAATCATTATTACAGGTATCTTTACTTGTGATCCAGAACCGGTCGTATAGGAGGTGCCACCAGCATTCATATTAAAGATTTCATCTCCATTAACTGTTCCGTCAGATTGAATACCATGATTTACAATTATTACAGCAACTGCACCAGCAGTTTGAGCACTTAAAGCTTTATCGCCAAATCCGACTCCTCCTCCTCTAAAAACAACTGCAATTTTACCTTTATATTTATCTCCAAGAGCACTACTTACTACTGAGTCAGCTCCAGTTGCTAAAATTAATTCAGCTTGTACCGATTTTTTTGCAATTGATCCATTACCCCAATAATGGGTTGTAGAATCACCTATTTGAATTGTGTAAAAGCCTTTAATTGAAGGTGGTGATTTAATTTCAAATACTGCTTGAGCATTTGAGGTTAGTCCAATAACTAACAATGTAAATAGTAAAATAATTTTCATAGTTTTTTATATTTTTTGTAATTAACTTTCAAATATATAAATAAATGTTAAGAAATCATAAAATAAGCCAATAAAGAAATTAACATTATTCTATTAATTAGCATGAACTTATATTTTTTAGCTCTTGTATATTAAATTAGACTTAATTTAAGTTTATGCGTTGCTTTTTTTTGTGCAATAAAAAAGGGACCTAGGTCCCTTTTATGAATGTTTAATTTTTAATGAAGTAATAGTATGTGAATTACAATCCAAATGCACTTTTAACTTTATCTACGAAGTCTAATTTTTCCCAAGTAAAAAGTTCTACTTCTTTTTCAATCACTTCTCCTGAAGGTCCAATGAATTTCTTTATAACAACTTCATTTTTTCTTCCCATGTGACCATATGCAGCTGTTTCACTGTATATAGGGTTACGAAGTTTTAGACGTTGTTCAATAAAGTATGGGCGCATGTCAAAAATACTAGCTGCGATTTTTGCAATCTCACCATCGGTTTTATCAATTTTGCTTGTTCCGTATGTGTTGATGTATAATCCACATGGTTCAGCAACACCAATTGCATAAGAAACTTGTACTAATACCTCGTCACATAAACCAGCTGCTACTAAATTTTTAGCAATATGTCTAGTTGCGTATGCTGCAGAACGGTCCACTTTACTTGGATCTTTCCCAGAGAAAGCTCCACCACCATGAGCGCCTTTACCACCGTAAGTATCCACGATAATTTTACGACCAGTCAAACCAGTATCACCATGAGGACCACCAATAACGAATTTTCCTGTTGGGTTGATGTGGTAGGTAATTTGATCTGTAAATAATCCTTGTAATTCTGTTTTTAATTTTGCCTTAACACGAGGGATTACAATGTTTATAATATCTTCTTTGATTTTCGCTAACATCGTCGGTTCGTCTGCGAAATCATCATGCTGTGTAGAAACAACAATTGAATCAATTCGTTGTGGAACATTGTCGTCCGAATATTCGATTGTAACTTGCGATTTAGCATCTGGACGTAAGTAGCCAATTAAATTTGGTTCGTTATTACGAATGTAAGAAAGCTCTTGTAAAATTTTATGTGCAAGATCTAATGCTAAAGGCATATAGTTTTCCGTCTCTTTTGTAGCATAACAAAACATCATGCCTTGATCGCCAGCACCTTGCTCTTCTGGGTTTGTACGGTCTACGCCTTGGTTGATGTCATCCGATTGATCGTGAATAGCAGAAAGTATACCGCAAGAATTAGCTTCAAACATGTATTCCGATTTTGTATATCCAATTTTCGAAATTACTTCACGTGTGATTTTTTGAACATCTAAATATATTTTCGTTTTAACTTCTCCTGCTAAAACAACTTGACCTGTAGTTACTAACGTTTCGCAAGCAACTTTAGATGATGGGTCAAAAGCCATAAAATTATCAATCAATGCATCTGAAATTTGATCCGCAATTTTATCTGGATGCCCTTCAGATACTGATTCTGATGTAAACAAATAAGACATAAGTTTCTTTTATAAATTAATATTGGTTACGAAAGTAATAAAAAATGAACGTAATTTAAATAACATACTATAAATTGATTTTAAATAGTTATAAAAATTACCTATAGGAATAGTAGATTTTGACATATTCTTCAATATTTAAATCAAGTATCGATCTATTCATTCATTCATATTAATGTTGTATTTTTGTTTAGTTAAAATTATGTGATATATGCAAGTACCAGTTAATATATATTCGGAAATGACTCCGAACCCTTCTACAATGAAATTTGTAGCGAATAAATATTTATTGTTAACCGGAGAATCTGTTGAATTTACTTCTTTGGCTGATGCAAAAGGTTTTTCTCCCTTGGCAGAAGAATTATTTCAATTTCCTTTTGTAAGAGGGGTTTTTATGGCAAGTAACTTTGTTACGATTACTAAAAGTGATAATATTCCGTGGGATTTTATTACGATGGAAATCCGTGAATTTATCAAATCTTGGATTGCTGATGGTAAAGATGTATTAATTCAAATGCCTGCTCCAAAAGCAGCTCCTGAAGCAACGGAAGATACACCGAAGAAAGAATATTTGCCTTCTGAATACGATG
>Ga0114962_10002767_pt1 | contig 14436 bp, 22 predicted proteins | sample C_130820_MF_Meta_FD_87017 | JGI IMG/M metagenome (GOLD analysis project Ga0114962, IMG submission 87017) | Freshwater microbial communities from Lake Croche, Canada to study carbon cycling - C_130820_MF_MetaG | ecosystem: Environmental > Aquatic > Freshwater > Lake | place: Lake Croche, Canada...
AAAACTAGTTGGGATACATTGAGTTATACATTGTTACAAAGTCATAATGTTTGGATGCATATGAATGCAGTTCAAGAGGCTAATCGCCGATATGAACAAGGCATCATTCCAAAGATGTTAATGAAGGAAAGTTTTGAACGAGTATTGTTCAAAGATGTTACTGATGAAATCTTTTCTAAGAAAACAAAACAAGAATCTATTGATTTGATTAAAGAGCATTCACGTTTATGGATGCAATTTCAGTCAGGATCACAGGGAATTAGTGGTAAGAAAACTATTAATTCTATGACAATGTTTGATCAATTATTTGAAATTCAAACAACTGAATCGGAAGTTGATGAGGAAGAAATTGATAGTGATGAAGCAATGAGTGAGGTAATAGATGATTAATACTATGTTAATTAGTGCCGGGGTTCTTAGCAATGATAATGATTCAATTTCACTTATAACTGATGAAAGTGAAATGTTAAAAATCACACAAGAAGGCTTTTATGTTCGTGGTGTAAAAGTACCACAAGATGAACGTGAGGCAGAATCAGTTTATAAAACCTTTCATCAATGGCTTACATGGGCCACACTTAATAGGAATAGATAATGGAACAAGTACAACAAGCAAGATTTGAACAACGACAACGTATTAATCATGCGGCTAAGCGTATGATTTTTGTAACGTTTCAAAAAGAGGGTATTCATAAATATCCGGCAGCGGCAACAGATCCATCACTTGCAACAGGTGATGAATATGATGTAAGCTTTTTAGCAACTCCACATCGTCACATCTTTCATTTTAATGTGGCGATTGAAGTATTTCATAACGACAGGGATATTGAGTTTATTCAATTTAAACGTTGGTTACTGAATTTATATTCAGAAGGCACGATACAATTGGATTACAAAAGTTGTGAAATGTTAAGTGATGACCTCTACGAGCAAATCGCTTATAGATATTCCGATCGTGACATTGAGATTACTGTCTCCGAAGACGGTGAGAACGGTGCTACGATTTATTATAATTTAACTAGACCATATCAACAACTTACCATTTAAAAGGAAATATAATGGCAAAACAATCATTTCAACCCAATCAAAAAGTTCGTCAAATCTTTGAGGATTTAGAAAATTACTTAGAGTTTTGCAAGGACTATGGGTATAAATTTGATGAATCAACTATGTATGACATGCGGAGTTATGTATTCCGTCAGTTTACAAAAGCACTTAGCAATAAGCCTGCCAGGGATCAGTGGGCAGAAGCCATTAATAGATAAAACTATGTCACCAAGAGAACTTAATAGATATACTAACAATAATAAAACTGCCATCGTCAAAGGTGATGGTGGTAGTTATTTTGTTGAAATGTATATTGACAATAAACTTACAGGTAGTAAAATCTTCAATGAACATACATTACGCATAGTTGAAGAATTTGCACAAAAATGGGTCCGTGAGGATTTATTAGAATAATTTATGTTAAAAATAAGTTATGACACTAGGGAAAATAATTGTCGCACAATCAAAGGGTATTGTCTTGAACAGAAATTTTTAAATAAAAAATTTCGTGTTATTGATGTAGGTGGAGATAAATTTGGATGGACTAGCAGATTTGCTGAGATGATTGTTGACTTCAATTCACCGATTAGTAGTAAAACAATGTGTTTGGACATATGCGAGGAAGATTCTTGGCAACAATTGATAGCACATGTAAATACGGTTGGTATGTATGATTATGCCATTTGCACTCATACATTAGAAGATGTTTACAATCCATTTTTAGCACTTAAATATTTACCTAAAATTGCACATCGTGGAGTTTTTACTATGCCTAGTATTACTACTGAGTTATCTAGAGGAGAAATAGAAAATGAAGGATGGATAGGATATATTCATCACAGATGGATTTTTGATTCAATTGATGGTAAAATGCTTATTATACCTAAATTGACCGTTTTAGAAGCAATATCAAATGAGGCTGATGTAAAATATAATAAATTACAAGCAGAAATAAAGTTTGATTGGGATAAGGAAATACCTTACGAAATATTTATGAATAATTTTTTAGGACCAGATACTGGGACAGTCATTGAAGCACTAAGACAACTAATTAAAGATAGAATATGAGAACATTATATTATATGGGTCTTGAACCCTACAAGGCAAGATATACTCTACAACTAACAGAGTGGAATGAACGTGTATTCAAAACTAGAGGTATTGATTATGTAATCGTACCCGGTGATACATTAAGTAGTGACCAAGCAATTGTAACTGGACAAGTGTTAGATGCACATGGTCGTACATATTTTGGTATGAGTCAATTAATGACATTGATAAAATGGATGAAACAAGGTTTATTAAACAATGAAGATGTTATCTATTTTGAAGATATGTTTCAGCCGGGCATTGAGTCTTTACCCTATATACTTAAACAAATCGACCCATCTCTCCGCCCTAGGATTTATGTTCGCTGTCTTGCTCAGTCCATTGATCCTGATGATTTTGTTCATGTATGGGGTATGTCTAAGTTTATGGGCCATTATGAAAAAATGGTTGACAGTTTTGTAGATGGCGTTCTTGCATCTAATGAAGAAATGGTAATGCATATGAAGATTGCAGGATGGGAATGTCCTATCTACAATATCAGTGGTTTAGCATTTGGAAAAGAAGAAGTTATTGAACGTGTTAATGGAAATATTAAACCATTTAGTGAACGTAAGCATCGTGTTGTGTTTAGTGCAAGATGGGATCAAGAGAAACAACCAGACTTCTATATGGATGTTATTGAAGAATGGCACAAGCGTCATCCAAGTAGTTATGTAGAATTTTGTGTATGTAGTGGTGCTAAATTGCGTAGTAATAATGATAGTTATATGCAACGTACACGTGAATTACAATCAAAAGGTTTATTAACTATAAATGAGGATCTAGATAAAAATGCCTACTATAATATTGTTAACGATAGCCGTGTTGTTTTTAATTGTGCTTTACAAGATTGGGTTAGCAATACCGTCTCAGAGGCTGATACTTTGGGGTGCAACGTGCTTTACCCTGCTTATCGTAGTTTTCCTGAGACTTTTAGTAATGACCACACAAGACTCTACGTTCCTTGGTCTATAGAAGATGCATTAGATAAACTTGAAAAGTTATTAGCAAAACCTAGTGAGAACATGGGTAAAATAAGTGATTATACTGACAAGACAGTTGACCGAATAGTTAATGTACTTGAGGGTAAAGGTGATACAATGCTACGTATGACAACTGATTATCGTAAATACACACGTGAATGTAAATATTAATAATTGATGTAAGAAAGAATGAGGAAATAATTATGGCTAAATGGGAATTAAGAACAGATTATAAAAAGAATGCAATAGAAAGACAGTTTTGGTTTAAAGATGGTGTAACTATTATACGTGAAGATGGATATCGTTGGGCTATTTTTACAACCGAATCAGATGAGAAACCAAACATTGACCTTCATAACGATGATGGATATGAAATTGGTCAAGATGAATATGAATGGGAATTGTATTCAATGGATGATGGTTGTTGGGCTGATTGGGAATTTCCCGATGACATGTCTGAAGAAGAACAAGAAAAAATTGAAAATGCATGGGACGAGGATTTCTATGAAGGTGTAGAGGAACTTGGTTGGAGTAATGATGATACTGAATATCATTTACATGGTCCATTACGATTAATAAATGTTGACACAGGTGAAGAGTTTTCAGTTATTAATGATGATGGATACATTATTCCAAAAGAACCGATTGTAGATGAGGAAGATTTAACTGAATGGTATCCAGTAGAAATTGATCCAGTGAATGAAGGTAATTACGAAACAAATAATCCAGCAACTGATGTATGGCCTTTCCCTAACATCAAAATGCTATATTGGACAAAAGGTAAATGGTGGGACGGAGACTGTAATGAGGTTGACAAATCATCATTCAAGCAATGGCGTGGCTTGAACAATCCAGACGCAAAAGCTTAACATAAAGGAAATAAAATGAGCGCACATGAAGATATTAAAACACATTTTGATAGTTACTTAATGGAAAACGAAAAGTTTGACAAAGGTAATGCAGCCGCAGGTACACGTGCCCGTAAAGCATTAGCAGAAATGTCAAAATCAATTAAAGCACGCCGTAACGAAATTACTGCTGAAAAAACCGCAAGAAAAGAAGCGAAAGTCTAACTTGTGTATAAATACTTGTGCAACACAAAGGTTGCACAATGTCAAAATAAAACCATCACAACGGAGGGTTATCTATGAGTTATAATAAGACAAAAACTGATCCTGAATTAGGATTAAAAGTACACGAACATTTAGTTAAGATGGGAGTTGAGACTCCTACCATACCTAACAATATGGATCGTAAAGATAAGATTGATAAAATTGAAGGTCACTTTAAATCAATCATGGAAACAATGGGATTAGATTTATCTGATGACAGTCTTATAGACACACCAAAGCGTGTTGCTAAGATGTATGTTAATGAGATTTTTTGGGGTTTAGATTATGAGGCATTTCCTAAATGTACAACAGTTGATAATAAAATGAAGTACAATGAAATGGTATGCGAACGTAACGTAAGTGTTCAATCTAACTGCGAACATCACTTTGTGGTCATAGATGGATTAGCAACAGTTGCTTATGTCCCTAAAGATAAAGTATTAGGGCTTAGTAAGATTAACAGAATTGTAGAATATTTCAGCAAGCGTCCTCAAATACAGGAACGGCTAACTGAACAAGTATTTCACACCTTACAGTTTATCTTAGAGACAGAGGATGTTGCAGTTATGATTGATGCCCAACACTATTGTGTAAAATCACGTGGTGTTGAAGATACGGGTAGTTCAACTGTTACTACAAGATTGGGTGGCGGATTCAAAACTGATATAGCCGCACGTGCAGAGTTCTATCAGATAGCAAGACAAGGCTGTAAATGAATAAACATATTACAGAACTAGCCGAACATGCAGGAGTACAACTATTTGAAGATAAGTCATTTGGATGGAGTGTACTTGCTGGAACGGATGACAATCTACAAAAGTTTGCTGAGTTGATTATTACCAAATGTGCTGAAATTGCAGATATAGAAAAACCCAATTCAATTGGTTGCGGTTATATTACTAAAACAAAAGGTATGTTAATTAAAGAACATTTTGGAATATGCAATGAAGTATAAATCAAATAAAGAATGGAAACTATAATGGGATATCGTAAAGTAATGGATTATAACTCAGTACACCATCAAATATATATGAGTGGTGTTGAACTATATAGTGGACGGAATGATGGTTTCACTGATTGGGAAACTAAAAAAGAATTATATCAGTTAAAATTTATACTAGATGCTATAATTAAAGATAGTAGTACTTTTGTAGGTGAAGAAGAATTTTTAAAAGAATATGAACAAAAAGAAGTTTGGAGAACATTGAAGAAATGATTTTCAACAAAATTAAACAATTAAACGAAGAGGGGAAACGAATTGGAATTACCTTTAGTACCTTTGATATGCTACATGCAGGGCATATCGCAATGCTTAGTGAGGCAAAGAATCATTGTGATTATCTAATTTGCGGATTGCAAACTGATCCTACTATTGATAGACCTGATACTAAGAACAAACCTATTCAAAGTATTGTAGAACGACAAATACAATTAAGCGCATGCCGTTATGTAGATGAAGTTGTGGTATATCAAACCGAACAAGACTTAATTGACTTGTTATTAATACTGCCACTCAATGTTCGTATATTGGGTGTTGAATATGAAGGTAAACAGTTTACCGGTGATGATGCATGTTATAAACGTGGTATTAAAATTGTATTCAACGGTCGTGACCACAGTTTTAGCAGTACAAGTTTACGCAAACGAGTATTTGAATCAGAAGCCAAAAAAGTTAAATAAGAATAGCGGCCTTGGCTTCATCCCGCTTTACAAACTCTGCCAGCCTATGCTATAATTAACATAGGAGAAAAGCATGACACCGATAGTTTATAAGTACACAAGTACAAAAGAGTACCACGATAGTTTCCCATGTGCGTACAGACAATGGAGAGCAGACAGTCATTGTAATTTGATTCATGGATATAGTTTCAATATGAAATTCTATTTCGGAACAAATGATTTAGATGTTCGTAACTGGGCTGCTGATTATGGTGGATTAAAAGAACTTAAGAAAATTCTTGAAGATCAATTTGACCATACATTATTAGTAGCACAAGACGATCCAGAAATGGAAACATTCAAACTGTTACAAGAAAAGAAAATGGCTAAACTTACGATACTACCTAAATTAGGATGCGAGGGACTTAGTGATATGCTGTACAAGTATATCAATGGTGTTTACATTCCCGATCTATGGGGTGAGGGTGAAGCAAAAAGATTATGGTGCTATCGTGTAGAAGTACGTGAGACACAAAGTAATATGGCTTGTCGTGAAGGTCATCGTGAATGGAATGAAGATTTATTTATCTAATATTTGGCGCCTTTGGGCAAAGAGTTTAGGTGAAAAAGCAGGCAATACGGATACTGAAGCAGACCGTATTGCTTGTATTCGTACCATTATAGTGTTAATATATATTATTACAAATTTTTTTATTATCGCAGGTGTGATACGACATTGGTAAATATAAGATGATTAAAGTTAAGAAACTAAGCAAAAAGAAGAACGATGTAATATACATAGATCCAAAGACTATGGAACGAGTATGCTCATTTAATGAATGTGTTGATAAATTTACTATAGAAGGAACTGAAGTCATTAAAAGCCCTAAGGGTAGTTTATATGATTATGTAGTTTATTACCATGAATGCACACAATGCGGTAGACGAGAGCGAGGTAAAATGGATAAGAAAAAAGGTTATCAGATGAAAATGGAGAACATGTTTACTAGAGGACCGGATAACGAGAATGAGTAAATTAAAAATATCAGAACTGTTTTACAGTATACAAGGTGAAGGTCGTTACATGGGTGTGCCAAGTGTGTTCTTACGCACATTTGGGTGTAACTTTAAATGTGATGGCTTTGGAATGCCTAAAGGACAACTAAGTGTCGAGAGATTTAAGGTTGATGCTGAAACAATAAAAGAATATAAAAAATTACCTCTTGTTAGTACAGGTTGTGATAGTTATGCTAGTTGGGATCCCAGATTCAAACATCTTAGTCCTGTTATTAGCGTTGATAGTATTGTTGAAAGTATTTGTGAAATATTACCAAATAAGAAATGGGTTGATGAACATCTTGTTATCACAGGTGGAGAACCCTTATTAGGATGGCAACGTAGTTATACTGATTTACTTTCACACGATTTAATGAAATCACTTAAAGAACTAACCTTTGAGACTAACGGTACACAAATGTTGGAAAAAGAATTAGTTACATTTCTAAATCAATGGAAGCGTAATAGAGAAAAGAATTCATTAACATTTAGTGTAAGTCCAAAATTAACTATAAGCGGAGAAGATTGGAATGAAGCAATTAAGCCTAAAGTTATTCATCAATATCAGGATGTGGGTTTTGTTTATCTTAAGTTTGTCGTTGCATCAGAAGAAGATTTACAAGATGCAGAAAGAGCAGTAAATGAATATCATAAGAATGGCTTTACGGGTCCTGTTTATCTTATGCCTTGCGGTGGAGTTGACAGCGTGTATTCCCTTAACAATCGTACAGTGGCAGAAATGGCAATGCGAAAAGGCTGGCGGTACAGTGATAGATTACAAGTGCCACTCTTTAAAAACGAATGGGGAACCTGATGATAATCCAAACTGAATATGAATTGACTTCCATACATGAGTATGAACGTAAGACTCGCACATGGGATTATAAATTTTGCTTCTTACCACATAGATGCTTTGAAACTGGTAAGTTGTTGTGGTTAGAGTATGCATATAGAGGATACAAAACTCGTAGATATGATGCACAGATAATAGATAACTACATGTGGATGTGTAGTGAGGAATTTATTATATTAAGATTGATGGATAAAGTATGAGTGAACGTTTTGATAGTTTGATGTACCATGCAGGATTAACCGCACAAGGTTGTTGGGATGAAATGGATAGTTACCAACAGGAGTCAATTATGAAGTTTGCCGAATTGATTGTCAAAGATTGTATCAGCATATTTGAAAATTCTAGTAAAGCACACGCCCATACCACCTATGATAAAGATGTTATAGATAGTACAATTATACGCTGTATTAATAATATTAAACGGGAATTCAATGTTTGAACTACGCTGGTTAATTCGTGACGATGTAGAAGTACTACAATATCGTACAACAATAACAGTACCTAATTATAGTTCAAAGGATCATTTACCTATACAAAAATATACAGAATGGCAAGATGTTCCTAAGGTTATAGAAGAATGAGAACATACGATAAACGTATTGGCTTCTTAGTAAGTTATCAAACTCTTATACCGCATGGTGGTATAGGACAGTTCACTAAGAGTTTTATTGAATTAATGGATCAACATAATATTAAAGTTGATATTATTACTGACAAAAAACTGAACCCAGAAAATCAAGAGTTCATCAATCATTTAGGGTTAGGAAAGTTTCAACCCCCATCTGTAATTGCACCAAAAGAGTCATTGCCATATACTATACATAGTGGTATCTTTATGTATGGAGACACATTCTGTTATGAACGTATGGCTAACTTCCGTAATAGTATTATTGAGGCACTTGAACATAATTTGTATGATGCATTTATTTGCAATACATACGAAACTGTGCAAGTAGCGAGTACAATGGGTCTTGATGATGTGATTCAAATTATTGCATATACTCATTTAGAAAGTCAAATCTTTAAAGATACAAGGAATCCTTTCTTATACAATACAAATGTATTGATGCGTCAACAACTTAGTACACATGGTATATATGTCGGAACACAAAGTAAATATAATCAACTTAACTTAGACGAATCTTCTTATCATTTACCTATTCCAATTACTGAACGAGCATTATTAGAAGAACATCACAAACCACGTGAGGGTGTATTGTTTGTTGGTAGATGGGAAGAAGGTAAGAACCCAGAACTATACTTAGAATTAATTGAACAAACAAAGTTGCCTGCTAAAGTAATGACTAGTGCAAACGGTGCTAAGAAATTTGAAGAACGATTAAAGAAGATTGGTGTACCGTACGAGATTCGTGTGGGTATCATTGGTCAAGAGAAAGTTGATTTTATCACAAGTGCTAGAGTTGCATTTAACCCTAGTCTTGTTGAGAGTTATGGTATGGCATTCTATGAACAGATTATACAATTACCTACATTCTGTTTAGAAAATCAACGATGGACAAAAAACTTTAATAGTTTCTGTTTCTTTGAAACTAATAAGAAACAAATGGCAAAAGATGTATTAGATGCGTATAACCGATTTGTAACAGCAAAAGATTGGTATGGTAATGGTAATGCAGTAAAAGAATTTAGTAGGATTGAAGACCAAGTATTTCATAAATGGAATGGATGCTTTAATGACTTCAAACCCAAACAATCAAATAGTATTACTGCTAAAATCTTAAACTTTGGTACAGTAAAGTATAGTGAATTTATTGAGGTCCTGGATCGTAACTTAATTTGCATAGATGATGCACGTAGTGTATTAACTAATAAACATAAGTATCGTATCATATACACAGACAATGATACATACTTAACCAATGACCCTACATTTGAACCAATAGAGGAAACTACAGGTGCAAGTCTGTTTTCATTTGAATGAAAAAAATATTAATAACTGGTAACAGCGGTTACATTGGTAGTCATCTAACTAAAATGTTAGAAAACGATTACGAGATTCATGGTCTTGATATTCGTCCACCGCAAGTTCCTGTGAAGGAATTCTTTCAACAAGATATCAATAGAATGTTTAATATTCCATTTGAATATGATGCTGTTATACATCTAGCCGCACTAGTTAACGTGGGTGAAAGTGAACAAGAACCTATCAGATACTATATTACAAATCTAAATGGTACAATGAATATTGTTAATAAGATTCCTACAAAGAATTTTATATTTGCAAGTACTGGTGCTGCAGAAGGATGTTCTAGTGCTTATGGAATCAGTAAACGTGCGGCCGAAGATGTTGTACGTGAATATTGTACAGAGCACCGCCCTACATCTTATACTATTTTTAGATTCTACAATGTAATAGGTAGTGATGGATTTCAATCTACTAATACTGATGGACTAATGTATAACTTAATGAAAGCACGGACTACTGGTGAATTTACTATATTTGGCAAAGACTATGAAGTAAGTAGTGATGGCACTTGTTTACGTGATTATGTTCATGTAAATGAAATATGTGATAGTATAAAACAAGCAATTGAAAAACCTAGCAATAACGTTGAATGTTTAGGGCATGGTGTAGGTTACACAGTTAAAGAAATTGTAAATCTTTTTCAAAAAGTCAATGATGTTGACTTTGATATAAAATACGGTCCAAGAAGAAAGGGCGACCTTGCTAGTTCAGTACTAGAAAATGTGTCGCCCTATATGCGTAATCTCTACACAATGGAAGAGTTACTTAAGATTTAATGTCTTAATAATAGTGTAGATAATACTCCAGGATCAGTTGCAGATACATCTGGTTCACCTGGTGTTACTATAACGTTCCACTTCATCATTGGATTATTTTTACCTTTAGTAGCCCACTCATCATAACTTAGTATACTGTTGGCACTTAATCCGTATAGTTGTGCTAAACGTTGTTTTAGTTCAGGTAATTTATCAGGTTGAACTTGCCACTGACCTTCACTACCTTTTACTAAATTGCCCTTTTCATTTTTAACTAATAAATCATCAAATGTATCGTCAGGCACAATACGACTATTTTTAGTTGATGCTAATGTAGGATCTTGTGATTTAACTTTCTTTTCTTGTGTAGTGTTAGCACCCTCACTCCAGTTAATCATAAAGTTAGCTGGCTTATTACCTATAGCAACATCACCCATTTTTGTATATGCATAGAAGTTAACCTCTGGATGAGCCTTGGCTAGTTTGAATGCCATGTCAACATATTCAGGACTAAAGAAATCACCTGCATCATGCCAACGAATTGCAACACTATAACCACCTTTTTTACCATCTTTTTCTTCTCTACTAATTTCACTACTTAGTTGATTGAAGAAACCATCTGGATCATTTAATAAGTAAGTTAATATTCTACCATCACTTAACCAAGCGGCTTCAAACTGAATCTTGCCGCCCTTCATAGCAAAGCAATCTATTTTACAACTACCTGCACCAGGGCATGTGTTAACTATAACTAGATTTTTATTATCTTCATCTAATGCGATACCCACTAAAGCAGCGAAACCCACATTGAAGAATTGTTCTAACTCTCCATTACTATGCTTCATTTTTTCATTTTGTTTTAGTAACTTTTTAGGGCGTTGTCCTAATGCTTGTTTAACTTGATCCTCATCATATCTTTTACCTTCTGGGTTATAATATTTTATAACGCTAGAACGATGAATATAAGGCATTTTATATTTGTCTTGTTTAGTTTTACCAGACACATATTTCTCTTTGCCTTTTTTATCTAACTTAACTTCACCTGTCTTTTTATCAATATCAGGAGTACCAGCAATACGTGCCATATAGTCTTGGAAATCTTGACCACCGAATGGTTTAGTTGGAGCACCTAATAAATCTGCTTCAATTAAGCCTGATAGTTTACGAATTCTTGCTAGATTATCTGTGCCTTCCGCCACACCTTTCTGATAATTAAGTTCAGTATTGTTAGCCATTTGTTGTTTAAAGTTGTCAACTGCACCGCCATCACCAGAAATTGAGGCTCCTTCCGCCATATTCTGTTGACCATCAACTACTCCGGCTTGAACACCTTCACCTTTTAATGTACTCTTTATTGCTTCAATTGAATTATGTGGCTTTGCTGCCAAATGAAATTCATAATAGTCTGGGCCATAACGTCCGCTTGGAGGGAATATTTCTAACTTTGAGCCAGGGCCACCAGCATGAAATCTTTGTAATGCTTCTTTAGCCTTTATAATATTGTCACGATATGCTTTATGTACCAATACAATTGGTCCTGCGTGTTGTGCTACTTCTCCTTCGGCTACACCTTGCTGTTTCTTTGCCTTCAAGTCAGCATAGTATTGACGTAACTTTTCATCAGTTTTTGGTTGAGGAACGCCATGTGTAATTGTATTCTCATCTATGTCTTTTTCAGGATCTTGTTCGCCTGGCTCACCGTCTCCTTGTTTAGCAACAAACTGTTGCGGAGTCATAACTTTTATACCCTTTGGGGCACCAGGTAATGTTGGTTCTACACCCTCGTATAAGTCTTTAAAGTTCATTTTGTTTTACTACCTTTTGATTTTAATTTATCTTTTGTTTGTATCGGTAAACTTACCGGATACTGTGAGCAGGCATTAGGATCACCTTGACCTGCTTCGGTTAAAAATGTTGTTGCTGCGGCTACTTGCCCTGTAGGACAAGAACATATTGCGATATTATCTGCACCTTTTGTACAGTTCCAACTGAAACAATTACTAGACTTGTTTCCAAGATTTAAACTAGCATCACATTTTTGTATAGTGGCTTTTTGCTTCCAAGGTAGAGGACTGAAGTTGTTGGCTTCTTGTGGATAAAGTATTTTAGGAGCAAACAAACTCCAAACATGTTTATCATCTGATGCTGTACAACTGCCCTGCATATTACCCGCTGTTGTATCAGCAATTGCTCTACCATTTAGTATGGGGCAACGACATTCTACTTCCGGATAAGGTATGCCATTATTACCAGTAATTGTTTTACCTGTTGGCTTGCATGTAGATGCAGCACATAATGCATACTCACCATCACATATATCAATTCCACCTGCAAATGCTGAACTAAACATAGTTAGCATTAATACCATTAATAGTTTTTTCATTTTGATTTTTTTCTATTCTGAATAAATTGTTCTGCTAACATTACTAATTCTAACATTTGCTCAACACTTTCACAATGCCATCTACGTAAACTCTTGTTTATGTTGCTATTTGGATCTCTTGCTGTTTTAGCACTTGTATTGTGTTTCTTCATGCCACGCATTCTTGCACAGAATGATTTACGGCGTTTAGCATCCTTGCTACCTTTTTTAATTTTACTAGGTTTAGTTGTAACTGCTGTTTGAATTTTGCTACCAGGATGACTACGGCGATAACTCTTTACAGACTTCTTGCTCATACCACCTACACGTTTGTTATTGTGCTTTGACCAAGTTTCGCCTTCCGCCACACCTTTTTCCGCTTTATCAAGTTTTGCGTAAAGATATTGCAGTTCACCATTGACCGTGTCATAGGCATAAGAGCCAAATTCATTTTGTTCTTGCTCGGCTTCAAGTTCTGCTATCTGTCCTTTGATGTCGGCTACTTTACCATCCATATTGCCTTCCGCCACACCTTGTTCTTGACCTATTGCTTGTTTAATAAATGCTTGATGCATTGGTTCTAATTCAGCATACTTGGCTTTTGCCGCATCTGTTTTATACTTTCCTCTAAGCATATCTGCTTCATAGTATCCGCCCATCAAATCCGACGCCATCTTGCTCAATGCTGGGTCAGCCTTGAAATAATCACGGATATTTGCGTAAGCACTATATCTATCAGTAGGACTTAATGTCGCTAATTTTTTAACATCATCTATAATCATCGGATGTAAGCCTTCCGCCACACCTTCACTTTTAGGTTTCTGGTGACGTTTTTTCATATTAATAGCAATAGCGGCTTGCATTTTTGGGTTTTTTGCTTCGGCTAAAAGTTCTGTTATTCTCATATAATTTCCGTTAAACTTGACAGTAAACACTAATGGTGCTACACTATATATTATTTATCAATCTGGGCACTTATGCACACTTTCAATCAGTCTACAAAACGTATCGGTTTCGCTTGTAAATGGGCAGAAATCAACAAAAAGGGCGAAATTGCCAGCGCAGAGGGGCTTAATACAGGTGGAACAACAATGGCTTGGGCTAAACGTAATAATCGTAACCTAGTAGAGGAAAAGATTATTGATGTTGCAAAGAATAACATTCTTAATACCCACGCCCTACTTAAGAAAGTTGCTACATTACCATCAGAATTACGTATGTTACGACTAACTAGCGATATGCTTAGTTTTTATACACACGAGGATTATATAGATTTTTGGAAGTCATCTAATACTCAAAATCTACTTAGTAAATGGTTTGAACCATTAGGTGAAACTGCACGAAAAAATGATATACGAGTAAGTTTTCATCCAGATCAATTTGTAGTTCTAGCAAGCGACCGTGAAGAAGTAGTAAATAAGAGTATTATAGAATTTGAATATCATTGTGATATGGCTCGCTGGATGGGTTATGGTAAAACATTTCAGGATATAAAGATTAATGTTCATATCAGTGGTCGTAAAGGTCCTCAAG
>Ga0114962_10002769_pt1 | contig 14432 bp, 13 predicted proteins | sample C_130820_MF_Meta_FD_87017 | JGI IMG/M metagenome (GOLD analysis project Ga0114962, IMG submission 87017) | Freshwater microbial communities from Lake Croche, Canada to study carbon cycling - C_130820_MF_MetaG | ecosystem: Environmental > Aquatic > Freshwater > Lake | place: Lake Croche, Canada...
AAGTCGGCCCGACGCTGATCGATTGGTCATCAGCGGCATCGTCAGTCGGGACGAATATGCGCTTCTTTCACGATGCGGCTCCAGATCTTCTGCTCTTTGGCAATGTAGGCGGCAAATTCGGCGGGTGAGCCGCCACCGCCGACCGCGTTGTCCGTGGCAAATCGCTCGGTCACGCTGCTCGACTTGAGCGCGCGCAGGCATTCTTCCTGAATCTGCACGACCAGTTCGGACGGCGTGCCGGCCGGCACAAGAACGCCGTACCACTGCGAGGTTTCGAAGTCCTTGTAGCCCATTTCGGCAACGGTCGGGACATCGGGCAGACCGGAGATTCGCTGCTGGGTGCCCACCGCGATGGCCCGAAGTTTTCCGGCGCGAATGTATTGACCCAGCGCCGGCAATCCGGCCGACGAGGCCTGGGTGCGACCGGCGAGCAGGTCGGTGAGTTGCGGACCGGTGCCGCGATAGGGAATATGGACCAGCGAGATGCCGGTCACGAGTTTGAGGTACTCCATGGCGAGATGTCCGGCGCTGGCGTTGCCGGCGGAGCCGTAGTCGAGCTTGCCGGGGTTCTTCTTCGCATAAGCCACGAATTCCTGGAAGTTTTTTGCCGGCACATCAGGGTGAATCACGAAGACATTCGGCACCTTGGCCAGCATCGTCACCGGCAGGAAGTCACGGTTAACGTCATATGGCGGATTGCTCATCATGTAAGGATTGACCGCGAGCGTCCCGACATGGCCAAGGACCAAGGTGCTGCCGTCGGGTGCCGATCGGGCCGCCTCGACCATGGCAACCGTCCCTGCGCCACCCGGCTTGTTTTCGACGAAGACCGATTGACCCGATTGTCGGGTGATCTCGGCCGCCACCGAGCGGGCCACGATTTCGGAGGTGCCTCCCGGGGCAAATGGGACCAGAAATCGCACTGATTTTGTGGGCCAGGCGGCGGCGCGTGCGCCTCGTGACGGTATCAGGAGTCCTGCGGCCAATGATCCGGCGATCTGGACGAAACCGCGGCGGCGGGTGAGCAGGGTCTGATTGACCGTGCTGAGTTGCATGTCGGCGTCCACCGGGGCAGGCCTCGAGGATGGGGTCGGGTTCATGGCAGGTCTCGCGTGTCGTTCTCTGTGAAGGCAAGGCTTTCAGGGCGGCGCAGTTCAGCCGGCGCGCTTCTCGATCAGAACTGATAGCGTCTGAGGCCACCGTCGACCGGAATGACTGCGCCGGTAATGTAGCTGGCTCGCGGTGAGGCGAGAAAGGTCACCAGATCGGCCATGTCCTGCGGCTCGCCATAACGGCCCATCGGGATTTCGTTGTCGCACTGCCACTGCCGATATTCGGGCGTGTAGTTGCGAAAGATCTGCTCGGAGTGGATGCGCCCTGGCGGAATGCAATTGACCGTGATGCCATGCTTGCCGACCATGCGCGAGAGTCCCTTGGCCCAGGAATGCATGCCGGCCTTGGCGCAGAACGCGCCGTTGACATGGTCGGGTTCGCTCTTGCCGGTGATGTTGATGATGCGTCCCCAGCGATTGGCGATCATGGCATCGATCAGGGCGTCGGCAATCTGGCGCGGACGGTGGAAATTCAGCGTCAGCGCTTCATTCCATTGGGCTTCGCTGACATGGAGGTCCGCAAAGCTGCGCGAGCCGCCTGCATTGTTGACCAGGATGTCGACGCGACCCATGGCCTGAGCGGCCCGTTTGCTGATCGAGCTTGCTGCGTCATCGGCATACATGTCCTGCACGATGATCACCGGGGTCTTGCCGCCGGCTGCAAGGATTTCCTGCGAGAGCTGCACGAGTTTGTCTTCGCGCCGCGCGGTGATTGCAAGCTGCACCCCTTCGGCGGCCAGTGCCAGGGCGATGCCGTGACCGATACCGGCCGATGCGCCGGTCACCAGCGCGGTCTTGTCAGACAGTTGCATGTCCATCGTTGGGTCCTGTGTGAGGGTGTCGGCAGTCAGTCGCTGCCCAGGCGCAGGCGATTCGGCATCCGTTTTTCGACGGCGAACTTGAGCAGCGCGGCAACGCGATAGGGGGCATGCGCGAACTTGCCGTAAGGCAGGGTGAGAAAGAACGCCATCACGGCGCCGAGATGAATCGCCAGTGTGAGCGGCAGTGCCGGGCCGCTGCGAGCGGCCAGCAAGGCCAGGCCGCTCACACCGCACAAGCCGAGCAGCGCAATGAAGGCGCGGTCCATCGGCCGGGTCGAGGGATCGCCATGATCGGGATGGCGTTTGAGATTGAGCCAGAACAGACCGGCCGGTCCGACAATCAGTCCGATGCCGCCGAGCGTACCCAGCAGCACCGGCAGGCTGAAGAAGGCATAGGGCGCGATCAGGCCAAGGCCGTAGTGATAGACCGTGGCGACGCAGGTGGCCGCAAAGCACAGTCCGAAACCATAGGCCGTCAGATGATGAAAGCGGCGGCGCCACAGGCTTGTGCCGTCGTCGGACTCATGGCAGCCCTCGCCGTGTCCGCCGCCGAGATAGGTCAGGCGCAATGCGTCATGGGCGGCTTGTGCGCTCGCTGCTGCGCTGATCGGCGCTGCTGCGCCCGAGGCCGACACCGGACGCACGTCACGCCAGAAATTGCGCAGACCGAGCGCCAGGGCCAGGCAGGCAAATCCGAATACCGGTGCAAAGAGTCCGACCAGCACGCCGTGGGGAAAGATCGCGTAGAAGTTGCCGCCCTCGACCGTTTGCCACAGTGTGCCGCTGGCGGCCAAGGTCGCGGCGAGAAAAGCGGCGAGCGCCAGCGTGAGCGCGATCGCGACGATGACCCCATTGCGCTGGTAGAGGGCACCGAAGGCGCGTGGCCAGGCATAGGTCTGGTAGGTCTGGTGACGCACCCGGGCCATTGCCTGCGGCACATTGACCGCGAAGGCATTGGGTGGGGCGTATTGGCAGGCATGCAGGCAGGCGCCGCAGTTGTGGCACAGGTTGGCCAGATAGTGCACATCGGGCGCATCGAACTCGAGCCGACGGGTCATGGCCGGGAAGACCGCGCAAAACCCCTCGCAATAACGGCAGGCATTGCAGATCTGCATCTGGCGGGCCACTTCGCTTTCGGCCGCACCAGCCCTTGCCATGGGCAATCCGTTGGCCAGTGCGCTGGCTTCGCGGGTCAGTGCGGCAAACGATTCAAGCGATGACATCGGTGGTCCGTTCGAGGTGGCGCGCAGCCCGATACGCCTGCGCGCCGGCAATCCGGCCGAAGATGGTACCGATCGTCATGCCGACGCCTGCGGTATACCCCTGGCCCAATACATTGCCGGCCATGATTTCACCGGCGGCAAAGAGGTTGGGGCTTGGCTCGCCGGCGAAGTGCACGGCGGCCCGGGCGTCGACCTTGACGCCGAGATAGGTGAAGGTGATGCCGGGGCGAAGGGCGTAGCCAAAAAAGGGCGGGGTGTCGATCGGACGGGCCCAATGCGTCTTGGGTGGCTCGAGACCTTCGGTGTGGCAGTCATCGAGCACCGCATGGTCGAAGCGGCCTTCGCGGCAGCTCGCGTTGAAGGTCTCGACCGTGCTGACCAGCGTCTCGGGGTCAAGCGACAGCTGCGAGGCCAGCTCGGCGAGGCTGTCGGCCTTCTCGGGTGTAAACACCGCCGGCATGAAACGGCCGATTGCCTTGGCGTCGATGATGGCGTAGCCGATCTGACCACGCTGCGCGGCCACCAGTCGTCCCCAGATCGCATAGCGCTTGGGCCAGAAGTCTTCGCCTTCATCGTAAAAGCGTTTGGCGTCGCTGTTGACCATGATGCCCAGCGAGACGCAGTCGACGCGGGTGGAGATGCCGCCGTCAAAGAGCGGTGCCCGCGCATCGATCGCCACGCAATGCGCTTGCGTCGGGTCGCCGATGGTATCGGCCCCCTGATCGATCAGATGGCGCAGCATCACGCCCATGTTGAAACGGGTGCCACGGATGCGGAAATTATCCGCCGTCCATTCGCCCCACTGATTCTGTCCCCAGGCCTCGCGCTGCCAGGCAAGGTTCGACTCGAAGCCGCCGCAGGCCAGCACGCAGGTGCGGCCTTCAAATCGCTCGCTGCCCGAGCAGGCCGCAAGGAAGCGGGCGCCGTCGAATTCGAGACGGTCGATGGCGGTGTCATAGCGGATCGTGATGCCGAGCCGCTCGGCACTGCGGTAATAGGCATTCATGAGTGCCTTGCCGCCGCCCATGAAAAACGCGTTGGTTCGCGACAAATGCAGGGTGCCTGAGAGCGAGGGCTGAAAGTGCACGCCATGACGGCGCATCCATTCGCGACAGGTGGCCGACTCGCGGATCACCAGTCGGGCTAATGCCTCGTTGGTCTTGCCGGCGGTGACCTTGAGCAGGTCCTGCCAGAACTCTTCTTCCGGGTAGGCCTCGGTCAGCACATCCTGCGGTGCATCGTGCATGCAGCGGATATTGCGGGTGTGGACCGAATTGCCGCCGCGCCAAGCCTGCGGTGCCGATTCGAGAACGATCACGCGTGCGCCGCCTTCTGCGGCAGTCAGGGCAGCGCACAGGGCGGCATTGCCGCCGCCGATGACCACCACATCCCAGTGCGGGGCGGGCTGATTCGAAGAACTCATGGCCGTGACTTTATCGTGAATTGCCGATTGACCGGTGCCGGTGATGCGGGGGTCTGGTCCGATGTGCAGCAGGCATACTGCCGCCTGACAATCACAGCGAGGAGACCATGCGATGCGAATTGCGAGTGCCCCGATCGCCTTTGCCCTGAGCGCTATGGCGCTGATCAGTGCGGGCTGTGCCACCCAGACCTTGACCGGAACTTCGCCGGTCGTCGTCATTGAAGGGGTTGGCCTGAGCGCAGGCGGTCCCGATCTCGACCGGTACACCGACAATCGTGGCGACATTGCCCGCGCCGACCGCACCAACTGGTGGGGAGCGCGCTACAGCGTCGACAGTTTTTCGCGGCTCGATGAGATCCTCGCCGCAAGAGTGAGCGCTCGACCCGCCTCGCCGCGTGCGTGGCAATACGCGGCGCAGCCGATCACGGTGACCTATGACGGCGCGCCGGTGACAGGGTCGGGTCGCTATTCGATCGACGGCTATCTCGGTCGCAATCCGGTGACCGGTCTGCTGATTGCCCAGGGCGACACGATTCTGCTCGAGCGATATCAGTATGGACGAACCGATTCGCAGCGAATGACCTCGTTTTCGATGGCCAAAACACTGATCGCCCTGATGATCGGCATCGCGCTCGATCAGGGAAAGATCAAGTCGATTGACGACAGGGCGCAGGTTTACGTGCCGTCGCTGCAGGGCTCAGCCTATGGCGCCACACCGATCCGGCACCTGCTCACCATGTCGTCGGGTGTGAAGTTTCGCGAGGACTACGATGGCCGCGATGATTCGGCACGCCTGAGTCAGGCCACCATCGGTGGGGGTTCCGGCGGGGCTCGCGCCGCCCGACTGTTCGATGAGCGCATTGCCGAGCCGGGTACGCGATGGTCGTATGCATCGGCCGAAACCTTTGTCCTGGCATTAGTGTTGCGCGAGGCGATCGGTCAGCCGATTGCCGATTATTTTTCGCAGACGATCTGGCAGCCGATCGGCGCCGAGGCCAATGCGTCCTGGCTGATCGATCGCACCGGATTGGAGGTTGGCTACATGGGCTTCAATGCGGTGGTGCGCGACTATGCCCGGCTGGCGATGATGCTGGCGCGCGGCGGCAAGGCCGGCGACAAACAGGTGGTGCCGGTGACGTGGCTTCGCGAGATGAGCACCGCGCAATTTTCGGGCAGCCAGACCGGGCGATGGTTTGGCTACGGTTATCAGACCTGGATCTTTCCGGATAACGACGGCAGCTTCGCCCTGCTGGGCGTTCGCGGCCAATCAATCTTTGTTGATCCGAAGCGCGAACTGGTGATGGTCAATACCGCCGTGCGGCCTTCCGCACGGGATGCCGGCGGTGCAGACACCACGGCCTTGTGGCGCGCCGTCCGACGGGGTGTTGCGCCCAAGCCTTGATCGTCGATGGGGCGGCCACGCTGTCAGATCAGTCGGGCAATCAGAGAATCCGGCCAAACCAGGCGACTGAGAGTGCGGCGGCGATCAGCAGCGTCAGAAGGCCGGCGCCTGCAAACAGCGCGCCGACCTCGAGTTCCTTGCGCTCGACCACGAAGCGGCTGTTCATCGAGGCATAGACACGCTTGAGCTCTTCGGTGCTGGCGGCCTGAAAGTATTCGCCGCGGGTGATGTCGGCAATGGTCTTGAGCGAGGCCTCGTCGAGCCCGACCCGCATCGACCAGCCATCGGTGCGCAGGACTTCGCCTTTGGTCGAACCGATTCCGACGGTATACAGACGCACACCGCGATCGGCCGCGAGTTTCGCGGCAGCGACCGGATCCGGACCGGTGTTGGCTTGCCCGTCCGACATGAGCACGATCACCGCCGATTCGAAAGAGCCGGCGGCTACGGGTTCGGGCTGCTCCGGGGATTTGCGCGCCGCCTCGCGCCGCTCTTCTCGGGTGCCATTGCCGGCAGGCGCTGCCGGCCGCTGGCCGACCGACTTCAGGTCGATCCCGGCGCCTGGAAAGATTGTGGCGAGGCTGACGACGATGGCGCTTCCAATGGCCGTGCCACGCTGCGGTTGCAGTCGATCGAGGGCCTGGCTGAGATCGTCGCGATTGCCTGTGGGCGGCTGGACCAGTGAAGCGGTCCCGGCGAAGCTCACGATGCCGATCCGGGTGCTGGAGGGCTGGGCGTCGATGAAGGCGCGAGCAGCGGCTTGTGCGGCCGCAAGCCGCGTCGGCTGCAGGTCGGTGGCACGCATGCTGCCCGAGATATCGAGCGCGAGGATCACGGTCTGATGGCGGGTCGGCATGCTGATGACCGTGGCGGGGCGCGACAGCGCGAAGAGCATCAGCCCAAGGCCGAGCAGGAACAGGGCCGGCGGCAGATGGACACGCCAGCCCCGCCCGGCAGCCGTTGCCGTCGCAATGCCAGACAAGGTCTGATGTGCGGCGCGTGCGCTGCGCTGGCGCCAGACGTAGAAAGCCGCAAGCATTGGCAGTACGGCCATTGCGAACAGCATCTGGGGCCAGACAAAGCTCATCGGGTCACGGTGCCTGCAGCACTCAGATGCCCGGGCATCCTTCTTCCGGTATTGCGCCGGCTTCGCTGACGACGCAGATCGGCGAATCGCAGTACGCCGTCGGCCAGATCTTCATCGGTCGACAGTTCGAGGGTATCGACCCCGGCGCGGGCAAGCGCCTCGCGCAAGCCAGACTCGCGGGCCTCGGCAATCGCTTCGAAGCGACGACGAAAGGCGCGGTCGCCGGTATCGACAAACATCTGCTCGCCGGTTTCGGCATCCTCGACCGTGACGAGACCGATATCGGGCAAGCGCGATTCGAGCGGATCGTGAATGCGAATGGCGATGACTTCGTGTCGCTGCGACAGTTGCGCGAGCGCCGATGCCCAGCCCGGTTCGCTGATGAAGTCGGACACGACAAAGACCAGCGAGCGGCGCTTGATCAGCTGCGCGCCCGCGCGCAGCAATTCGCCCAGATCCGTTGCCCTGCCGGCGGCGATTGCTCGCTGCGGGTAGGGGCTTTGCCGGCTGGCCGGCACCGGGTGTCCGCGCGTTTGAAGGTGCTGGATCAGGTGCAGGACATGCCTGCGACCGGTCCGTGCTGCAATCACCCGGTCGACCCGCTGTCCGTAGCACATCGCGCCGACCGCATTGCCATGACCCGATAACAGACGGGCCATCACAGCAACGAAATCGACGGTCAGCATGTGCTTGGTCTGCGCACCCGAACCGAAGCCGATCGAGCCGCTCAGGTCGACCAGAAACCAGGCCGAAACTTCTCGGTCTTCGTGGTATTCGCGGACGTAGGGCGTCTGCATCCGGGCGGTGACGTTCCAGTCGATGCGTCGGACATCGTCGTTGAACTGGTATTCACGCAGATCGGCCAGGTCCAGGCCGAAGCCTCGGAACAGGGTTCGATAGTCGCCGTGCAGCAATCCGTCGAGCCGACGGATCACCGTCCACTCGAGCTTGCGCAGCAGCGCCTCAGGTTCGCGGCTCGAGCTCGACATGGCTCTGGAGCGGGCGTGCAGGTTGCGGCACGTGCTGCATGATGCGCCGCACGATCGCATCGGCCGATTCGCCCTCGGCCAGGGCCTCGTAGGACAGCACCAGGCGATGGCGCAGCACATCGGGCGCGATGTCGGCGATGTCTTCCGGCAGCGCATAGGGGCGTCCTCGCAGAAAGGCCAGGGCTCGCCCGCCTTCGACCAGGGCGATCGAGGCACGAGGGCTGGCGCCGAAGGTCAGCAGCCGCGCGGTGTCGGCGATACCGAAGCGTTCGGGCTCGCGGGTGGCGGCGACCAGCCTGACCGCATATTGCATGAGTGTCGGGTCGACATAGCCGCGACGGCAGGCACGCTGCAGCGCACTCAGCTGCTCGGTGGTGGCCACCGCGCCGATTGCGACAGCGGGTCCGGTCACCCGGTCGACGATCACGAACTCCTCGTCTTCGGTCGGATAGCCGACCAGCACCTTCATCATGAACCGATCGACCTGAGCTTCGGGCAAGGGATAGGTGCCCTCGGTTTCGATCGGGTTTTGCGTGGCCATCACCAGAAAGGGATCGGGCACGAAATGGGTTTCGCCGGCGATCGTGACCTGACGCTCCTGCATGACCTCGAGCAGGGCGCTTTGCACCTTGGCCGGTGCACGGTTGATTTCGTCGGCGAGCAGCAGGTTGGTGAAGACCGGTCCGAGCGCGGTACTGAATTCACCGGTCTTCTGGCTGTAGATGCGTGTGCCGATCAGGTCTGCCGGCACCAGATCGGGTGTGAACTGAATTCGTCTGAAATGCCCCTGGATGGTGGTGGCAAGCGTCTTGACGGTCAGGGTCTTGGCAAGACCCGGCACGCCCTCGACCAGCAGATGCCCCTGGGCGAGGATGGCAACCAGCACGCGCTCAAGGAAGTGGTCCTGGCCGACCACGATCTTTTTGACCTCGAAGAGGATGCGCTCCATCAGTGCCGACACGTCGGTCCCGATGGCGGCGCCCTGGTGAGTACTGTGTTGCATCGGTTGATCGTTCATGGGCTCTTGTGTCAGTTGGTTTCAGTGGGCCTGATGGGCCTGCGTGCGGACATCCATGCTGCGCGTCAGAAGGGTGACATGCCCGCACCGCCAGCGGCATTTTCAATCGGCACGGCAAAACCGATGCCGACAAAGACGCGCTGCTCGGTGGGGTTGAGGACGGCGGTGACGATGCCGACCACCTCGCCCTCAGGGGTGATCAGCGGCCCACCCGAGCTGCCCGGGTTGACCGCGGCATCGAACTGAATCAGGTTGGTCAGCAGCTGCTGGCCCTGCGGCGTGCGGAATTCGCGTTTGAGCCCGGAGACGACGCCGGAGGTCACTGAAGGGCCGATGCCGAAGGGAAAGCCGGCGGCGATCACGGTATCGCCGGGGCGCAGATCGGCGGTCGACTTCAATGTCGCGGCCTGCAGATCATCCGGCAGCGTTCTGGCCTTGAGCACGGCGAGATCCTGATCAGGCTGCGTCTGCACGACATCGGCGTCCGAGACCAGACCGTCTGCAAAGACCACCTTGATCGACGTCGCTCCCTCGACCACATGAAGGTTCGTCAGGATCAGGCCTGACTCGACGATGACCACACCGCTGCCGACGCCGATATCTTCGCCTTCGTCGGCGCTCTGGCCGTCCTTGCCTGGCTTGGGAGGGCCGAGGCGCCGCACTCTGACGACTGAAGGACGGATGATTTCCCACGCCCTGGCGGCAGGTGAGGGCAGGGCAGTGGTTTCGAGTGTGCGCAGCACGGCAGCATCGATGATCTTCTGGTCGAGTGCCGGCGCGGGTGGTGTCAATCGCTGGGATGCTGCCACCACCGCGAGTGCGCCGGCCATGCCGAGGGCGACCAGCAGGAATCGCTCGTATCGGGCCATGACGCTGGCGCTCAGTCGCCGCAGGCGTGCGAAGCGCCCAGGTGGTGTCGCGGGGGAGTTCGCCGGGGGTGAGGCAGGCGTGGCGACTGTCCGCTGCGCACGCCCGATGCGTGATTGCGCGGCATTCACCGCGGCATCGGGCGGCGCATCCGACCGCGTGTCACCCGCGGCCCGGGGGGCTGGAGGACGGCTGTAGAGGGCGCGACGGACCATGGTCAAGGGAACGGTAGCACTAATGACCGACGGCAGCAGCCGGTCTACAGCAGCGTGGCATCGGTCGGCAAACCCATGAGGACCCGACCCGCGAGCTCCCAGGTGGGCGGGGCGACCATGAGGTGCTGGGTGCCGACATGCGCGTCGCGAAATCGTCGCTGCAAGGGACTCGTCAGGTAGACCGACGATCCGCCGCCCAGCTCATACATGCTGGTGGCAACCTCGGCTGCGGCGCGCGTGGCATGGGTCGCCGACAGCCTGAGGTGGGCGCGGGTCTGTGCGCCGAGTGGCTCGCCGGCACAGACCTGGCGCCAGGCGTCGCCGACCGCCTCACGGCAATAAGCGCCTGCCGAGCGCAGCGTGGCCTCGGCGCGCGCGAGGTCGGTCTGCGCACTGGCGCGCTCGGCCAGCGTACGTCGGCTTCCTTGAGGTTGTTTGGCGCCGGCCAGGGCCACCAGGTCGTCGATGGCCGCCCGTGCATTGCCGAGCATGACCGCTGCGATCCCCTGGGCCAGCAGTCCGAAGATCGGCATGCGATAAAGCGCGCCGGATTCGCGCGGCGAGTCGGACATCAGCGAGACCGAATGTGAGCTCGGGACCCTCAACTTGTCGACCGAGAACTCGCCGCTGCCGGTGCCAACCAGCCCGCTGACATGCCAGCCGTCGAGGCGTGTGACCGCGTCGGAGGGAAAGAAGACCATGCGCGAATCGAGCATGCCATTGGGCAGCATCCTGGGCTTGCCGTCCTCGATGATGGCGCAGCCGCCGGCGATCCAGCTGCAATGGGCATTGCCGCTCGCCCAGGCCCATTTGCCCTCGACGGTGTAGTGGTCCCCCTGAGCGCTTGCACGGCCCATTGGTGCAAACACGCCGGCGGTGACCGTCTCGGGTGTGGCGTGGATGCTGGTTGCGACCGAATGCTCGAGCCAGGCCGCGCTCATGCCTGAGGTGGCCCCGATCATCACGCACCAGCCTGCCGATGCATCGGCCTGGCCGATCGCCTCCATGGTGTCGAGTGCCTGTTGCGGCTCGAGCTCGAGCCCGCCGAGGCTGCGCGGCAGCAGCGTTCGGAAGAGCCCCGCACGGGCCAGCTGGGTGGCGAGTTCGGCGGGAAGGGCGCGGTTGCGTTCGAGTTCAGGAACGAAGGCCCGAATGCTCGGGGACAGGTCGCGTGCGGTCTGGACGATGTTCATCGGTCGATTATCGCGGGGAAACGACGGTCAGGGTAGGTCCGGCAAAACATCGCCGGTGCGGCGCTGCCCGGTTCGAGTTGCGTATTCTTACGGGACTTCAAGGACACCGTCATCATGAACTTCTATTCAAACTGGCGCTCGCTTGCGGCGTATCGCGTGCGGGTTGCTCTGGCACTGAAAGATATTGCGCACGACGTGACCCAGGTCGACATGCTGGGCGGCGCCCATTTGCTGCCCGAGTTTCGGGCGGTCAATCCGCAGGCGGTATTGCCGGCGCTGGTGCTCGATGACGGACGCGTGCTGTTCCAGTCGATGGCGATTGTGGAATATCTGGACGAGATCGTTCCGGCGCCGCCTTTGCTGCCTGTCGATCCGGCAGGGCGGGCGCGGGTTCGCGGGTTGTCAATGATTCACGCGGCCGATTCTCATCCGCTGCTGGTCCCCAGGGTGCGTCAGCATCTGCAGAAAGACGCCGGCCTGGACGATGCGGCGATCCAGCGCTGGGTGACGCGTGCGCTGACAAGCGGTCTGCAGGCCATTGAAGTCAACCTGGCGTCTTCGCCCGACACCGGCGTCTATTGCCATGGCGATCAGGTGACGCTGGCCGATATCTGCCTGTCTTCGCATCTGCTTGCGATGATGTTCTTCAAGGTCGATGCGTCGTCCTATCCGGTGGCCGTGGCCATTCACGAGCGGCTGCAGGCACTGCCAGCCTTCGCGTCATCTCATCCGCTCAGGCAACCCGGTTCACCGGGCTGATTCAGCCCGGGCCGCTCGACTGGGCGGCGATGGCCATGTCCGGAAAGCCCCCGCCTGCCGCCAGATCAGTCAGACGCACAAGTACAGGGCGCCCGCCCGTCGCGCCAAGCCGGTGATGATCGGTCCCCTCAGCCCCCGGGGCCGTCGGTCATGATGAAGCCCATCAGGTCGTGCACGTTGAGCTTCAGGTCGCGGATGATGTCCTTGACGACGTCCCCGATGGAGATCACGCCGACGACCTTGCCCTCATCCAGAACCGGCAGGTGACGGAACCCCTTTGCGGACATCAGGGCCATGCAGGATTCGATCTGGTCGCCCAACTTGACCGTCATGGGATTGCGCGTCATGACCTGGTTGACCACTGTTGTCTTCGCATCGAGTCCGGGAAGCAGCACCTTGATGGCGCAGTCGCCCTGCGTCACGATGCCCACCAGTACATCGTTGTCGATGACGAGAACTGAACGAACGCGGTTGTCCCGCATCTGCGTCAGTACTTTGAAGACCATGTCATCTGAACGAACCTGGATCAATGCGCCGCTTTTCTGGGCAAGCGCGCTTTTGACAGTGCTCATCGATATCCTCTTCTCGGAAGGCGTTTGATAAGGCAAAAGTGTGCCCGATTCCGCCGATTCTCGCCGGTGCCAACAGACGGATGAACTGAAACCATGAAAGTCTCCTTGGATCAGGCGTTGAAACGTCTGCCCGGCGCGCCCAGCGATACCTATCCTGGCGGGGCACCGTTCGTCACCATGATGGCGGGCGGTTCGATGTCGGTTGAAGTGTTCGCACCGCGTGAACGGGATCGCCAGCAGCCGCATGAGCAGGACGAGCTGTATTTCATTCAGTGCGGCACGGCACGTCTGGTGGTCGGCTCACAGCGCTTTGACTGCGCAAGTGGCGACGCATTTTTTTTGGCGGCAGGCGTCGAGCACTGGTTTGAAGACTTCAGCGACGGTTTCGTCACCTGGGTGGTCTTCTACGGCCCTCACGGCGGCGAGGGCTGAGGGCGGCCGTCGCTTGGCGATTCGCGCTTCCCAAAGAGAAAGGGCCCCGGAGACTTTGCTCGAGGGCCCACGATGCTGCTGTCAGTGTGAATGGCGCGCCCGGCAGGATTCGAACCCACGACCCCTTGGTTCGTAGCCAAGTACTCTATCCAACTGAGCTACGGGCGCTAAAACCGAAAGTTTAACACGGCGCAGGCATGATCGGTCGCGTTCGGGCGCAGCGATGCCCTTGGCCCGAGGTGGTGACGTCTCTAGTTCACCACGATTTCTCGCGATATGAAATATATTTTCTCGATACGATAATTTGTATGGACGCTCTTCGCCAGCGCTGTCTAGAATCGCCCGAAACCACAGAGAGAGGAGATGCGGATGTCCGCGATGCCAAACGACGCCGCAGCCAGTGACCCCGATTCGCTCGAGACCCGCGAGTGGCTTGATGCCCTTGAATCGGTCATCGAGCGCGAAGGCCCAGGGCGTGCGCATTTCCTGCTGAGTACGCTGATCGAGAAGGCTCGCCGCAGCGGCGCGTTCATCCCGTTTTCAGCCAATACCGCTTACATCAACACCATCCCGGTGCACCTCGAGGTCCCAAGCCCCGGCAATGCCGAGTACGAAGAGCGTATCCGGTCCTTCGTGCGCTGGAATGCCATGGCGATGGTGGTGCGGGCCAACCGCCTCGATCCGGCCGATGGCGGCGACCTGGGCGGGCATATCGCGTCCTTTGCCTCGTCGGCGACCATGATCGGCGCCGGTATGAATCATTTCTGGCATGCCCCTCACGAGGGGCATGGCGGTGATCTGGTCTACTTTCAGGGTCACTCGGCGCCTGGCATCTATTCGCGCGCCTTTCTCGAGGGACGGCTCACTCAGGATCAGCTGCTCAGCTTTCGACAGGAGGTTGCCGGCAAGGGTTTGTCGTCATACCCGCATCCGAAGCTGATGCCCGATTTCTGGCAGTTCCCGACGGTCTCGATGGGGCTGGGTCCGATCCAGGGGATCTACCAGGCGCGCTTTCTCAAATACCTTCACGCTCGGGGCATCGCCGATACCGCCAACCGCAAGGTCTGGGTGTTCTGCGGCGACGGCGAGATGGATGAGCCCGAGTCGCTCGGTGCGATCAGCCTTGCTGCACGCGAAAAGCTCGACAACCTGATCTTCGTCATCAACTGCAATCTGCAGCGACTCGATGGACCGGTTCGCGGCAACGGCAAGATTATCCAGGAGCTTGAGGGCGAGTTCCGCGGATCGGGCTGGAACGTCATCAAGCTGATCTGGGGCTCTTATTGGGATCCGCTGCTTGCCCGCGACAAGGACGGCAT
>Ga0114962_10002776_pt1 | contig 14409 bp, 12 predicted proteins | sample C_130820_MF_Meta_FD_87017 | JGI IMG/M metagenome (GOLD analysis project Ga0114962, IMG submission 87017) | Freshwater microbial communities from Lake Croche, Canada to study carbon cycling - C_130820_MF_MetaG | ecosystem: Environmental > Aquatic > Freshwater > Lake | place: Lake Croche, Canada...
GTCAGCCAAGTCGATTCCATTTACCTCAGAGCGGCCCGTAATTTAGGGGCCTCTCATTCCCGCATCTTCATCAAAGTCATTCTTCCTGCGGCCATGCCTTTCATCCTTTCTGGAGTCAGAATTGGAATAGGGACCTCATTTTTGGTGGTCATCGTGGCAGAAATGATCGCGGTGAATAATGGTTTGGGCTACCGCATACTTGAAGCACGCGAGTACTTTTGGACCGATAAAATTATTGCGGGAATGTTCAGCATTGGTCTGATCGGCTTGGCCATTGATCTCGGCATGGATAGGTTGAATAAGCATTTATTGCGCTGGCACAGAGGAATGTAATGAAAGCAGCTCTTGAATTCCAATCCATAGCGCAAAGCTTCACCACACACAATTCCAATATTCAAGTGTTGGAATCGGTTGATCTCACCATCCAAGAAGGCGAGTTCGTATGCCTACTCGGGCCCTCGGGTTGTGGCAAATCCACCCTGCTCAATGCCGCAGCAGGTTTTGTCACTCCCACCCAAGGGCAAGTCCGCTTTCGAGACAATCTGATCACGGGGCCCTCACCAGAACGCGGCATGGTCTTTCAGGAATATGCTCTCTTCCCTTGGATGAGCGTAGAAGACAACGTCGCTTTTGGTCTTGAGGCACGAGGTGAATCAAAAGACGTCATTAAGCCGCGCGTGGCCGATTTACTGGCCAAGCTGCGTCTTACCGAATTTGCCTCACGCTGGCCTAGGGATTTGTCGGGCGGAATGCGTCAGCGGGTAGCCATTGCTAGAGTCTTAGCGCTCGACCCGCCATGCCTCCTGATGGATGAGCCCTTTGGGGCACTGGATGCCCTCACCCGCCGCTCGCTGCAAGACGAGTTGTTACAGCTCTGGTCTGAACTGGGCAAAACCGTGCTCTTTGTCACGCACAGTATTGAAGAGGCCATTTTGCTGGCTGATCGCATTGTGGTGATGACGCATCGCCCTGGCAAAATCAAAAAAGACTGCCACGTCACCCTCCCCCGGCCACGCGACCCCTCAGACCCCGCGTTTAATGCCTTGAAGCAAGAAATGGGACAGCTGGTGATGGCTGAACAGCACGCTTTTGAAAACGCTGAGCGCTTAAGCTTTACCGCCGACTAATCACGTAATCCCTCTCTCCATGAAAACACATCACCAGGGTCAAACCCATGAGCTCTGGACTTTTGTATTTTTGGGTTTATAGTTTCGTCAACTCAAACCCTTTATCCCCCTTTTCTCTTTTAGAACATGGCAAAAAAAACTCCACCTCCTAACCAAAAATCGTCGGCATCCTCTCCATCAACATCACCCACAAAAACGATTGCTGCCAGCTTGAATGAGGGGCTGACCTTTCATCAAAACGGGGAACTCCAAAAAGCCAGGGAGTGTTATGAGAGTGTGCTCAAGTCCCAACCCAGGAACTTTGATGCATTAAGATTTTTAGCCACACTCTTTCTGCAAGTAGGGCATTACCAGGAATCGATTGAGTTATTCAATAAAGCCGCTGTCATTAAGAAAACAGATGCCTCTATTTTTTCCAATAAAGGAAATGCGCTGAAAGAATTACAACGGTTCGATGAAGCATTAGAAAGTTATAACAAAGCCATTGTGCTCAAACCCAAATTTGCTGAGGCCTTCTCCAATCGCGGCATCACACTTCAAGAACTCAATCGTCTGGATGAAGCGTTAGAAAGTTTTGATCAAGCCATTCAGTTTAAACCCGAGTTTGCAGAAGCCTACTCAAATAAAGCATTAGTGCTTCATAAACTCAACCGATTTTTAGAGACACTAGAATATTGCGATAAAGCGATAGCACTCAAACCCGATTATGTAGAGGCACATTCCAATCGCGGGATTGCGCTGCAAGATCTAAATCGGTTTGAAGAAGCATTACAAAACTTCGATACTGCCATTAGGCTCAATCCTAACTATGCGATAGCGCACTTCAATCGAGGTTTTGTCCTGAATGAACTCAGACGCTTCAATGAATCGCTGGAAAGTTATGACAAATCAATTACCCTCGCCCCTAACTATGCTGAAGCTTACTTTAATCGATCGATTCCACTGAATGAACTGGGTCGCTATGAAGAAGCCTTAGCCAGCTGCGAAAACGTAATTAAGCTTAAACCCGGATTTGCAGAAGCCTACTGTAATCGTGGTATCGCACTCAAAGACCTTAAACAATTCCAAGCGGCATTAGAAAGCTTCAACGCAGCCATCGCCCTTGCTCCCCAATTTGCAGAGGCCTTTTCCAATCGCGGCCTCGCACTCAAAGAACTCACACAGTTTGATGCTGCCATCGAAAGCTATGACAAAGCCATCGCACTGAAGCCTCATGTTGCAGAATTCCATTTCAATAAAGCAACAACACTGATCGTCACAGGACACTATTTAGAAGGATGGGAATTATTCGAATGCCGCGTAAAGGGTAAAACAGTAGGGGATATTTATTCTCGCTATGACAAACTCCGCTGGTCGGGCGAGGAAAACATACAAGGTAAAAAACTCCTCATCCATCATGAACACGGCCTAGGAGACACCATTCAATTCTGCCGCTATCTATCACAAGCACAAACACTGGGGGCGGAGATCATTCTTGAAGTCCCTGAGACCCTCGTGCCCTTGATCTCCACATTGCAAGCTCAAATCAATATTGTGTCTCAGGGAACGCCTTTGCCCGAATACGACGCCTATTGCCCTATCATGAGCATGCCCTATATTTTCAAGACCACTGTTGAGACCATTCCTGCCAACACCCCCTATCTGTTCACAGATCAGAAAAAAGTAGCCGCTTGGCAGGACAAACTTGGGCCTAAAAACAAACTGCGCGTGGGGTTAGTATGGTCGGGTGACATCGTGCACAAAAACGATCGAAACCGAAGCATTCAATTGCAAGAACTTATTGCTCTGACAGACTTACCTATCGAGTGGCATTCCATTCAAAAAGAATATCGTCCCTACGATATGGAAGTGTTGAACCACCATCCGGAAATAAATCAACACCAAGACGACATACTTGATTTCTCGGATACAGCCGCACTGATTGAATCGATGGATCTCATCATCAGTGTCGACACCAGTATCGCTCACGCAGCAGGCGCAATCGGTAAACCTGTCTGGATCCTCTTACCCTTTACACCTGACTATCGTTGGATGCTAGAGCGGAAAGATAGCCCTTGGTATCCCACGGCAGAACTCTACCGACAAAGTGAAAACAGGCAATGGTCTGACGTCATCCAACAGGTGAAGACCGCGCTGATCAATCATATGCAGTACCCGCGATGAATCTTCTGGTTCATAAAGGAATAGTCATTTCCAGCTACAAAATGACATGGCGCTTGGGAACTTCATGAATCGTTAGGTTTTTACAGATGCAAGAAAATGTCTTTTGCCATTCAACATAAAAGCTCTATAATTAGCTCTATATTAAGACCTATATCAAGCCATACAGGAGTCGGTCATGGAGCAAATTTACGCGAGTCTTAGCGTTAGCATGTCGGAGTTCAAAAAAAACCCGTCCCGCATCAAGCAGGAAGCGGGAATACAACCTATCGCTGTGCTTAACCACAATAAACCAGCATTTTATTTACTGGATCCTGAAGTTTATGAAGCCATGCTAGACAGGCTGGAAGACATTTCCCTTTCTCGCCTAGTTCATGAACGACTTGCTATGAAGGAACAGGCCATCGAAGTCGATATTGATACTATCTGACGTGTCCTATCGCCTTAAATTCGTTCCCCCTGCACTGAGTGAATGGAACCGACTGGATGGCTCTGTCAAAGAGCCGCTCCGCAAGCTACTCAAAAAACGTCTTGCCTCTCCACATGTTCCAGGGGCCAGATTGCACGGTGATCTGTCGAACTGCTACAAAATTAAACTTCTCAAGCAGGGATATCGGCTGGTCTACACTGTGATCGATGAGGAGGTCGTGGTTCTCGTGCTTTCGGTAGACAAACGGGAAGGCGACTCGGCCTACGAAGCTGCCAAGAAACGTAATAAATAGAACCAGAGGAATGCGTGGTTACTCAAAAAGCCAGAGAGACTTAAGGATGTTAACCATGTGATCCGTACAAACTGTAAACCATGTGGTCGGTTCGTACCTAAAGGGGTTGGCGGAGTGGACGGGACTCGAACCCGCGACCCCCGGCGTGACAGGCCGGTATTCTAACCAACTGAACTACCACTCCGCGTTGGCTTCAATAGCTTATTACTAAGCAACGAAGCCCTCAATATTAACCGCCTATTAGCCCTGCGTCAAATCGAGAGTTGGGCTAATCAGCCTTTCAAAGGTCGCAAGCTTATTCAAATTCATCGCCACCACGGTTCTTTTGCCTTCGGTGGCAGGAACTTCATGATTGAGTATGCCAGGGAACATCACCAACATGCCTGGCTCAGGCTGAATCTGTACCCCACCATCAAAAACTAAGGGCGCACAGCCTGGATCCGCTTCTAAATAAATGGAGCAAGCAAATTCGGCCGGAAAGTGATTGTGCTTAATGGTGTGGTCCGCGTTGTCGTAAAGAATCCCCCAACAGTCAGTAACCACCAAACCTAAATTCAGCGCCTGAAGGTCGGCACTGAGATAGGTTTTACTGACCCAAGTTGCAATGGTCGTCACACTTGCGCACAACGGAGCAAACTTATCGGTCATTTTATGGCTATGCCAAGGACTCATGTAGGTCGCCTTGACATTAGAAGGCGTTGAGTCGGGATGTTTTTCTCTTAACTCGTCGATAGCCTCTCTGGCCAGTATCAACTGATCATGGATTGGAGCCAGACTGCACACAAAAATGGAGAGTTGAGCGGGTACTGGAACAGTAAGGATTTGTATCATCTTGACGCAGCACTAAGGGCAAATAGCAAAGTCAGACAAATATAAGAAAGTGGTGGGTGCTGACGGGTTCGAACCGCCGACCATCGCCGTGTAAAGGCGGTGCTCTACCAACTGAGCTAAGCACCCGTGGACGCGAATAGTAGACCAAGCAGCGTCGCTTGGCTAGTCCGCGTGCAAAATTTAATGCTTAATTAAGGTTTCTGCGGTTCCCTCTGTTCGAGATTGCGTCTTATCAGCTCCAGCTTCAACCACTGGCGTAGGCACATCAGCCTCAGGCAAGGGAATAGGCGCATGCTCCAAAGCAATATTTAAAACCTGTTCGATCCATTTCACGGGATGCAATTCGAGACGACTCTTGATGTTGTCAGGGATCTCAGCCAAGTCTTTTACATTCTGCTCAGGAATCAAAACAGTCTTGATCCCACCGCGGGTAGCAGCCAGTAACTTCTCTTTCAGGCCACCAATGGGCAACACTTCCCCGCGCAGCGTAATCTCACCTGTCATGGCAACATCAGCCCGCACAGGAACTCCGCTGAGGACCGAAACCAAAGCAGTACAAATGGCAATACCAGCAGAAGGACCGTCTTTGGGTGTGGCCCCTTCAGGTAAGTGAATATGCATATCGGTCTTCTCGTAGAAGTCCGGCTGAATACCCAACTCGCGCGCACGCACTCGTACCACGCTCAAAGCGGCCTGAATGGATTCTTGCATGACTTCGCCAAGCTTACCCGTTGTCGTCATCTTGCCCTTGCCTGGCAACTTTGCAGCTTCAATGGTAAGCAGTTCTCCACCCACTTCCGTCCAAGCCAATCCGGTTACCTGCCCCACTTGGTTTTCCAGTTCAGCCAGACCAAAGCTATAGCGGCGCACGCCTAGGTACTTCTCCAAGTTTTTGGAAGTCACCATCACCTTGGTCTTGCGCCCTTTCTCCATAATCAGCGCCGTCACCACTTTGCGGCAGATCTTGGCAATTTCACGGTCTAAACTGCGCACGCCTGCTTCGCGAGTGTAGTACTGCACGATGTCGCGCAGCGCAGATTCTCCCACCGAAATTTCAGAAGGTTGCAAACCGTTATCCTTGATTTGCTTCGGCAGTAAATACTGATTCGCAATCGCGATTTTCTCATCCTCGGTATAACCCGAAAGACGAATCACTTCCATGCGATCCAAGAGAGGCGCGGGGATATTTAAGGTATTTGCCGTCGCCACAAACATCACATCCGACAAGTCGTATTCGACTTCGATGTAATGGTCCACAAACGTATGGTTCTGCTCGGGGTCAAGCACCTCTAAGAGGGCAGAAGAAGGATCGCCTCGGAAATCCATGCCGAGCTTATCAACTTCATCCAAAAGAAATAAAGGATTGCGCACAGCGACCTTAGCCATGTTCTGCAAGATCTTGCCGGGCATCGAACCGATATAAGTGCGACGATGGCCGCGAATTTCTGCTTCATCACGCACACCACCTAAAGCCATACGCACAAACTTGCGGTTGGTAGCACGGGCGATCGACTGCCCCAAAGAGGTCTTACCCACCCCAGGAGGGCCCACCAGACAGAGGATGGGCGCTTTAAGCTTATCTACCCTGCTTTGCACTGCCAAATACTCCACAATGCGTTCCTTGACCTTCTCAAGACCATAATGGTCTTTATCCAAGGTGATTTGGCATGCTTTCAAATCCACACTGACCTTGGTCTTCTTTTTCCAGGGCAGACCAATCAGTGCGTCAATATAATTACGCACCACGGTCGCTTCTGCAGACATCGGGCTCATCAAACGCAATTTTTTGAATTCTGCATCGGCTTTAGCACGGGCCTCTTTGGGCATGTGCGCTGCGCGAATTTTTTTCTCGAGTTCTTCGAAATCAGCACCCTCATCCCCATCGCCCAACTCTTTCTGAATGGCTTTCACTTGCTCATTCAAATAGTACTCGCGCTGGCTTTTCTCCATCTGGCGCTTCACGCGGCCACGGATACGCTTTTCAACTTGAAGAATGTCGAGTTCGCTTTCCAACAAGGAAAGTAAATGCTCAAGGCGTTCTTTCACGTCGTACATTTCAAGAATATGCTGCTTTTGTTCAAGCTTTAAAGGCAAGTGAGCGGCAATGGTGTCCGCCAAGCGGCCAGCATCATCAATGCCTGCAAAGGTGGTCAGCACTTCAGGAGGAATCTTTTTATTCAGTTTTACAAACTGATCAAACTGCGCCAATAGGGTACGGCGCATTGCTTCAACTTCATGATCCACCACAGGAGGGGGAGCGACGGGATGGGCTTCGGCGTTGTAATGCGTGCGGGCATCCGTCACCTCAATCACTTCGGCGCGCTGCGTGCCTTCTACCAACACCTTCACGGTGCCATCGGGCAGTTTCAGCATTTGCAAAATACTTGCAACCGTTCCTACGGAATAGAGATCTTCCGCTTTAGGCTCATCATTTGCGGCAGATTTCTGCGCCACCAAGACAATGCCTTTTCCTGCTTCCATGGCGATTTCAAGCGCCTTAATGGATTTTTGGCGCCCCACAAACAAAGGGATCACCATATGTGGGAACACCACCACGTCCCTTAAAGGTAATAGTGGGAGTAGCTCAACTGCTTCGGATTCATTGGTGTCAGATGACATTTGGGTTCCCCATTACGACAGTCCCTAGTACGTGGGGACGACACTAAAAGGTTTCAATACGGTGACATGAATAGGGTGACTTACGTCACCCTTCACATTTTCAAAGGCCTCTATCCATCGACGGCTTAAACACCAGCAACTTTAGGCGTATCAGCGTAAATCAAGAGTGGGGGAGTATGTGCTTCTATGGTCGTCTCATCTGCAACGACTTTAGAAACATTGGTCAGCGAAGGCAAATCAAACATGGTTTCTAACAAAGCCTGCTCGATAATTGACCGTAATCCCCGTGCGCCGGTCTTGCGAGCCAGAGCTTTCTTAGCAATAGCACTCAATGCACTCTCACGGAACTCCAATACCACCCCTTCCATCGAGAACAACTTCTCATACTGGCGGGTAAGGGCATTTTTAGGCTCAGTCAAGATACGAATCAAGGCCTTCTCATCCAACTCTTCAAGCGTTGCGATAACAGGCAGACGGCCAATGAATTCGGGGATCAAACCAAATTTGATCAAATCCTCGGGTTCAACATTTTTGATTTCTGCTTGTGCGGCAGCGCCTTCCTTGCTCTTCACCTCAGCACCAAAGCCAATCCCGCCCTTGTTAGAACGATTTTGGATGATTTTTTCTAGGCCACCAAATGCGCCACCCACAATGAACAAAATATTAGTGGTATCAACCTGCACAAACTCTTGATTAGGGTGCTTACGCCCGCCTTGAGGGGGCACCGATGCAATCGTGCCCTCAATCAGCTTCAGGAGAGCTTGCTGCACTCCCTCACCCGATACATCGCGGGTAATAGAAGGATTATCTGATTTACGCGAAATCTTATCGATCTCATCGATATACACGATACCGCGCTGGGCCTTTTCAACATCGTAGTCGCATTTTTGCAGCAACTTCTGAATGATGTTCTCTACATCCTCACCCACATAACCCGCTTCGGTTAAGGTGGTTGCATCCGCAATCACGAAAGGAACGTTGAGAAGACGCGCCAGAGTCTGTGCCAATAAGGTCTTACCGGAACCCGTAGGGCCAATCAGCAAGATATTGCTTTTAGAAAGCTCAACCTCGCGATCTTTGGTCTGTGTTTTCAATCGCTTGTAGTGGTTATACACCGCCACAGCCAAGATTTTTTTGGCTTGAGTCTGATCAATCACATATTGATCGAGGATTTCGCAAATTTCATGTGGGGTGGGAAGATCGGCTCGGGCGCTCTTAAGATCTCCGCCAGCGATTTCTTCACGAATAATGTCATTGCATAGTTCTATGCATTCATCACAGATGAATACAGAAGGGCCTGCAATGAGCTTACGAACTTCATGCTGACTTTTGCCACAAAACGAACAGTAGAGGAGTTTCTCCCCGCCAACTTTTTCCGTCATTTCAGATCCTGAGATTCAAACCAGTTTGGTAAACATATCATGCAAATCGTTACTCGGACAGTTCAGCCCTGCTGACCAATACTCTATCAATGATTCCATAGGTCTTGGCTTCTTCAGCGCTCATGAAATTATCACGATCCGTATCACGCTCTACCGTCTCGATGGGCTGACCAGTATGCTCACTCATCATTTGATTCAACTGACGGCGCAAATACAGAATTTCTTTTGCTTGAATTTCAATATCCGAGGCCTGACCGGAAGCACCACCTGAAGGCTGATGAATCATGACACGTGAGTTAGGTAAAGCAAAACGCTTACCCTTAGCCCCTGCACCTAACAAGAATGCTCCCATGCTGGCAGCCAAACCCATACAGGTGGTGGTGACTTCAGGTTTGATGAAACGCATCGTGTCATAGATCGCAAGGCCTGCAGAAACCGATCCGCCGGGGGAATTGATATACAGATTGATATCTTTGTCTGGGTTTTCAGATTCCAGAAACAACAACTGTGCAACGATCACGTTGGCGACCGACTCGGTCACCGGGCCCACTAAAAAAATGACCCGCTCTTTCAGTAATCGCGAGTAAATATCAAAGGCACGTTCACCCCGGCCACTCTGTTCGATGACCATGGGGATATAGCCAAGGCTTTGGGGTTCTTCATAATGATGCGCCATTGTTTCTGTTTTCCTTAAATAATGCGTATGAGGTTGTTAGGCAAAGAAAATTAGGCCGTTTGACCAATCAGTTCTTGGAATGGCAGTGACTTATCGGTCACTTTGGCTGTTTTCATCGCCCATTCCACAACATTATCTTCTAGTACAACGGATTCGGCTTCTTGCAAACGACCAGGTTGTTCATAGAACCACTTCAGCATTTCTTCAGGATCCTCATAACTTTGCGCCTCTTCTTGTAAGAATGCGCGAATCTGAGAAGGTTCAGCTTTCAATTCATGTTTTTCAACCACTTCAGTCAAAATCATGCCCAGGGCGACACGGCGTTTTGCCTGCTCTTCGAATAGAGCGGCAGGAAGATCAATGCCTTGGGTATCTTTGCCAGTGCGCATGCGCCAATCCTGGCGCGCAGTTTCACGCAATCCTTCAATTTCATTTTGAATCAAGCTCTTGGGGCACTCAACCGGGGTGCTCTCGTACAGCACTTTCATAACTTGATCTTTCAGCTTAGTTTGAATGCGTTTTTTCGTCTCGCGTTCTAAATTACCCTTGATTTCAGTCCGCATTAAATCCAGATCGCCAGATTCAATGCCCAGCATGCGCGCGAAATCCGCATCAATCGCCGGCAACTCCGGCATTTGAATTTCATTCACAGTCACTTCAAAACGCACTGGAGTACCCGCCAAATCCTTGGCGTGATAATCCTCAGGGAAAGTCATATCGAAACTGCGTGTTTCACCCACTGCAGCGCCAGGCAAGGCCTTTTCGAAGTCAGGTAAGAATTGGCCTGCACCCAAAACAATCATCTGGTTTTCGGCGGTTCCACCGTCGAATGCAATGTCTTCCTTAAAGCCTTGGTAATTAATTTTTAGGCGATCGCCTTCTTGCGCAGGACGCGTTGCAGCAAGCCAACGCGTGCGCTGCTTGCGCAAGACTTCAATGGTGCGATCTACGTCGGATTCTTCAACATGAACAACAGGACGCTCGATTTCAGCCGCACTGATATCACCCAAGGTAAATTCAGGGAAGACTTCAAAGGTCGCTTTGAATTCATAGTCTCCACTGTCATTGCGCGTAGAGACGGTCTCAAAATGGGGCGCGCCAGCCACATGCAGACCTTGTTTTTGCACCTCAGCAGCAAAACTTCCTTGCGCAGACTCGCTCAGGACTTCACGCATGAGCTGATCGCCATACTGGGCCTCAACGATTTTCATCGGGGCTTTACCTGGGCGAAAGCCATCCATACGGATGTTTTTGGCAGTATGTTTGAGTCGCTTTGCAACTTCTGCTTCAACGTTGGCAAGAGATACGGTAAGGACTAGGCTCCGCTCAAGCGGGCTCGATTGTTCTGTCATTGCAATAACCTGTGAAAAAGTGATGAGGGCTTTGTGTGCACCATGCGCTGAATTGCATGGATGGTGCCCAGGAAAGGAATCGAACCTTCACGTATTTCTACGCCAGAACCTAAATCTGGTGCGTCTACCAATTTCGCCACCTGGGCACATCCGACCGGTATTCTACCTCGGCACGCGTCCTAAGGACAGGTATGCTTCACTTTATGACCGTGAATCACTACGAAAACTTTCCTGTGGCGTCCTTTTTGATGCCCGCCCATCTGCGTCCCGCCATTCGTGCAATCTATGCTTTTGCTCGCTCAGCCGATGATTTTGCTGACGAAGGGGAGCGTTCAAACGAAGAACGGCTTTCCTTGCTACTCGCCTATGTGTCGGACTTAGACCGCATTGCTGCTGGCAAAACGCCCCTTGACCCCATTCTGCAAAAACTGGCTACAGTCATTCAGTCTTATGAATTGAAGCTCCAGCCCTTTTATGACTTACTGGATGCCTTTCAACAAGATATTCAAGTGCAATCGTATGCCACTGAAGAAGCCGTGCTTGACTACTGTCGCCGCTCTGCGGACCCAGTGGGGCGCATTTTATTAAGGCTTTGGAAAAAAGATCAGACAGAACCGATACTCAAGGCCTCTGATGCAATCTGTACCGCCTTGCAGCAGATTAATTTTCTTCAAGATGTGGCGGTCGATGCCCAGAAAGGCCGAACCTACCTGTCCGATGAAGCGATGCATCGCCACCATGTTGAACGCTCAGAAATCCTAGGACTGCGCCTCAACGCAGCCCCCCCGCCCTCCTCTGCTTTGCGGGTATTGATCTTGGCAGAATGTGCACAGTGCCGCAGTCGCATGTTGTCTGGCGCCCATCTTCCCGCGCAGTTGGGTGGGCGCATGGGCTGGGAATTATCCCTCGTCATTGCGGGCGGTCTGCGTATTCTGGACAAAATCGAAGTTGCTCGCGGTGACATTGTGTTTCAGCGTCCCAAGCTCTTTGGATTGGATTGGCCTCGCCTAGCTTGGCAAGCATGGGTGGTAGGTTTCAAATACCCCTGATAAAGTGCGGGCCATGTCACCCGATGCCTACTGCCAAGATAAAGCCGCCAAAAGCGGCTCCAGCTTTTACTACAGCTTTCTCTTTCTGCCTCCAGAGAGACGACGCGCCATTACTGCACTCTATGCATTCTGCCGAGAAGTCGATGATGTCGTTGACGAAGTCAGCGATCCCGCCATTGCCAAAATCAAGCTTGCTTGGTGGCGCGATGAACTCGGGCGCATCTTCGCAGGCACCCCACAACATCCCGTTGGCAAAGCCCTATTACCCGGCATTCAACAATTCGGATTGGAGCAACAAAACCTAGAAGAATTGATTAGTGGCATGGAGATGGATCTACACCCCGTGCTCTATCCCGATCGCGCTAGTTTAGAAGATTATTGCCACCGGGTCGCGGGAGTAGTCGGTTTGCTTTCTGCGCGTATTTTTGGATTTACTCAGCCCTCTACTTTGGAATACGCCCATACCTTGGGGATCGCCTTTCAACTCACCAATATTCTTCGGGATGTGGGCGAGGATGCGCGAAGGGGCAGGGTCTATCTCCCCGGTGATGAAATGGCGCGGCATGGAGTCACCGCAGCAGATATTTTGTCTTTAAAAGATACCCCTGCATTACGTGCCCTATTAGCAGAGCAAGCGGAAGTAGCCCGCGCAAAGTATGCCCAAGCCTATGCCCTGTTGCCGGAAGCGGATCGTCGTGCTCAGCGCTCAGGCCTCATCATGGCGGCGATTTATCAAACCTTGCTCGATGAAATCGCCGAGGAAAACTTTGCCGTCATGCATCAACGGATTGCACTGACACCGTTGCGTAAACTTTGGCTGGCCTGGCGCACTTGGATACGATGGCGTCGTTAAATTCTGCGCAAGAAAAAAGTCCTCGAGTCGCCATCATCGGCGGTGGCTATGCAGGAATGTCAGCCGCCGTTTCTCTGATCGATGCTGGCATTAAAGACCTCACCGTGTATGAAGCAGGGCCGGTGCTCGGGGGGCGGGCACGCCGCATTCCAGGGGGTAATAGTGATGACGACAATGGCCAACACCTGTGCCTAGGTGCCTATACCGAGCTCTTAAAACTGATGGTAAATGTGGGCTGTGATCCCGAACAACTGTTTTATCGCAGTCCTCTACGCTTACTGTTTCAGGGTTTAGCAACGTCTCAAAATAAAAAGATCAAGCAAGTCTTCTCGCTTCGTGCAAATCCTTTTTTACCTGCACCATTCAATCTCATCAGCGGTATTCTCTTGAGTTCCGGAGTATCCATCAGCGATCGCGGGCACACACTCCTGGCCTTAAATCGTCTCAAAAGGCGAAGTTATCTCTGTACCTCTGGACAAACTGTTTCAAACTTATTAAATGAGCTCGATATTCAAGGTGCGTTGAGAAGCTATTTTTGGGAGTCGCTGTGTTTGGCGGCGCTCAACACCCACCCCAACATAGCCTGCGCACAAACCTTTTTGAATATCCTGCAAGACATTGCAGAAGGCCCGCGCCAAGCCAGCGATGTGCTGATCCCCAAAGTCGATCTCAGTCGGCTTTTTCCTGAACCTGCTGCCCGCTATATTCAAGACAGAGGCGCTGAAGTATTGAGCGCTTGCGCCATCAAAACATTAGAGCCCGCAGGGCAATTGCTGCGGGTGGTCGGTTCGCGTCATCAAAGGCTCTATCACCACGTGATCCTTGCTGTGCCTCCACGCGCTGCATCCGTATTATTGAGTGGATGGGGCGAAAGCATGAATGACTTAGGCCATCAGCTCCATTCATTACCCCATGAAAAAATTGCAACGCTCACTTTGGATTACTTCAATCGCTCAATGCGCTTACCTTTTCCTATGATGGGAATTGCCAATAGCTCCATTGAGTGGATATTTGATCGGGGATATTTACTCCAAGCCAACAAGGGCAGCGATAGTTGGAATCGCGCTGCTTTGCAGAGAAAATTTAGTCGCTTTACCTGTGTGATCAGTGCGCCGCATGAGGACACTCCTTTAGAAAAACAGGCGCTGACGCGGGCAGCGCATGCGTGTGTGCAAGCGCTGTGCGGGACCCCGATAATAGGCACCTTGACTGAACCGGACAGCAGTCGCCTGGTCGTGGAGAAATTCGCCACTCTATCTTGTCGGCCAAATAGTGCTCGCCCTCATGCTCTCACCCCAGACAAACGTTTAATCCTTGCAGGCGATTATTTACAATCACGCTATCCTTCCACTCTTGAAACTGCTGTGCGAAGTGGCCTGGAAGCCGCCGCTTTAACCCTAAAACACATTTAAACTGTGATCTGCACAATACTGCGCACCTATCCTCTCCTTCATCCATAAAATTTTTTCTTATGACCGCTGCTGACAACGCCCATCTTCCCCCCTTTTCTGAACGCGTCATTTTGGTCACGGGAGCCACAGGGGGCTTAGGGAGTATGGCCTGCCTAGCCCTTGCAAAAGCGGGAGCAACGCTGCTGCTTCTGGCACGCAATGAAAAAAGATTAGACGCGCTGTATGA
>Ga0114962_10002778_pt1 | contig 14405 bp, 13 predicted proteins | sample C_130820_MF_Meta_FD_87017 | JGI IMG/M metagenome (GOLD analysis project Ga0114962, IMG submission 87017) | Freshwater microbial communities from Lake Croche, Canada to study carbon cycling - C_130820_MF_MetaG | ecosystem: Environmental > Aquatic > Freshwater > Lake | place: Lake Croche, Canada...
AGACGGTGCATCAACTTTATTTTTGTGGTGTTTTTCTATAATTTCCACATCAAAATCCTCACCCAGTGATTTAGCGACTTGTGCTACTAATGTTTCCATTATATTAATCCCAATACTCATATTGCCAGTATGCACTATTGGTATCAGTTTAGCATAATTTTTTAGTTGATCATGTTCTTTATTAGTAAGGCCTGTTGTACCAGAAACTACCGGTATTTTATTTTTTGTAGCTAATTCTATAACTTTTAAAGTTAGCTCAGGAGAAGAAAAATCTATGATAACCTCAGAATTTTCACATAATTTTTTAATGTCATTTGTAATAATTATATTTTCTGGTATTAAATATTTATAAGCAAAATTATTAGGTTCTCTCACCAACACAACGTTTAATTTACAATCTAAATGTTGATTTATAGTGGTAAGTAAAGCATAGCCCATTTTACCATTCGCACCCGTAATTCCTACTTTCATTTTCTACCTCATTGGCTTTTAGTATTGCTTTTACAATATATCACAATAGCATATCAAATTATCTTGCCCAAAGGATATTTTTTTTCTAAGCTAAAGTGTGCTTATTGATAATTGCTGAACATTGATGTATATAAATGTTCTTAAGCAATAAAATATAAATAATTGATGACAAAAATAGTTAAAAAATCTAAGAAAAAAGAAATTACTCGGCGTGATTTTATCTTGCTAACTGCTAGCGCGATGGCTGCTGTTGGCGGTGCATCGTGCGTATGGCCATTGATAGATTCAATGAATCCATCTTCAGATGTTCTAGCTTTGGCTTCAGTAGAAGTAGATTTAGATCCAATTCCGGTTGGTCAAACTATCAGAGTTTTATGGAGAGGTAAGCCGGTATTTGTGCGTCACCGTACTCCAGAAAATATTGCTGAAGCAATAAATACTGATTGGCAGAAGCTAAGAGATCCTCAGCCGGATTCTGCTAGGGTTAAGCCTGGACATGAGCAATGGTTAATTATGATAGGTGTCTGCACGCATCTGGGCTGCATTCCAATTGACGATCCAAATGGTGAGTACCATGGTTGGTTTTGTCCATGTCATGGCTCAGTATATGATACAGCCGGTAGAATAAGGCAAGGTCCAGCACCACTAAATTTAATTTTACCTGATTATAAATTTATCACTGATAATAAAATTAAAATAGGTTAACAAGAGATTGTTTATGAGCAAGATTAAAAAAACTATTGATTGGGTTGACTATAGGCTTCCTATTTTTACTTTTTTAAAACATTTAGGTGAGTATAGAACGCCACGCAATCTTAGTTATTTATGGAATTTAGGTTCAATTGCTGGAATTGCATTGGTGCTCCAAATTTTAACGGGTATATTTTTGGCTATGCATTATTCTCCTGATGCAGCTACTGCATTTGATAGCGTTGAAAATATAATGCGTAATGTGAATTATGGTTGGTTAATTCGTTATATGCATGCTGTTGGTGCATCGACATTTTTTTTCGTAGTTTATGTGCATATTAGTCGCGGTATGTATTATGGGTCATTTAAATCTCCTCGTGAGATGGTATGGTTTATGGGCTTGCTCATTTTTTTAACGATGATGGCTACAGCCTTTATGGGCTATGTTTTGCCTTGGGGACAGATGAGTTTTTGGGGAGCAACTGTAATTACTAGTCTTTTCTCAGCCGTACCTGTATTTGGTGAAAATATAGTACAATGGCTTTGGGGTGGTTTTGCTGTTGGAGGGCCAACATTGAATAGATTTTTTGCATTACACTATTTATTACCGTTTATTATTGTAGCGATTGTAATGTTACACTTGGTTGCTTTACATGTTCACGGCTCAAACAATCCAACGGGAGTTGAGGTGAAATCAAGATCAGATACTATTCCGTTTCACCCATATTACACAATCAAAGATTTTTTTGGATTTGCAGTATATGGTATTTTATTTGCTTATTTTGTATTTTATCAACCTAATTACTTAGGTCATCCAGACAATTATATCCCTGCTAATCCGATGGTTACTCCGGAGCATATAGTTCCTGAATGGTATTTTCTACCATTCTATGCGATTCTGCGCTCTATTCCGGATAAGCTTGCTGGAGTTATAACAATGTTTGGGTCGATTTTTGTGTTATTCTTTTTACCATGGCTTGATAGTTGCAAAGTTCGAAGCGGAGCTTATAGACCAAAATTTAAAATTTTCTTTTGGTTGTTTATATTTGATGTAGTTTTATTAGGATATATTGGTGGAAATCCACCAGAAGGAATTTATATAATTCTTGGGCAGTTTGGAACTTTTTATTATTTCTTACATTTTTTTGTAATACTTCCTCTTTTAGGGAAATATGAAAAAACTTTGCCATTACCAAAATCCATTAGTAACGCTTTATGATAAAAATAACACTCAATTTTATAGCCGTTATTATCTTATTATGTGCAAATTGTTTTGCTAGTTCACAAGAGCCACCTAAACAAGAAATATGGCCTTTTGATGGCATGTTTGGAAGATTTGATAAACAAGCTATTCAAAGAGGTTTTCAGGTATATAAAGAAGTATGTTCTGTTTGTCATTCTTTGTCTTTAGTATCCTATCGTAATTTAGAAGAAGTAGGTTTTAGTAAGGAAGAAGTTACTTCTTTAGCTGCCGAATATCAAGTAACAGATGGTCCAAATGATAAGGGTGAAATGTTTCAGCGTCCTGGTAAGCCTTATGATCGTTTTGTCCCTCCTTTTCCAAATGAGGAAGCTGCTAGAGCAGCAAATGATGGAGCTTATCCACCAGATTTATCTTTAATAATAAAGGCAAGAGCAGATGGTGCTAATTATGTTCATGCAATACTTAATGGTTATAACCATAAAGTGCCAGATGATTTTAAGCTTACTGATGGAACATATTACAATCCATATTTTCCTGGAATGCAAATAAAAATGCCCCCACCTTTAAGCGATAATATAGTCACTTATCAGGACGGGACGGTTGCTACCGTAGAGCAGATGTCTGAAGATGTAGTTAATTTTTTACAATGGACTGCAGAACCGGAGATGGAAGCCCGTAAAAATATGGGACTAAAAGCGATTGTTTATTTATTGATTCTTACAATATTTTTCTATGTCGCTAAATCTCGTATTTGGGTTAAGATAGACAAAAAAATAAAATAATATATGTTTGGAATTTCTTTACCTGAATTTTTAGTCATAGCATGTATTGCGATTGTTTTAATAAAGCCAAAAGATATACCTACTTTAGCAAAATATTCAAAAATAATTTTTAAAAAAATTAATTACTTTAAAAAAGAGGCATCAAAAATATATGGCCAAATTCATGAAGCTTTGATTGGCAAAGATGAAATAAATGAAGAACAAAGCTTTATTCAAGGTGATGATGGAAAAATTTACGAAGCATTCAATATTAATGATTTAAAACCTAAAAATAAAATCACTAAATCCAAGAAAAAAAGTCGCTAATCAAAGCTTAATTCACCTTGCCAAATTGAGACTCCACCTTTCAAATGCATTGCTTGAAATCCATGATTTTTCAAAAATTGAGCTGCGGTTAAACTACGTATTCCGTGTTGGCAATAAGCAATATATGGTTTCGATTTTTCTAAATTAAAGTCACCTGCAAGTAATTTTTGTAATGGCAGATGAATAGCTCCTTTGATATGGCCTGATTGCCATTCATGTAATTCCCTAACATCAATAATATAAGCATTTTTATTAAGAAGTAATATTTCATATTCTGATACTTCTGTAACATCATTGATAAACCTATCAAGAAATGTTTGTAAGTTTGCTGAATTGATACGTTTTAAGTGCTCTGCAGCAATAATATTTTCAATTTGTGCTAAACTATCATCAATATTATCATTGATAATTACGTAGTCATAAAACATGCATTTTGAAATTTCTAACTTTGCTTCACTTAATCTTCTTTGTATAACTTCTTCTCTGTCTGAATTTCTATTGCGTAGCCTATATTCTAACTCTTTCATAGATGGTGGTAAAATAAATATAGTAACTATATTTTGTGGTGCTTGTTCTATTAGTTGTTGTGCACCTTGCCAATCAATATCGTACAATATGTCAGTCCCTGATGCTAAAGTCTCTTCTGTTTGTTTTTTAGGAGTGCCATAACTATATCCAAAAACTTTTGCACTTTCTAATAACAAATTCTTTTCTAGTAATTCATCATATTGAGATTGGTTTATAAAAAAATAATCTTTACCCTCAATCTCTCTATCTCTCATAGGGCGAGTGGTGACAGAAACGGAAGGAATGATATTTTTATTATTTTTAAGTATGGCTTTTATCAAGGTTGTTTTGCCGGTACCAGATGGTGATGAGAATATAATTTTTAAACCATGAGATCTAAGCTGCATTTTTAGTTATTTATTGTTGTAGTTGTGGTTAATTTAGCCTAGTATATTAACCGATTTTTAACTACAAATCCAGAAATTAATGCTCTTTCATTCGCTTAGTAAGGTCAAGATATGGTTATTGATTTGCGCAATCATAGTATTAGCTATGATTGCTTTAGGTGGTTATACCAGGCTTACTGATTCAGGGTTGTCAATCGTTGAATGGAAGCCGATAACTGGGGTAATATATCCATTTAATCAATTTATGTGGGAACAAGAGTTTTCCAAATATCAGAGCTCTCCGGAATACATATACATAAATTCTGATTTTAGCTTGGAGCAGTTTAAACAAATTTACTTTGTAGAGTATTCTCATAGATTATTAGGTAGGGTATTAGGAATTATTTTTATTATACCTTTTTGTTATTTTGTAATTACAAAAAAACTTTCTAAAAAGCTTATAAAAAATTGTATATTTATTTTTATTCTTGGCTCTATACAAGGTGCTATAGGCTGGTATATGGTCAAAAGCGGGCTATTACAATCTCCGGAAGTAAGTCATTATAGATTGGTACTTCATTTGTTAATGGCGTTGTTAATTAATGGACTTATTATTTGGAATTTTTTTTCTTTAACCAAATTTATTGAAATCAAAAATTCTCCTAAATATTTGTTAAATTTAGTTCTATTTCTATTTTTATTAGTTATATTGCAAATTACTTCTGGAGGATTAGTAGCAGGTTTGAATGCCGGACTGATTTACAATACTTATCCGTTAATGGATAATCAGTTTATTCCTAAGGGCTTGATAATGTTAAATCCTTGGTATTTAAATTTTCTTGAAAATATAACTATGGTGCAATTTGTTCATAGGATGTTAGCAGCTATGATATTACTTTGTACTATAATATTTATTCCTATTATGGTTGTTCGTATATCAGATAAAAAGCTAAAACTAGCTTGTATGTGCATATTATTTTTTGTTTCTTTGCAGTTTATTTTAGGAGTTATTACGTTATTAAATGCAGTGCCTGTATTTTTAGGTGTCTTACATCAGCTTGGAGCAATATTATTATTTACGAATTTACTTTTTGTTATAAATTTGTTAATGTATCAAAAATAATACTTATGCAAATCTTGAAAAAGAGTTCCATTCTTAAAATAATAAAATGAATTACAACCAGAAGTTTTCTGATGTTATAGCAAAAATTAAAGCAGAAGGTCGATATAGATCATTTTTGGATATCGGACGTTGTGCTGGCGAATTTCCCGCAGCATTTGACTATAGTAGAAATAAGTCTATTACATTGTGGTGTATTAATGATTATTTAGGTATGGGACAGCATCCTAAAGTTTTAAAAGCTTTTACTGAAACAGCTCAGTCAATGGGTGTTGGAGCAGGTGGAACTAGAAATATAGGAGGCAATCACCATCCGATAGTGCTTCTAGAAAGAGAACTAGCAGATTTGCATAGTAAAGAAGCTGGCTTGGTTTTTACGTCTGGCTATGTGGCTAACGAAGCAACTTTAGCATCGCTTTCAAAAATATTACCGGATTGTATCTTTTTTTCTGATGAAGGAAACCATGCTTCAATCATTGAGGGCATAAGGCATAATAAAGCTGAAAAATATATTTTCAGACATAATGACTATGAACATTTACGTTCTTTAATTTCAAAGGTCGATATTAATCGCCCTAAAATAATAATTTTTGAATCAGCTTACTCAATGGATGGTATTATTTCACCAATGGTAGAATTTTGTGAAATCGCAGAGGAATTTAATGCTTTAACCTATCTTGATGAAGTTCATACAGTTGGTCTCTACGGACGAAGAGGTGCTGGTCTTGCTGAAAAATTAGGAGTTGCAGATAAGATTGATATAATTCAAGGAACTTTAGGCAAAGCATTTGGTGTTATGGGTGGCTATATTACCGGTAAACGTGACTTAGTTGACGCAATAAGATCGACTGCTTCTGGTTTTATTTTTACTACTTCATTACCTCCAGCAATTATTGAAGCTGCGAGAGCAAGTGTAATGCATTTAAAATCGCAGGATTCTGAAAGAATTGAACATGCACGTAAGGTTAAATTAACTAAGAAAGCACTAAATGAATCCAGAATTAATATTCTAGAAAATCAAACTCATATTATCCCGGTTTTGATAAATGACCCAATTTTAGCAAAGCAAGCTTCTAAAATGTTACTTGATGAGCATGATATTTATTTACAACATATCAATTATCCAACTGTAGCTAAAGGCTCTGAAAGACTAAGAATAACCCCGACTCCGTTGCACACCGAGCAAATGATTAAAACTTTCGTTTATTCACTAAAAATAGTTTTATCAAAACTTGCGGTTAAGGAAGCTGCTTAATACTACTTTCTATTGGGTTCTTTTTGCAATTTCATTTTTTATTCTAGACTTTGGTAATACTTTTGGACTCTTCCTGGTATCCGAATGATGAGTTACATTTCCAAGACCTTTAGCAGCTTGTTCTACAGTAGGGAGTTCTGTTATCGCTTCATCTGAGTGATGGGTTACATTTTCAAGACCTTTACCAACTTTTCTTGTAGTGGTCTCTAAATCTAATTCTTTTTCTTTCTTTTGACCTTTTTCTTTAGCTCTTTCTTTTTCCCTAATTTCTTTTTTTCCTTCTTCTTCCTTCATAACTTGATCAACCGTTTTGTTACCATGATAATAATAATTAATTGTACCAGCTAAAGCCCCGATTAAACAAGCAGCTGCACCAATGACAGCTGGTGTTAGCACTGCAAGTCCGGTAATTCCAGCGGCTGCACCTCCGGTTGAAACTGCTAAAAGTATTAGGCCTACCACTATTGCTACTTTTATAAATATTTTAATTGATGAATTAGTTTGATGGTAATAAGAGCTTTTTTTTGCTATTGTTTTAGCTTCAGCTGCATTTTTTTTACCACTTCCGGTTAAACCCAAAATGATTTGTGCTTCTTTAAACATACTTCTTGCTGCAGAAATAATACTAGCTCCTTGAACAATACCTCCAAGCACAGGTATATTGGCAATCGATGTTGCAACATGATTTCTAACAGCTTCTTGAACAATTTTATCATTTCTTTCAGCTATAGCACCCCAAGCTTCTTGCATATCGCCAACTTTTGTGTCCTTCAATGCTTCTTTAGAACCATTTGCCAAAGTATTACCGGCATAAATCGTAGAAAGAGCTACAGGTAAAATTGTTGTGGTAATGGGAGGAGTAGGAATAGGAAAAAAACTTTTAGCTACATCAATAGCAACTGATCCAAAAGTAAGAGCTCCTCCCAAATAAGCAAGACCTCTGCCTGATTTATCTTGTAGATCAGATAACTTTTTAGCCATCTCGGGGTCTTTTTTATCTTCTGGGAATAGAGTTCGTGGAAGATAACTTACTAATCTATCAGATTGTCTAGCAGCAGCTCCTGCTAATTTTGCTAACATACTATCTTCTTTGCCTTTGCCTATACTGTTACTCACTATATAATTAGTAGCATAATTACCAACAACTCCCGCACCACTTGCAATTGGAGCAGCTAAATATAATGGTATTCCAGAAAATGCTGATGCCGCAAAAGTAGCTATACCCAAACCAATCTGCGCAACACCACTAAGTGTATTTACTCCTCTTGTTTGTTGCTCTAAGGTTGGTTCACTAGCCAGTTTTTGAGAAACTTTAGTCATATATAAATTCTTTTTATTAACACATAATAATAATTATAGTTCTATTGTATTAATAAATAATTAATAAGCGCAAGAAAGATTATAATTATTTACTATTTAGAAGTATCAGTGTTTTCTTCTTCTGTAGCATTTTCCATATCATCAGCTTCTTCTGATATGGTATCTTGCTGAGTCTGTTCTTGTTGAGCGGCACCTAGCGCATAAACACATAAATCTTCAAATGAAACATGATTTTTATCAGCTAAATCTTTTAGCTTTTGAATGCTATCCATAACTTCTTGAGGAATGGTACCACCACGTTCTTTTGATAACCAATCCGCTTGGAAATGTAAAGGATGATGGCTGTCTTCAGGAGAGCCGATATAAATGGTAAATGGAGCTTGTACACCATTAAAATTGCAAGGGACGGTAAATTTCTTCATAGCCTTATAATTATATTTAGTTGTTTGACCATATTTATTATGATATCACATAAATTAAAAAGAAAACATTATAATTAAATAGCTTTTATGACACGTAATTCTGATAACACAGAATATAATAAGCGATATAAGAGAAATTTACTAGAGATATGGTGGTCTTCAGTTGATCGTATTTCTATGATGGTGATTTTCACTATTATTGCTTTTAGCATTATTATGGTTATAACAGCTAGTCCAGCAGTTGCCGAGCGTATTGGTCTAGAGCCGTTTTATTTCATGAAGCGTCAAATTTTGCACCTAATTATAGGATTAAGCTTAATAATTTTTTTCTCATTTCTGCCTGTTATCGCCGTTAAAAGAATTGCTATTATAGGTTTCCTATTATGCTTAGGTTGTTTAATAGCTGTATTGTTATGGGGGCCAGATATTAAAGGTGCAAAACGTTGGATTGGGGTTCTAGGTTTTTCATTGCAACCATCAGAATTCGCTAAACCTTTATTTGCGGTTGTAACTGCTTGGATCCTATCAGCTAGTTTTGAAGATCATAATTTCCCAGCATTTAAAATATCATTACTGATTTATCTGCTTTTTATATCATTGCTTATATTGCAGCCAGATTTTGGTATGGTAATGACTATAACTTTGATATGGATCGGACAATTATTTTTAGCGGGGTTATCGGTTTTTTGGATGATATTAGTTTCATTTCTTGGAATAATGACAGCATTAATATCATATTTTTTATTACCTCATGTAAAAAGAAGAATAGACAGTTTTTTAAATCCTGAGAATTTTGAAAATTATCAAATACATCAATCAATTCAAGCATTTAAACATGGAGGTCTATATGGTACTGGTCCTGGAGAAGGTATTATTAAGCAACATTTGCCAGACTCTCATACTGATTTTATTTTTTCAGTTGTAGGTGAAGAGCTTGGTTTTTTAGCGTGTTTGTTCTTGATATCAATGTTTGCTATTTTAGTAATTAGAGGTTTATATCTCATTGCTAATGATACCAATAAATTTAGTATTTTATCCGTGGCTGGGATTTTAATGCAAATAGGAATTCAGTCTGCGTTTAATATGGGCGTAACTCTGCATCTTCTACCAACTAAAGGTATGACTTTACCTTTGATAAGTTATGGTGGTTCTTCTGTTTTTTCTATTTCTATTGCTTTAGGTATGATGTTGTCATTTACTCGAAAAAGATATAATATTATTACTCTACCAACTAGAAAATTATATACTAGCTAGAATTAAATGAAGAAAGCTCTTAAAGTAGTGATAGTTACTGGAGGAACAGGTGGTCATATTTTCCCAGGCCTCGCATTAGCTGATGTTTTAAACGAAAGTCATAATGATTGCTTAATCCTTGCAGATAAGCGTTTTTTAAATTACAAATCGCAAGTGCCGAAATATCTAAGCTATAAAATAGTGCCATCAAGAAGCTTTGTAGGTAATATTTTTACTAAAATTATTTCACTCTTTAAGATCGTCCTTGGAGTGATTTATTCAATAAAAATTCATTTTACATATAAGCCTGATGTAGTTATTGGTTTTGGTGGATATACTACAGTTCCTGGTATTTTAGCTGCTAAAGTTTTACACATTCCAATTATAATTCATGAGCAGAATGCCGTCATAGGAACTGCTAATAAATTTTTGATAAAATGGGCAGATATCATTGCATTAACGTTTAATAATACCATTGGTATAGATAAAATGGATAATCGAATAGAAATTGTTGGTAATCCAGTAAGAAAAGATATACAACGCCTTAGAGATGTACCTTATACGGTTCCTACATCTAACTCAACTATTAATATAGTAGTGACCGGTGGCAGTCAAGGTGCTAAAATTTTCAGTAAAGTACTACCGGAGGCTTTATCATTATTAAGTCAAAAATTACAGAAAAGAGTAAAAGTTTTTCAACAATGCAGAATTGATGATTTAGTTGTTGTTAAAGATAGATATAATGAGCTAGGAATTGAAGCTGTTGTTGAAAAGTTTTTTGATAATATGCCCAAATTATTAGCACAGTCACATATAGTTTTTTCTAGGGCGGGTGCGTCAATAATTTCTGAATTAATAGCTATTGGCAGACCATCCATATTAGTTCCTATAAAAAATTCTATTGGCGATCATCAATATTTAAATGCTAAGATGCTAGAATCTCATAAAGCTGCATGGATAATTAATGAGCAGGAGTTTAATCCTGATAATTGCGCAAAATTGCTTCAGGAATTGCTTCAAGATCAAGATAAGCTGATCTTTGCTGCCAATAATTCCAGAGCTTTATATACGGATGCTAATGTTAAATTAGCTAATATAGTTGTAAATTTTTGTAGATATGGTCATATTTAATCAGAATTTATTTGCATAAAACACAAACGAATAGCACAATGACAGATATGAGTTTATTTTCATTGGGGAATTTTTGGAAATGAGATTTATAATATTTATTTTACTTTTAATTAGTTTAGCTGGTTGTAGCTATTTAAAGCCAAGGCATAAAGATTATTCAATTAATAAAAGAACGCCTATAGCAAATAGTAATCTTATTGCAGAACAAAAGCAGTCAATTCAAAATCAACAAGTTAATAATGTTATTAATGAATATAGATTCAATGAAAATTTTGATGATACACCTATAGAAGATATTTCTTTAAACCAACTTTCTCCTGATTATATAGAGCCAACAGACATAGACTATCAGGTTGGCCTAACAGAAGATCTAAACGTTCGGCACTCAAAAGCAAAAGAGGTTAAGTTGCATGAGGTTCAGCATCGTAAACATAAAAAGAAGTCTTATCCTGAATTATCAGATATACCCAAACGCAAAACTTCAGAGATTGAGCATAAAAAACTAATTGATAATAAAAAGCAAGAATTGAAAAAAATAGAACATAAATCCAAAACAGCGGTAAAAAATAATATCAACTCAGCAAAACAATCTAAAAAAGAAGTTGTTAGCAGCGCCCGTCCAAGTAAAATAGAGATCGAAGCTAAGCTAAAACAACTTCAGTCAAACGCTGTTTCTAGTAGTGTTGATGCAAAAGATAAATTACCTCAAGGTTCGGTTGAAACTAAAACTAAAGTAACAGATGCACAAACTAGTAATAAGCAGCCTTTGCCAAAGATTGACTTACCTTCTACTTCAACAGTAACTAAACCTCTACTAAGTTCTAATCTAGGAATTTCAACGAATAAAGCCCAGCAACCTCCAGCCGCGTCTCAACCTTTAGATAATTCTGTGTCTATACCAAAAATGCCATCAATAGCAAATATTGCGCCTCCAGTAAAGCCAGATACTAAAGCTATTGCGCCAACTATTCCTGCATTACCAGATGTTACAACTAAACCGCCTTTACCAAATATAGTTGAAACTAACCCTAGCCCTTCTGCAATAACTACACCGCCTGCGGCTTCTATAAATGTGCCGATTACTCCTCCATTGCCAAGTACCTCGACTCAAGTTAATCCATCAATGTCAACTTCATCAGCAGATGCTTCTAAATCTTCTCCTGATAGCACAATGAATAAAACTATAAGGGTTAATAAAGATCAGTCAGTTGAGGTTTATAATAGTGGTACTATTTTACCGCCTCCTTTGCCACCAGCTATGCCTTCAAAGTAATGTGATAATCAAGAATAAAATTGAAGATAATTATTTATTAGTATATTACTAAATAAATAATTTATAGGGAGATAATTATGCAGAAAGATCATTTAAAAATTCCTTCTATGTTAGATGTAAATATTACTTTTGAAGCTGTAAGAGTAACTGAAGCTGCTGCAGTTGCGGCTTATGACTTTATGGGAAGAGGTGATGAAAAAGCTGCTGATCAGGCGGCAGTAACTGCTATGCGTAAAGCTCTTGGTCAAATTAATATCGATGGTACAGTTGTAATCGGAGAGGGTGAAAGAGACAAAGCACCAATGCTGTATATTGGTGAGAAAGTTGGCTCTGGTGTTGGCCCAAAGATTGATATAGCGCTTGATCCATTGGAAGGCACTACTATTTGTGCAACAGGCGGTCCTAATTCTATGGCTGTAATTGCTATGAGTGAAGGTGGAGGTTTACTCAATGCGCCGGATGTATATATGGAAAAAATAGCTATTGGTCATCATTATAATGAGCAAATTATTGATCTGGACAGTACTCCGAAACAAAATCTTTCTAATCTGGCTAAAGTAAGAAATTGTAATATTGAAGATTTAGTTGTTGTTATTTTAAGTAGAGATAGGCATAAGGAATTAATAGCAAAAGTTCGTGAATCAGGAGCAAGAATTTGTTTGATTAACGATGGTGATATAGCTAGCGTAATTTCTACAGCAATACCAGGAGGTGGCGTTGATATGTACATGGGAATAGGGGGAGCTCCTGAAGGAGTTTTGGCAGCAGCAGCTCTTTGTACTACAGGTGGGCAGATGATGGGTCGTTTATTGTTTGATGATGAGAGACAAAAAGAGCGTGCTAATCTTATGGGAATTAGTGATCTTAATAAAAAATATTTAATACATGAAATGGTTAGAGGCAACGATATTATGTTTGCTGCAACTGGTGTAACTAGTGGCTCAATTCTTGATGGTGTAAAATTTTCCGGTAACGGCAGTGTTTTTACTCATTCTATTGCTATGAGAGCACAGAATAAAACTATTCGTCATATCAGAACCGAGCACAGGTTATTTAAAACTTTAGATTAGTATGATTATTGATTTAGCAGTTGATAATAAGGTTTTTAAATCGGTTAAAAACAAAAAATGGACGCATGCGGCGTTCGATTCTAAAGAAGCTCTACATATAACTCAAAAAACAGGCTTACCTTATGTGCTTGCACAGATATTATCTAGCCGTAACATTAGTGTTCATAATGTATCTAATTTTCTAGAGCCCAAGTTGAAAGATTTATTACCTGATCCGTTTCATCTTTTAGATATGGATAAGGCTGTTGTAATAATATCTCAGGCAATAGCGAGTAATAAAAAAATCGCAGTTTTTGGTGATTATGATGTAGATGGAGCTACTTCTTCTGCTCTATTAAAAAGATATTTTGAGTGTATAGGAGTAGATATAGAAGTTTATATTCCTGACCGTATTTTAGAGGGTTACGGACCGAATATCGAAGCCTTCCAAACACTAAAAAAAAGAGGAATAGATTTAATTATTACTGTTGACTGTGGAACTACTTCATATGAGCCAATTGTTTTTGCAAAACAACTTGGAATGGATTTGGTAGTGATCGATCATCATATTGGCGATATTGCTTTGCCTGAAGCATTAGCTGTAATAAATCCTAACCGTGCTGATGAAGTTTCAGATTTCAAATATTTAGCTGCTGTAGGGGTAAGCTTTTTACTGATAGTTGCTTTAACAAAGCATCTAAAGACAGAAGGCTATTTTCTAAAAATCAAAGAGCCTAATTTATTACATTTTTTAGATCTTGTAGCGCTTGGAACAGTGTGTGATCAAGTGCAACTTACTGGCCTAAATAGAGCTATGGTTAGACAAGGTCTTAAGGTCATAAATAATGGCCAGAATATAGGTTTACGTGCTTTGGTAGAGGTTGCTGGTATTACAAGTGCTGTATCTGTTTATCATTTAGGTTTTGTTCTTGGTCCTAGAATAAATGCAGGAGGGAGAGTAGGCCAATCACCTTTAGGAGCCGAGCTGCTTTCTTGCAATGATTATACGAGAGCTATTGAACTTGCTAAACAGTTAAGTGGATATAATGAAGAAAGAAAAGCGATAGAATTATTAGTATTAGAGCAAGATACTTTACAAGCAGAAAAAACTGCTAAAACTGATCCAATTATTTTTGTAGTAGGCGAAGACTGGCATCCTGGAGTAATAGGTATTATTGCCAGCAGACTAAAAGATAAATTTAATAAACCAACAGCGGTAATATCCTTAGCTGATGGTATAGGTAAAGCATCATGCA
>Ga0114962_10002779_pt1 | contig 14401 bp, 20 predicted proteins | sample C_130820_MF_Meta_FD_87017 | JGI IMG/M metagenome (GOLD analysis project Ga0114962, IMG submission 87017) | Freshwater microbial communities from Lake Croche, Canada to study carbon cycling - C_130820_MF_MetaG | ecosystem: Environmental > Aquatic > Freshwater > Lake | place: Lake Croche, Canada...
CTCCAAATACTTCTGGATATAGTCTTTTTGCTTGTTCTACTGTGGTTAAGTTTAATCGGTTTTCTTTTTGTTTTTTTGGTTTTTTCTCTTTTGGTTTTTTCTCTTTTGGTTTAACTTTCATTAATTCTGCTAATTCTGCTTTTTTACTTGATAATTCTGCTTCAAGTTTTCTAATTGTTTCTTCTAATTTTCGTATCTTAATTGCCATATATATATATATATTAGTTTAGAAATAAAAACACACCATTAGCACCAAAGTAATTTCCAAGCAAACCAGCCTCTTGACTGCACTTTGGCAATTTCTTTTGCATGCCGTATTCTATAAAGCCTTCGACGCTCGTCAGCATACGGTTTTCCATCTTCATGAATATATGTTGGATAGTCTCCGTATCCCGCTGCTCCTAAATAGAACATAAAAATGCCATCTGAATCATACACTTCTATTTTATATTTAGGATTATCACTAGGATGTACAGACACACCTAACTCCTTAGCATTATCATGCACACGTGGCAAAATACGATACATAATATAATTACCAAATATTTTATGTATATTAAGTCTAACGACTTTCAAATGGAGGCAAGTTTTTTTTGCCTCTTATGACTTGTTTTAAAGCTATTTGTTCTTTTAATTGGTGGGGGTCTATTTCACTTACGGTGAGGGGGGTCGTTTTACTAACTTTCTTTGTAGGCCTGTACACTGGGTAAGACTTACCACCTACGTCAGACCAAGCCTCCTTGTACCATTGGGTAAGACCCTCCTCTGTTTTTTTGCCAGAGTATTCGCCTCCTAATTCTTTGTATTTTTTTACAATCCATCCGCTCTTGTATGCTGAGGGTTTTTCGTATTTTTCATCGGCCATTTTTTTCACTTTTTCATAAAGCTTTTTGTCTAATGGTTCGTTTTTAGGTGCCATTATATATTATACATATAATATATAATGAGTGATGATTGGGACAGCCAATTAATAGATTTCCTTGAATCAATACGTTGTAAAAGTGCAAAACTATCTGTTAAACACACAAACAAGTTCTTTTATTATAAATCATGTAGCAATTACTTTGATATACCCATTATTGTGTTAAGCGTTTTATCCGCATCATTTGGGGTAGGAACTAAGGATTTTTTAAATCAATCTGTTATTTCTTTGGTGTCTTGTGCTGTAAGTATGATTGTTGCCATTCTTTCGTCTATTAAACTTTACTTGAATATTTCTACCAATACAACGAATGAATTGGATATTTCAAAAGAGTTTCATTTGCTGTCCCTTGATATACAGAAAACACTTGCTTTACCCCAAGAATTACGTAAAATAGACCAATTGGACTTCTTGAATAAATCATACGATACATTTATAGTAATGTTACAAAAAAGTTCCTTGATTAAAGCAGAAGAAGAGCGTGAACGCATGGATACTATACTTGATAAAATTAAACGATCTCCACGGCTGTCTATAAAACGCCAACCTATTTTGTCGCCATTGCAATTACCATCTAATAATGAACTCACATTTGGTGATTAAGCTGTTCCTGTTGTAAATCCATTTTATTATGAAGTTGAACTTATAATCCAATTATAAACAGAACCAGTTATTCTTGATAAAACTAATTGTCTTGCTGAATTAGCACTTACAGTTAAAGTTTGTAATGGAGTTGCTCCACTATATATTAAATTATTAGTTCCAGCATTTAACATTAAACTATCTGCGTCATTACGAATAGTAACAGATTGTCCCAAAGTTAAATTACTTGTTGGTAAAAATACTGATTGTTGTCCTGCTGTTGAAGTAGGACACCATAAAATGTAATTTGAATTTGTTATTCCAGTTATAGTATAATTTGCTGATAAATCAATAACTACTATTTGAGGATAAGTATTAGGAAAGTCTGCCCATTCATAATTATTTGCAGTTGTTCTTTTAATTATCTGTCCTGTTGTTCCATAACTTCCATTTATTTTTAATGCGGTTGAGTTCAATTTTATTTCGTTTGCCGATATATCAAAACTGTTTTGAGTAGTTGTTATTGAAGTAGGGGTGTAATGAGTATTATTTAATCCATTATTAAATACTATATCGGTTGGAGCAACTTGTAAATAATTTTCACCAGTATTGTCATATAATGATAATGTAGTGCCGTTTAATATAGATTGTAATACTGGTGGGTCGTCATTAGTGCTTATGATAAATCCAGTTGGACTTATTGTATTTGTAGCAACTAATGGGTCACTAAATATTACATTATATGAACTTGTTGCTGTTGAAGTAGTTGCGTCAAACACTGCTTGTAATGTTGGAACACTGGGAGTAGGTAAATTTCGCCATTCTAATTCGCCAGTTGCTACACTATTTCCTACATATTGGGATGAAGTTCCTTGATCGCCATTGATACTAATATGTTTTTCTGTTATTAGCAAAGAAGTAGAAGATGGAGGTTCGGCAATAGTTGTAGTAAAGTTTAAAGTATCATAGGATAATGTTGTGCTTTGAGTTAAAGTTGTATTATTTATAATAAGACCTTCATTGGTTAAAGTGCTTTCTAATGGTGCTTCTAAATCAATCATAGTCATACTTAAAGGTGTAATACGAGTAGTTTGTTGATTATTAAGTTTAGATATTATTGCCTCACCAGTAGCATAAGTAGAATTATTAGTAGTAAAGTCTTCTTGTAATTGGGACAGTTGAATAGTATTTGCTCTAATAGCACAAGTTGCATCTGCTGGTTTTACTGATACTTGGTCTAGTTGATTTAATGTAATTAGAGGACTTTCATAATTATTAGCAGTCATATTTATTGCTCCCACTTGTTGAGGAAACATACCTTCTCCTTTTAATGCTGTTATTAAATACATACTTGATTTTCGTAAGTCAGTAGTAGTTTCAGTTAGTGCGGTTATATCGTTTGTTATTTTTATACCATTTGATATTCCATCAGTTCCTATAATAACACTTTCTTTGCCCTCTTTACCACTATCGCTTGTAATTTTGAGTTGGCAATTTGGAAAATCAATTTCTGTCATAATATAATATGAATATATATTTTATTATGATATTGACTTAAATTATAATAAAGAGTGGCATATAGTAATCTGTGCCATTAATATCAATACGCATATAATTACCGCTAAATTGTTTTGTTCCTTTTGTGGTGTCTATTACTTGGGTTGAATTAGCACTGGATAATGCTAAAATTCCTGTTGCCTGGACTTGACCTAATTGAATTGGGTCAGCAGGAGATGGAAACCCTTCTTCAGGAGGGGTGTTTAGAGCAAGACCACCAACACTTGTTATAACATTGAAAGAAGCGTCAGCACCTACGGCAAGAACTTCTGCAAGAGAGGGAGTTGCAGCAGGAGCAGGAAGGTCTGTCCAGTTTGCTACACCAGATGCGTCAGTAGTAAGAACTTGACCAAGTGTTCCTGCTACACCCTGAAATGTGAGTTCGTTAAACGACATATCAAAAGTTGCTCCACCAGCAGAAAGACCAATTAAAGAAAGAGCAGTGTTTGTAGCAAGAGGATACAGTTCAAACTGAACTTTTTCGGCAGTCACCGTTTGAGTGTGGTCTGCGTCATCCTTATATACAAAGGTTGTTGCTCTGTAATCTATCTCAATTGGAGTTGCTGGTGACATATTATAATATAGTAAAAGATAAAAAATTAGGAATAAACAATTAAATTATGGGGGTTCGCTAAAAAGTTGTAAATAATAAGTTGTTCCATTTAATGTAATTGGAACAACAGTTCCTGCACTTTCTAAAAGAGGAATAGTAATGGGATCAGTTGCCACATTTAATTCTGATAATTGAATGACGGCATTTTCAATTGTATATCCATTCATATCAAGATTACGTTGTGCTGTATTTCCATTATTTAATACTTCCGCAAGAGTGCCAACGAGAGAACCGCCGCCACTTCCCCATACCAAATTGCCGTCTGAACCACCTGATACTAAAACATTTCCTATATCTCCATAATTTCCGTCTAAACCTATACGATTGCCACTATTATCACTTTTAATAGTAATATACTGTATAGGTGAAGATTGTGTCTCTCCATTTTGAATTTGTATAGAGTTATTTACATTAAGAGTAGTAGCGTCGCTTGCTTGTGTGATTGCCGCAATTGCTTCCACTTTGGTTGCCAAATTATTCCATGTAATAGCTACTGGAGCGGCATCCGGTGGTTGATATGCAATTCCTACAGCATTAAATGCTACGCCATCTTCCGAAATACCAAGATTCTGAAATAGAGATACTGCAGAAGCACTAATAGTAGTCCTTACACCAGTTCCGTTTAAAAAAGTCAACTCACCTTGTGGTTCAGGATATTCTACATATTGTGTTATTGGTGCTGGACTACCACTGCTGACTATGGCAGTTGTTGCCTCACTAAATAATGCCGAATTAAAAATAGTACTTGGGACTAATGGTGGAGGATATACAGCCATTTATATTATGAATAGAAAATTAATTAATTCGTATAAACTTACAAGATTTATTTGACTGATTATCGTATGGACTTGTTTGTGTACTAGGACTAGCAGAGCAATTTACACCATAAGTACCATTTGTTTGTACACCGCTATTATTTACTGTATATACAGATAAAAATAGATAAATTGTTCCACTTGAACCAACTGTTACAGGAGCAATTACATGTGAGTTTATAAAACAAGGATTAGGTGTTCCACCTGCCGATCGTGGCATTATTGGAAAATTGCCAGTGTAATTTGTTGATGCTGTTGACGAAGTTGCTCCTATGCTCCAAGCACAACCTCCCGTAGTAGTCCCTTTAAATCCATAAAGTATACTACCTCCGTTCCATCCACCTGACATTAATCCTAATTGAAAATCAACTAAATAAGTAGCACCAACAACAAATCCTGAAAATGAAAAAGTAGTTGTTTGATTAGATGTAAATGGTGCTTGATTTTTCCAAAAGTTATTACCTATAAATTGTATTCCTGTAATACCATCTATAATATCATTGCACTCTATTACTGCTTGTTGTGCTGCCGTTATTTGAGAATCTATAATAATTGAAGTTCCTTCTATTTGTGGTAATGATCTAAACTTAACAGGATCAAATATCATGTCTACTTCAGATGGTGGAGGATAGTAAGCCATTTATATATATATAGATACTATAATTCTATTCCGTCGCCAATTCTCATTTCTGTTACATTTTTGCCTGGTAAGTTGGCATATGAAGCAGTACTATTACCACCTACTGTAAATGTAGAACTAGGAGTACTTAACAATGCTCTTACTTTTATTTGTAAAGAAGCGGTTGTTCCATATGGAACATTAAATGCCATTGTGCTATTCAATTGAACATTTTGAAATTGATTTACAAAAAACCCTTGCCCATTATAGTAATATGGATTACACCAATTTGCAAAACAGCCTCCATCTCCTCCAACTAAACTCATTTCACAAAATAAAAATTGAGATGTTGTCGTAAATGTGAGACTGACTTTCCACAGCCATACTCCTGCTTCTCTTATTACTGCTGTTGTTGGATAATATTTAAACGTAGTTGTATCTGATTGGTTTGTCATACTTGTACATGTAATAACACCACCTCCTAAATCACTTGTAGAAACTAAACAATAATCAGCTAAAAACCCTGTTATTTCTGTTACATCTGTTTGTAATTGCTCAATTTCTCCAGGTACAAGAGGGTCTGCAGTTGCTGCTACTGCATCGTTTGCTATTATAAACTCGTAAGGATTAAATATAGGCAGTGTATTTTTAGGTGGTATTCTTGCCGCCATTTATATACATACAGTTAAAATATTTATACTTGATACGGATTATTTTGATTTGTAAACTTAATCCAAGTTCTGTTATATCCAGTTGATATATTTGTATTACTTGTTCCATAAAATGCTGTATAAGAAAAATTACTTGGTGCAACTACTGTCATTGATATAGTAATTGTGTCTCCTTCAGTAGCATTATTAACATTATAAAAAAATGAAGCTGCTAATGTAGGCAAGTTCATAGTACCATTATTTGTGTTTAAATAATTCCACACTACTATTGGTTGCTGATTACTTGCTTTTCCAGCTATAAGAGTGTAAGTCCATATTATAGCATAAGTCCAAGCACTAGGTAAATTTAAACAAACATTATAACAAATCATTTGAGACCCACCAGTATTTATCGGATAAATAGCTAATTCAGTAACACTATTTGTGTCCATTGGAGTTCCATTTTGTAGACCCGCCGAACTAGTAAACTCATTAAGCAATGTATTTGATATTTCTAAATCATTTGTAATTGCATTTATCTCATTAGTATAATCTGTGCCTGTATTTATGTTTGCAGTAGGTATATTGAAAAACTTTTTTGGGTCAAAGATTGGATTCCAATTGGCAGGAGCAGCATAGGCAGACATTATATTATCGTTAGATTTTTTGTATTAATTTTCTCCTCTTTTATATATGTCAGACATTATCAATTTTTATGAAAAAGTTCCAAAGAATATGCTTGATGATGCCGAAAACCCTAACTTTGAAAGTCATAAAATCAAACTGCCTTTTAGAATGTGCGTCTCTGCTCCATCAGGATCAGGCAAAACTAACTTTGTAATTAATCTTTTAAAAAAGTTTAGTGATGGTGAAGGCACGTTTCATGATGTCACCATTGTGACTCGTAACAAAAATGAACCGCTTTATAATTGGCTTCATAGTGTATGCCCCGAAATAGTTATTCAAGAAGGCATTTCTAAATTACCTGTTTTAGACAAAATGGATAAAAAACAAAACCATTTAGTTGTATGTGATGATTTACTATTAGAAAAAGATCAAACACCCATTATCAACTACTACATCCGTTGTCGTAAATTGAATTGCTCCATTGCTTACTTATCCCAGTCTTATTTTGACATTCCATCCCTCATTCGTAAGAATTGTTCTTATATGATTTTTTTAAAATTAGGAGGAGTGAGAGAAGTCAAAGACATTCTTCGCAATTTTGGCCTTGGATGTTCCAAAGAACAACTGCTTAATATGTATGAATATGCAACCGCAGAAAAGTTTGGATGTTTATTGCTTGATCTTGAAGCAGACAAAGACAAAAAATTCCGCAAAAACTTCTCAGAAATATTGGATGCCTCTATGTTTGGTGAAGACGATGAGTAAAGAACTTAAAGAATTATTAGATTATTAGTTAATGAAAGTAAAAAAGAATTTAGGAATAAAGCGTTTTGAAATATCTACTGCTTCTATGGGTAATTGCATGTATTATCGTGTGCGGTGTTATGAAAAGGATGGTTCATTATTGAATGGCTTTTTTGGTAATGTAACAGGAAGTATAAGTGCTACTACTACTCACACTAAGTTATTTAACAAACAACTATATACTGTAGATCAAATAGAAGAAGAAATTCAAAAAAAATCTGATGAACCATTTAGCATCATTTTAATTCAACCCATTACAAAAACAAGAATTGAATTCGTAAAATCAAAAGAAAATAATACTCCTATATGTATATATGACGGAGTGGACTGACCATGTTAAAAAAGTTGCGTCTGAAAAAGGCATTTCGTATAAAGAAGCCATGAAAATTGCAAAAGACTCATATAAAAAAGATATTAAACCTGTTGAACCCGTTAAATCCGAAGACGTTAAACCGCCACCCTCACCACAAGTTGATCCTCTTATTAAACTAATTGAACACGCAATGCCCCCTGTTGAAAAAAAGAAGCGTGTAAAAGGCAAAGGACTTAAAACAAAAATACTAGACGAAGATGTAGGCGGACTTCAACACATTTATCCCCTATCTCACGACAAAGTTGTTTCTATGGCATAAAAAATATAAAGAAAACAACATATCTCGCTTTTATAGCTCAGTTGGTTAGAGCATGTGACTGTTAATCACAAGGTCGTCGGTTCAAATCCGACTAAAAGCGTATGGACTAATGGTCTAATGGTTATGACTGCAGACTTTGAATCTGCCAATCTCGGTTCAATTCCGAGTTAGTCCTTATGTATCAAATCCCCTATTTTCTTCCATCTCTTCGTATGATAGAGTTTTTACTATAAACTCATTCATATCCAATTTATCTAGATGTTCCATTACATTGCCTTCTTCGTCACACTCTTCTATAAGAGTCGGATTAAGCAATTGCTTCAACCTATTTGTCATAAACCGAACACCCGCAACAAATCCTATCTTTAAGGTTTTTTCGCTTGGATCAGTATATTCAGGATATTGGTTTCGCACTGTTTTTATGTCTTCCCACATTTTATTTCGTGTTGCTTCATCAATATGAGTATATTGTTTGTATTCTTTTTCAAATGCTTTTTTTGTTTTAGGTCGCCTCATGGTCCAAGCAATTTCAAATGCAATTACACTCATCTTTTCTAGTGCATTTTCTAACTCAGCAATGGTAGGAGGAGTATATGGCTTGTTTTGACAAGCACACCGCTCTTCCCATGTTTCTTTACGGTGAATACAACTTTTGATAATATATCCTTTGCCGTCACAGGTTGTACAGGTGGGATTTCCTTCAGCACTCATGGTTTGTTATTACTTCATTTTCAATTATTGGACTTTCAATTTTTTTTTTATTATGAGGATTATCAGAAAATGTTTTGTTATATAATGTTTCATATTGTTTTTCATAATACTCTTTACCATTACGTTCAGCAGCTAATTGATCCCTCAACAGAACATTTCGTTTATCTTTTTTTGATATTTCTTTGTCTTTTTGTTTGATTTCTTTGTCTTTTTGTTTGATTATTTCTTCAAGTTCTTTTATTCTTAAAACGCATTCTTTTAAAAGTTCTTCAGGTGTTTGCTTTTTATATACAAGGTTATGTTCATTAGATAAATGCTTTGATGATTTTAAATGTCTTACTAAATTAGTATATAGATTAGTTTCATATGCACACACTTCACATCCAAATACATGTTTTACAGTTGGTTCAGGATTGTTTTCCATTATATATACTTATTACTTGTCTTTATATAGTTATTCAAAATATTCATTAATCACCTGCTACTCACTTCAAATAACGATTGCAAGGCTGTTTTTTCATAGGTCCTATATAAAAATACTATTGAAATTACTTTTACTAATTTTTTATAACTAATTTATATTTTTATTTTTTACTCTTTACTTTTTAAAAAAATAACATATATTATATACTTAGCAGGATAGTATAGAATAATAAGAATAAATGTTATGTAAGTTAATAAAGGAGTATTTATATCTATTTTCTCCTTATTTTGAATAAAATGAATAAGTTTATAAGAAGAAAAGACCTTTTAGTTATATTTCTAGAAAAACAGAATATAAAAACTCCATTGGACTCCATTAAACTCCAGTACGACTACAGTGGATTTCCACGACAAATCCAATGTATTTCCAATGGATTTACAATAGATCTCCAATGGAACTCCATTGTAAAATAATGGAATCCATCATACTTATAATGGAGTTTTACTGTAATATTAGAAAAATTGATTTAAAGAAATATCATGAGTAACATATAACAAATGGAAATTTCAGGACGACACACTAAAGATGGCAAGGTTGGCTGGTTTTGCACAAGATGTATGGGACAAAATCATAAAGGGTTTAGGTCTGACACATATAAACTTCATGTAAATACAAAAACTCATATGGAGAATTTTATGATCCCAAAAATGTCTTATTCAGAGTCATTAGAAAACAAAATAGGTATTTTAGAAGGAACTATAGAATCAAAAGATAGAGAGATAGAAATGTTAAAATCTAAATATGAACTATTAAAAGAACAGATAGAAACTATAAAAGACAAAACAAGAAAGGAAACCATAGAAGAGTTGAAAGGATTTGTAACTCCTCCAAAATCTAGTAAACAAGTCAAGGTAGAAGAAGAACAAAAAGAAAAAACAGTTGTTCCGCAAGCACCCACAGCAAAAGAACTCAAAGACCCAGCACAATATTTAAAGAAAGAATATATTGATAAGGGTGTAGAAATGTTGGATATGCAAAGTGAATTAGAAGATGCTTTAACTATAGAAGCTGAAAGCATTTTAGATTGTAAATCAAAATGTATGGCATCAGAAATAGTACGAGTTGCAAAATATTTTATAGATAAGCAATCATTGTTTTGGATGGGAAAACAGTTTTGGATATATGACGGTAATATAGTTAATTCTGAATGTATTGATTTATCGTTTAATACTCTTATAGGTGAAGCTAAAACACATGGAAAACCATTAGAAAAGATATTGTCTATGCTTATTAATCAACGCTGTAAAAATACACAGGCAAAAAGATTGGATACATTGGAGTTAGGTGATGAACAACGAGTCCGTGCAACAATAGCTAGTATGTGTTTAAAAATAGAATAAAATTATACCAATGTATTATATAATGTTTACCAAGGAAGATTTTACAGGTGATACAGTGACACGTCTTCAAGTAATTATTAACAATCGTATGGGAGTGCATCCGTTGTCTGCATTTAGTGAATTGCCAGAGGGCAAAAAGAAAAAGTACAACCGACTATTGAATGAATACGTAAATGCTTTGCCTGAAAATTGGGAAAGTGTAATTCTTGCGGATTTTAATCAAATTGCAGATGAAGACATATTTCCAAATATAAATCCAGCAGAGCATAGCATCTATATGACTAGCAAGGAGGCTTTGTTGTCACCTGACCATGAAGCATTCATCCGAGAAGAACTTAAAGAAGACCCAGAGTTTTATAAAAAGAAAATGATGGGACAAGTAAATTAATTTATCTATATATTCTATAAATGAACCCAATGGGACGTAATACCGTAAAAGACCAAATGAAAATGAGGCAAGCGTATCTTAGCAGTTTAGCATTGGATCAGAACAACATTCAGAAAAATACCAATGCTGTTATGATTTATAAACAGACAGGAGAAACACCTGCTAAAGTAACTGATATACGATCCACCACGGATAAATACGCAGGTTTAGAAGGTAAAAAGCAGTTGCTACGGGATACTCTTTCGGGTGAGCAGATTATGAACTCACACGTTGCTGAAGATTTAGTACAAAACTTATCTGAGAATGAATTGGATTTTTTTTCTCAATACAAGGATTTTATACTTAAGGATTTTAAACCTCGTAATGTTCCAGCAAAGGTATTTAAGGATTATTTAAAACGGCTCATCAAGAAGACAATATTGACTAAAGGTGTAGATTATGGATTGCAACAAGAAACGGGCAATGGCATACTTTTAGGACAACAATTGCTTTTAGCAACTGCTATTACTCCTGAATTTGCTCGTCAAGCAGAACAAGAGATGCGTGCTTCAGGATGCCCGCCTCACATTGCAACAGAAGTTGGCAATCGTTTAGGTAGAATTGCTGGACTATTTTTAGAACCCGAACAGCGTGATAAACTAACCAAAATATTGGATGGCCAGTCAGCAGCATTGGGAGCAAGTATTTTAGAAATGGATAGTGAATTAGGAAACATGTTTGCTACAAGAGATCAAGTAGAACAGGCAATAGGTGAGGCAGCGGAGACTGGTGATTGGAGTGCAGTAGTTGATGTAACTGATGGTGACATTGCTGAAGGAGCAAAAATTAGTCGTGAAGTAAGGGCATCTATAGAATCGGCACTTGCAAATGATGAGATAGTTGGCCCTCCACCTCTTGGAGGTGAGGACGATTTTGATCCGCCTGTTTTTGCTGGTGAAAATTTTATTTTGGATGAATTACAACATATAACACCTAAAGATATAAGTGATATGAAACGTCAATTTGAAGTAGAAGATAATGCTGGATATAAACGTTGGGTTCAACGGTTTGAAAGTCAATCATTAGAACAAAAAAGACAATTAGCAATTCCAGCAGGAACAGATTTAGGATTAAGTATACCCGACATACAAAATGCAACTGATTTACAATGTGATTTTATTACTCTTAATTTTGCATTGGGAAGATTAGCACAAGCAAGACCTGAAGCACAAGGAGGTCCAGCAGGAGCAGAGGAAACAAAAGGAGAAGAGCCTCAAATTATTCCAGAGTTTCAAGGAACTACTTTACAAGCAGCATTACGAGAACTACAAAACTTGGATGTATTTGAATTACAAGACTATGGCGGAGATCTTATAGATGCTTTAAAACAAGCAAACAGAAAACCGTCTGTAACAAAAGATCAATTATCGGATGATATAGATGAAATAATGGATCAAGTATCCCAACTTGTAAGAATTGCTTTTGGACAAGAACCAACAGGAAGCGGTTTAATGAAACGGCCAAAAACCGTAGGTAGACCCCCACGGAAGAAAAAGAGTGCAGCGGAACGTAGTGACGGATACAAAAAACCCGCATCATATAAGCAGTTCGGAAAATACCTCCTAAATCACCATAAACTAAATGACGGAATTTTAATGATAAAATCGGCATCGGGGGCGGCCGTTCCAAAAATACCTACAGAGGCCATCAGCCATAATTTAGCAAAAGTTGTTAAGCATGTAGGAACAGGTGTTAAACCATCATTGTCTGACTTTGAAATGCTTACTCCTGATGAGAAGAAAAAACTACATCATATTACTCGTATGTCACGTGTAGAAAATGTAGATGTGCCTAACCCAAGCAAAGATGCAGAGGAAAAAGAACTTGATCGTTTTAATATTTTGCGGGGTGAGATTATTGCTGGCAATGATTCGTCTCAAATTGCACGGGAGTTTAAGGCATTGCTTATGAAGTTTGTTCGTGAGGGTCGTATTCCAAAACGCCAAGCAAATGAAGTATTAGAAGAAATGCTCCATTTAGGATAATTTTTTATAGTAAGATTATAAATGGAAGGAGCAAAATTAGAAGACAATATGGGAATGACTTCTCTTAACCATTGGAAAGTAAATAATCCTACTACTCCAAATAATATAGTTCAAATGAGAAGTGGCAACGAGCAACCACCGTTTAGGGCAGGAGGTAATCAAGTGCCATTTTTTCTTGGTGTAAAAGGTAATTGTTGTACGACATCCACAACAGAACAAAGGTCTTTGTATTTAGACACAATGGCGAAGTTTAAGTAATTATTTATCTCTATTATTTATATAAATGGTACAAACGGTAGTATTAAACCAGTCAAACGTAGTACCTGATGGACAAAATAACAAATTGGTTTATAACTTTCCCAATTCAGTTGCATTTCCTAATCATGAAATTGCAATTCAATCGGTATATATGTATTACTCTTGGGTAAACATTAATGCTACAACTCTTAATAACAATTTGTTTTATCTTTATTGGCCTACTAACAGGTATGTTGCTGCTGGTGGTGCATATCAAGCAGCAGGAGCAATTGTAGTTGACATTCCAGATGGATTGTATGAAATTGCTACGATTAATCAGTATCTTCAGTGGTTTAGCATTAAAAATGGTTACTATTTGATAAATGCAAATTCGGAGAATGTTTATTATTGGGAGTTTATAATTAATCCGTCTTTGTATGCTGTACAACTCAATATGTATCCAGTGCCAACTTCTTTGCCGACAGGTTGGACTGCTCCTGTTGCAAATCCTACTTTAGGCACAGCAGCATTTGCTGGATTTCCAGCTACTGCTTGGACACCACAATTATGGCTTCCATTTGCACCTGGATCAGGATCTCCTTCTGATAATTTTTATAAAATTTTAGGATTTAAACCAGGAGCAGCATATCCACCAGCGGCACTTACTACTAACTATTCAACAGTGTCTACAACAAGCCCTCAAGTACAACCCAACCCAGTTGTATTTTTGGCATTGTCTAACATTGAAAACAACTATGCCTCTCCATCTAGTATTATTGGAGTTGTATCACCCCAAGTAGGTTTCGGTGAATTGATACAACAAGAACCACCCCAATTTGCATATAATAAATTACTTCCAGGAACCTACAACTCTTTACGCTTATCTTTTGTAGGAACAGACAAATCTCAGATACAAATATTAGATCCTCAAATGACTATTACATTAGTTATACGGGACAAAAAAGACGTTTCACTTGGAGATGCAGTCTCAAACGCAACAGGAGGTAAAGCGTAAAATAATATAATCAATAAATATTTAGAAAGAATATATGAATACAATCAACTTTACTTCGTTTATTACGGAAGGGTACTTAAACAAAGTGTGGGATGATTTAGCACGAGAACAACAGGAACTACTTAAAAAGATGAAAGCAGGAGGAGACCCTGATGTTAAAGATAAAGAGAAGAATTACCTTAGGCAGTTACAGCTATTTAACAAAATATTGAGTGACGTAGTTAAACTTCGTAATCTTAGAAAAGATTTAGATAAAATGGATATTAGCAATTAGTTTTTCTTTGAGTATTATATATGTCTCAACGAAAAGTAAGTATGGTTCACATTGCTGGACGGACACATGTACCTCATTTAGCAGGATGTGGTATGGGTAGTGTTTTA